>OGKG01000913.1_pt1 | contig 37307 bp, 29 predicted proteins | sample 1572201 | NCBI WGS metagenome assembly OGKG01 (sample SAMEA2582146, study PRJEB24529) | metagenome | biome: Human gut stool | place: China | collected 2011 | reverse complement strand
GGTCGCGGGTTTGAGTCCCGTTTTCCGCTCTCATTTTAAAGCACTTACGAAGGTAGGTGCTTTTGTTTTACTGCCATTTTTATGGTTTTTATCCCCCTCATGTAAGCAGAGATATTAGCACGCCCCTATCCGAAAATTTCAAGGACTACGATAATAATAATAGCCATAATGAACATAATGATAGCTATTTTCAGTAGAATCTTAGGCTTCTTTCTATACATCTCGCATCCCGCATGGTAATTTATTGCCGCACACAAATGCATATAATTAGTTGTATATGCATCTATATAAAACGTATAACATTGACCAGTATTCATCACAATACACAAATCTCCCCGAGTATCCGCAAAACAAAGCCTCATATCATTCCAAAGTAGCGTTTCATTTTTCTCGTTTGTGATACCTTTTGAATCTATCAGAACAAAGACATTTTTATAAGAATATTGTATTAATACACATATTAGAAACATGATTACAAAAAAAATAGCACCATCACTTCCTGTAAAAAAATAAAAACAAGCAGAAATAACAGCACCTATAATATTAGTGATAACCAATAATTTACTCCATTTATTCCAACCAACTATATAAGGCTTTGACGGGTCAAAGCGACATTTTTCTTCTCTTTTTTTCTTGATTTGCATCATTTCCACAGATATTAATTTCACGAAAACAATCAATACACTTTTCGTTGTATCATGTTTCTGTCGATTACAAAGTTAAAAAAATCATTGCAAAAATCCATCCACACCCGTACAAAGGCTACTTTTAGAGATAATTGAGTATTTTTGCGCCATCTAAATAAAAAGGAATGCAGGTAATATGAACTTTTCATACATCAAACGAATTTTCTCTAAGGAAAAAAACGCGGAAGCCACTCCATCGGAACCTCCCATGCAATTCGTGTTGAACTACTCGACCGGGAAAGAACAAACCTCGCTCGTTTCCAAGGAAAAAATACGGCAAGCGATAAACGATATCAGCAAACACAAGGATGTTTGGCTCAACAACTGCCGCCCAGTAATCACGCCATGGGGCAACTGTTCCGGGCTATCGTGCACGAAGACACCGGCACGCTCCCTGCAAATAGCCGTGTATTTCACCCTAGAGAACGGGCTAAGGAGATACGTCAGCCTCGATTACAGCAAAGATACTATCATCGAGATGTTTTGCAACTATTTCGAACACCTCGAGATTCCCGAAATCGGTCAATGGGAAACGAGTGACTTCTTCCCCGAACCACCCGAAGCGGAGCCCTATTACTTGTACGTGGACGGCGAGGAATTCAAGCACATCGACTATGATGACGTGCTTGCCGCCATCGACAACCTGGAAGCAGGCAAGTGTTCGGCATTCATGCTAAAAACACCCAGTTGGCAGAACGGGTACCTCGAGGTAAGGGGGAAGAAAGATGATTACATCGTGGAGTTCGCAGGAGATGACGAAGAGGGGAACACGAAGACATTCTCGACCGACATCAACTACGGCAGGCGTGTCCGATACTGGCTCTACAACTATTACCATAAACGGGAGTTCCCCCGGCTAACAGACGATTGGCACGACATTACCGACGAGGTTGCCACGGAAGACGAGTAGATAATTAATGAAAAATAAACAACCATGAAACGCAACGAAAAAGTAACCTCTGCCATCGACAAAATTTGGAAAAGCTACAACAAGACGACCATGTGGGAAGGATACGAAACGCTACTCCAAGAAGCGGAACAAGGCGATGCAGACGCCCACTGCTACCTCGGACGCTGCCATCTCGGGGAAGAATTCGTGTGGGTAGGTGCCGAATTTCCCGTGGACGAGGCTCTAGCCTCCCGAATGATTAAAGAAAGTGTTCGCCTTGGTAGTGCCGACGGCGTACTCTGTGCCCTACGCACCGGAAACTTGTCACCCGCGATTCGAAATGCAATGCCCTTCGCCTCCCTCGAAGAGGCCTTTACGGCGGTAATCCAACAAGCCCAAGCAGGCGATGCGTTTAGCCAATACGTGGTCGGGAATGCCATGTTTTACGGGGACTACCTCGTGATTCGCGGCGAGGAAGAAAGCCGCAAATACCCATCCGAGGAAGAATACAACGCTTTCGCGTATCCCATTGCCGCGAAATATTACGAGAACTCGTTCGACAACGGACTTGCCGCAGCATTCGGTAACTATCGCACAATCTACGAGTCGGGGCTCGCGGACATTGATGAAGAAGTATTCGAGAACTACCTGCAACTACTCGCCGACACGGGCGACCCACTCACTTGTAACGATTACGGCAAATTACTGGAAGATGAATATGATGACGCGGAAGGAGCTTTCCACTACTATTCCATGGCAGTGGAACGTGGTGATATCCAATCGTCCTACAACATAGCAGTGTGCCACGCGACAGGCTATGGCGTAAAACAAGACTTGGACAAAGCTTTCGAGAATTACATGATTGCCGCCGAGACCGGGCACCCGGGCGCACAATTTCAAGTTGGCAACTTTTACTTCGAGGGAAGAGGCAACATAGCACAGGATTACGCCAAGGCCGTAGCGTGGCTCAACAAAGCGTACCAAAACATGGAAGCCGAGGATTGCTGGCAACCTGCCGCCGAACTTGCCATCTGCTATCAGGACGGTCTTGGGACTTTTCAAGATGACGACACGGCATTTCAATTCCTCTCCGAACTTGAAGAAAATGAAATGCTCGACGACGTGTGGGAACCACTTGACGCCATGGTACTCAACGCCCTCGGCGTTGCCTATGGCTTCGGAAGAGGTACAGAACAAAACATTCCTTTGGCGATAGAATACTTTGACAGAGCCATCGAATACGACTCGGAAGAAGCAAAGAAAAACAAGGCCCGCTTCAAGAAAACCATTTTCGGCTCTTGGAAGATAAAATAAAGGCAAAAATGGGAGGGCGTGTTTTGCACGCCCTCCCATTTTTGCCTTCGTGACGGCTATCGTGATTTCACAACGATATCAACGCATTGCGCATCAGCAAAAAACTTACGGGCAAAAGCCAACACGTCTTTCGCCTTAATCTTATCAATCACTTTCTCGAAAAACTCGGGAGCATCCAAACTTTTTCCCGTGCGTTGATAAAACTGGATATTTTCCGTCCAGAAAGGAATACTTCCAAAATCCGGAGCTGCATCCCGTTCTTTTTTCAATAACAGGATAAAATCCTCCACGTCTTCATCGGACATTCCCTCTTTCAAGAACTGCTCAATCTGCTCGTGCACGATAGCCCGCATACGAGGCCCTTTCTCCAAGGAACTCTCGAATTGCACGTTAAATAACTGCGAGGGGTCAGGCAGACCGGTAACATCCGTCCGCACGTGTACCCCGTACGAACCGCCCTCCGCTTCCCGGATACGCTGTTGAAACAAGTACTCGAAATGCTTCTGAAGAATCATCATGCAAAGCTTATCCGCCGGTTTCGTCTTCAACGTGTTCGTGAAAGCCATATCCACCATGTACTTTTGCTCGGGAATATCCACGGCAATATCTTTCGCCACGCTCTCTTTTTTATAGTACTCGTACTTAACGGGCTTCTCCTTGCGATAAGTAGAAGAAAGCGAAGCGATATATCGAGCAACAAGCTCCCGGGCAACCTCCCGTTCCAAATCACCCACGATATAGAAAGAAAAGTCCGAGGCATTCCGGTAACGCTCCTTGAAAATACGAACCATCTTCTCGTAATCCATCGCCTCGTAATACCGCGCATCCCTCACCCAAAGCCGGGGCGACTTCACCATCCGCAACTCACGCAACACGTCATTGATAGTGTCGTCCGTCGTTTTACGGGAGTGAGCCAATGTCAACTTATTCACGTGAACATATTTGTCAAAAGCGGCTCTGTCGAAACGAGGTTTTTCCACCACCAAATACAAAAATTGGAAAGCGAAATCCGCGTCACGTGTCGTACTCGTGCAATTGATACTTTCGGATTTCTCCTCCAAGGAAATATCCATGTTGATGGAATGCTCCTGCACGAGCGCGTTCAACTCTCGTGTCCCGTACTTGTACAAACCGCTCTTCAAGAATAAAGCCACCATAGCGTCGGCTGACGGCAAATCCTCTGCCGGAAGCAAAGAACGTCCCCCTCGACTACCTATCAAAACATTAAACATACCCTTGTTGTGCTCGGTGTACTTGTAATAAACCTTCGCCCCGTTACTCAACGTCCACTCTTCCGCCTCTATCGGCTTCAACGCTTTCTCCTTAACAATTTTACCCGCCGGAATCTCGAAATCGACCAAAACACCGTTGCCCGCCAACTTCTCCTGCCCCTCCCCGGCTTCAAATGTCCACTCGCGAGCCTCCTGCATCACGGTTGAAATCTGTTCTTCCGCGGGGAAAGGATAATCCGCGCTATTTCCTTGCATGATATAAATCCAATTCCGGTCGTCGTCAAACCAGCGAGCAATCCACTTCCGGAAATCCCCGGCGGTCAGACCGTTAAGAATCGCTGCCGTCGTATCTATATTCTGCTCGAACTCGCTAATCGGGTACCCCAACAAGAAATTATTCTGGTACATTTGCAAGTACATACTATTCGGGAATCGCTCTTTTTGCAACTTAAACTGCTCCAACCGCTTGAGATAACCGGACGCCATGCCGTGTAACTTTTCATCGGTTATCACCGTCTGATGAACCCGCACCATCTGTTCCATCAACTGTTCCAACGCCTCGATTTCCTGCCCGGGCAAAGACGACACCACGACATTCAACCCCTCGTAACCCCGAACGATATCGAAGATACCGATACTCGCGTTAAGAAACGCCACATCGGAATTTTCCATACACTCCGCCAAATGGTCGCGCATCATCTTGTTGTAAAACTCCCGCATCAAATCTTCCCGTAACATATCCCGTAACGAACGCACCGGATTCTTCCGGAAACGCTTCATAAGCACCATCCCGTTCGTCGGCACATCCTTGTCTATCAACTTATAATATTGAGGTTGCGGACTATCCGGAATATCGTACACGAGGCGAGGTTTCTGGTTCTCCCGCCGGGGAATGGGAGCGAACAAGCGTTTCACCTCCGCTTCCACTGCGTCCACGTCTATATCCCCGAGAATAATCACGGCTTGCTGGTCCGGACGATAGAAATCCTTGTAATAATCCCTCACTTGTTCCGCCGTGAAACTCTGCAACACTTCCACGGAACCAATCACGTCATGCGTGGCGTACTTGCTCCCGTTATAGATGAAAAAGTTCGCCTGCTTCTGCAATCGAGCGGACAAATCCATTCCCGCGCGCCGCTCCTCTTGTATCACCTGCCTCTCGATTTCCATCTCCTCGGGATACAATTTAAGAAAACCGGACCAATCCCTCAATACCAAAACACAAGAATCAACCAACAACTTCGAAGCGGTAGGAACATTATTCACGTTATACACCGTTTCGTCGTGTCCCGTGTAAGCATTAAAATTACTTATCTTGTGCCGTTTCAAAAAAGCCGGAACCCCGTCCGGGAAATTATCAGTGGCATGGAAGGCCATGTGCTCTAGCACATGAGCCAAACCATTCTGCTCCTCCTCCTCCATCAACGCTCCCACGTTCTGCACGAGATAAAAATCGGCACGTCCCGGCGAACTTGTCGTGCGGCGAATGTAATACGTCAGCCCGTTTTCCAATCGCCCCTGCCGGAAATTCACCGATTCCTCTTGCGCTAAAATCGATTGCCCGAAGGATAAAAAAACAAAAAACAATAGTAACAAGTTTCTCATAACTCCCTCAACTTCTCTTGTATCATGTTCTGCAACTGCTTCATCAACTCCACCTCTTCGATTCCGGAACTAACGACAAAAGCTTGATTCAAACTTTGTTTTGCTTTTTCCGGATTACCCGTGGCATTGAAACAATCTCCCAGCATATACAACAAACGAGTACGCAATTGTGCCGCCATCTCGTATTGCAAAGCCTTGTCCAACCACACTATCACTTTCTCGTTCGCACCCTCCGGCAAATTACCCCGGTACACGGTGTACAAATCTTCAATCGGTTGGGTATAATCGTTTACCGTCAAAGCCTTCTCCGCACCGGAAAAATATTGATTCATCTTCTCGAAAAACGTGTTTATATCCTTGCGGAAAAGACTGTAATACCCGTCCGATAACAAAGATATCGCCTCAAAAGCGGAAAGCGAACCGAATGAAATATCACTATATACCGGCTGCAAATCTCCTTTTACCCGCTCCAAATGTTTCTTGTAATCCTGTTTACCGTTTTTACAAAAAGAGATGATATAATTATTATAAACACCCAAGATGAAATCCTGAATCTTCTCTTTCCCCACAATCTTCCCGAATTGCTGGTAATTTTTCACCAGAAAATCGAAAATCTCGTCATTACCCTTGATTTCATTGTGATACATGCTGATGATATACAAATCCTCGGCGTTAATCATATTCTCCAACTTCTTGTTCTTCACGTACTCCGGGAAAAGCGCCTCGATACGCACCATCCATTTATCCCGGTTATACCCGTTTTGGGTAGCGATAAACTCGGGAGCCCGAAACAACAACTCTTGTTGCAGGTCGGTATTTTTCTTTTCCTTCTTCGATTTCTCGTACAACTTCTCAAAAGTCAGCATATCACCCGTCACCATCTTCGCTTCATTGAGCAACGCGGCAGGGGCTTTCGCCCCCCGCACCACGCGCAACACCTCACCTTTCACGTTCACGAATATCATTGTGGGAAAAGCCTCCACCCCGTATTTTTTCACCAGTTCAGCCTGCTCGAGAGCTTCCGCGTTCAACTTGCAACTCACGAAATGCGTGTTAAAATAGTCACCCACCTCCGGAACAGTAAACACTTTTTGCGACATCACCTTGCAAGGTCCGCACCACTCCGTGTAAAAATCGACGAAAACATCCTTTTTCTCTGCCTTCGCTTTTTTCAAAGCCTCTTCGAAAGTACCTTGAAAAAAAGTAATTTGAGCGGATAGATTTCCAACCATCCCCATCAACAGGAACACCAACACGTATTTAATCCTTCTCATAATATTTCCTTCTTTTGAATCTAATCTTTTAATATAAACTTAAACACATCCCGCAAGACAGCCGAATGCCCTTCATTCTCCACCCTCAAGGATACCCAATAATTACCTGCCGGAGAATCGACCTGCATATCCACGTAAATCCGACCGCCACCGACAACTTGCACGTAAGAGGCAAAATCCTTTGCGGCTTCCTCTCCCCGGTCGCCACGAACGCTTTCCAAATAATAACGCATAGGCTCTGTCCCCAAAATCTGACCAATAGTCGACGTAGTCCACGGGGTATTTTTATCAATCTGGTTTTGCAATTGCACGATCTGTTCTTCCATCGTGAAAGGATCATCTTGCCCCATACCCGTGCATATTTCAATGATTTGATCCGTCAATGCATAAATTTCGTCTTCCAAGCCCTCTTGCCGAGGAAGGTATTCATTCTCCATGATATCGCTTAACTCATACCCTTTCTCGTACAGCTTATCGATTTTATCTTGATCCGGATTCAACGCCCCCTCTTCTATGGCAATTTCCTCCGTCAACGCATACACTTGATCATATATCTCTTCCATTTTCGCTTCCAGCTCCTTCAATTCGACATCCAACGACTCCATTTGGTCAAACAGCCCTGCCAACTCCTCGTTGGAATACAAGGCATCCAATGTCGTTTTCAAACCTTCCATCTCCGTGGCTAGATTAGAAAAACGCACGATTTCCAACGAATCCTTCGAATATCCGGCATTAGCACAATCCAAATACCCGACAGTCACGTCATTACAAGCATACAAAAAGCTACATCCCAATAACACGAGTGCATATAATAATTTCTTCATCGCTTTCATTTTAATATATATCCGACACGTTAAAATCATATCCCAGTGCTTGCACTACACCATTGTTCGTCTGAATATCCGAAGAGAATATCAATGCCCGCGACACATTCGTTTCCTCCAGCTTGAAATTCAATCGCACGATACCCACTTCACTGGTATTCATATCCATATAAGGCTCTTGAGTCGTCCACAATATCGCGGTTGTGCCATCCAGCAAAGTATATTCCTTGCCTCCCGTCACCTCGCCTGTCTGGCTATCCCATGTTCCGCGAGGCACGTCTGCCACCATCACCCGTTCCGTGATAATCAACTTGCTTAAAATAGCTTGACACTCATCCCAGTACATACTGTTCACCTGCTTGTATCCCATATCCAACAAATAGGTACGAATCGAATAGTTCGTCAATCCTAAGAAAGTAATTTGCTCGTGTTCCCCTTTCCCCTCGAACAACTCTCTCAACCCTGCACGCTCAATCATCACAATTGTAGAATCCCAATCCCGGGATTGGGTATGCAGGTATTCCCACATGGAACAATCATGCACCCCATTCGACACACCCCCGTCATCGTAATTCCACTTGGTACACGAAACCAATCCTACCATCACGATGCAAATCGCAGTTTTCAATATATTATTCATTATTCTTGCCATTGCCAATAAGTATTTTGAGTCATTAACGTATTCTTTCTAAAAGCATTGGAATGCACTTTCGTGTAAAGAGCACCATTCCGAACATCCTCGTCGGTCAGCGTACGATAGCCACCCAACAAATATTTCCGGAAATACCCGTTCCGCACAATATCAAAATAATACTGCCCCTCGCCGAATAACTCCCGACGTCTTTCCAAGAACACCTCTTCACGCAAAGCCTCTTTGCTCGTGCTACCGGCATATCCTGCTAATCCTGCACGTTCACGCACGCGGTCCAAATCACTAACAGCCTCCTCCGTCATATCCAACTGCACCCGACACTCGGCACGTAATAAAATCAGGTCCGCCAATCTCCAGAACACCCAATCGCAATCAGTCAAGATAGCAGGCATACCCGCGATATCTTCTTTCATTTGTCGAACCATATAACGCCACTTCGCGATATGAGCGTAAGGGGACACAACTTCCCCGTTAGACGTGGAATAAGTCAACGTTCCCAACTCATACCAAAACTCCTTTCTTCTCAAATCATCTTCCTCCGGATAGATTTGTTCTACCGTGGTCACTTTTATTCTAGTATAGCTGTTATTACTATTATTCACCAAGTTGGCAATCTCACTTTTATCTTCCGTGAGATAAGGATAAGAAATCAGGAAATGCCCCGGAGCTTCTTTCTGGAACGATTCATAATTCCGATCATAATCTAATGCGTTGTTCGAAATTGCGTAAATAACCTCTTCACTATTCCGATTTTTACCAAGCACGTTCTCTATCAACCCGTTCATACTCTCCAAATCGTAAACTCCGGCTTTCCCGTCCAACACCACGGAAGCATACCGCTCCGCATCCTCCCAGTATTTCCGCTCCCCGGTCAAGCCGCCCATCCAAGCGCAAATATTAGCCAACAAAGTATTTACCGTCCCTAAGCTGGCACATTGTTTCGTGGTTATCGCGGCACCCGTTACACCTACCAACTTGTCATGCGTGGGCAAAACCAACGCAGCTTTAGCTTCCTTGAGCGCTTCCAGCAAAACCTCCAAAGCGGGACTTTTACCAATTGGGTCAATGGACTCCGAACTCGGCGTGATAGGAGCATCTCCCCAAATCTGAGCCACCCGGAAATAAGCCAATGCCTTGACAAAATGCATTTGTCCCAGCCAAAAATCCGCACGTTCTTTCGACACATTCTCGAAGCGATGTTGATTCTCGATCATCACGTTTGTCAAATAAATCACGTCATAAAAAGCCGTCCAACTCTGCGTGTTTGAAGTCCCCGTGTATTTAAGCACATCCAATTTGCGATACCCGTCCACGTCGGACTGCACGTCATCCGCATCTATGGAAGAATAAAAATAAGGCTGTCTGCCAAAACAAACATATTTCATCCTGCTTTGCACCATATTATACAAAGCTTCCAATTCACTCTCGCTCTTGAAATAATTCACAAAAGTAACCGAATCCTCCGGCTCGACCGTCAACCAATCATTACAAGAGAACAAAGGAATAAACAAAAAAAGTATCAATATCTTTTTCATGCTCTACATTTTAAAAATTAACAGTCAATCCGATTGTAAACTTCCGCGGCAAAGGATAAGAACGCAAATTATCCGTCCCGGAAGTAATATCTATCAACTCGGGATCAATACCGGAATAATTCGTCAACAGGAATAAATTCTCCGCCGTCATAAAAGCCCGGATTCCACTTAAACCTATCTTTTTACAAACACCTTCTCCAAAATTATATCCTAAAGTCAACTGCTTCAAACGCACGAAATGCACCGTTTCGATATCCTCGTCATATATTCCCACGTACTGGTTTTCCAAGTACATATACTTCTGTGCTTTCGGATAATCGGCTTTCGAACCGGTACCCGTCCATGGTTTCAAATCTTTAAGACTCACGAACAGCGGACCACTCTCCTCCCTCGGGGCCAAACAGTAGTCATCATAAACAGCCACTGCATGACGACCTATCGAATAGTTGAACATGATATTCAAATCAAGATTCTTCCAACGAATTTCATTTATAAAACCACCATGTCCTTTCGGGAGAGGGCTTGCGGCATAGTACCTGTCATCAAAACTAATCTTTCCATCCCCGTTCAAATCTTCGATACGGCGAGCCCCCGGGAAAAACACAGCATACGTGTTCACTCCCGACCACAAGGGTTGTTTCTCTCCTTGAGCGTTATAAATAAAAGGGACCTCATCCATGCTATCATAAAAACCGGAAGTCTTGTATGCCAAAATCTGATTCAAGGGTTTACCTATCACTTGGCTACCGTAATCATAACCGTCCGTACTCTTCTCGAAACGATTCCAGTTTCTGGAAAAATTAAATTTCATTCTCCACTTCACCGCGGTTTCACGCAAAATATCCGCCTCCAGTTCAATTTCTATACCTTGATTGGATATCGCCATAGCGTTCTGCCACTGGAAGGTATGGAAATACACATCTCCCGGCAAATCCCATTTACTCAAACGCCCGGTCGTGTACCTGTAATAGTAATCGAGATTCATCTTCAAACGATAGTCCAAGAAACTCAAGTCCAAACCGACATCATACTGGTCGGTTTCCTCCCAACTCAACCTCCTGTTAATCACACCACCACTCTTATTTGGTGCCATTCCCGAGTTTCCCAAGAACATTCCGCTGGCAGAAAACACGCCTTGAGCCAGATAACGTTGCCCGAATTTCTGACCGGAAGTACCCCAACTAGCACGGATTTTACCAAAACTCAACCAGTAAAAACGTTTCATGAAATCTTCATCCGTGAAAATCCACCCCACGGCAACCGATGGGAAAGTAGCCCAACGCACCTTCTCCCCGAAAACGGAAGAACCATCCCGACGAACCGTGGCTTCAAGCATATACTTATCTCTGAAATTGTAAGTCAAACGCCCGAAATAACTACACATTCGCTCTTCCGAGAACCCGGATGAATAACTAAAGGCTGAAGCATAAGAATCCAATGTTTCGCCCGGGGCAACTTGGTTTATGCCATTCGAACCACCCCAACCGTCACCCACGTATTGAATTTTATCGTTCGGACCATTAATACCCTCTCCACCATTCGAATAACTCTGGTCTTTCTGGAAAGACAATCCCAACATGACATCGAAATTATGCTTCTCCAAGTAATTGAAACTATACGTCAACAAATTCTCGTTCAGTATCGACAAATCCCGGGTAATCGTCCCCTTCGAAGTAGAGAAACGATAAGCCGCATTCGTGTTCGGGTCCAACGTACTCGGTTTGAACACATTCTGATTCTGTTGGTTATAATCGATACCCGCTGACACTTTCAAATGCAAATCACGAATCAACTCGTAATCAAACACCATATTGTAACGCAGCGAATAACTTTGGTTCTTCTCGGAAGTCTGGTTCAAATTCTTCAACATGGCTTCCCCGAAAGCCCCGCTACCGGGCAACAACGTGGGTGTCTCCGTGGGGTCGGAAGTAATTTCCTCGAACTTACTGGCTCCCGACCCGGCATTACTACCCCGGCTACGGTCACTATAGGTGAGTCCCAACTGAGAATCCAACCGTAAACGCTTCGCCGGTTGAGCAGATAAATTAGATAGAACGGTAAAGCGAGTAAAACCCGTGTTCGGCATGATACCTTCCTCGTCATAATACCCGGCACCCACCATGTAACGCGTGGTTCCCGTTCCTCCCGATGCCTGCAAGTTAGCGTTAATCACCTTTGCCGTCTGGTAATTCTGCCTATACCAATTCGTCGAGTTATTATAGAACGGGTTCAAACTATCCTGTAATATCAGGGCATTCTGAGGTCCGTTGGCACCACCCCAGAACCAATCATAAACCGGACCGTGGTCATAACGATTATTATACACCTCCTCGTAAGAAGTAGGCAACTTCCACTCCCCGCTCTCCGTCTTGTAAGGAGCAACCGTGTTAATCAAAGCGTTCAAATGATACATCCGCTCGTAACGTCCCCCCACCTGCTTCGGTGCCACGGGCAACCAAGAAGCCGAATAAGAAACGTTTGCCGTGAAACGGGCTTTACCACTCTGTCCTTTCTTCGTGGTAATCAAAATCACACCGTTGCCGGCACGCGAACCGTAAATCGCAGCAGACGCAGCGTCTTTCAACACCTCGACAGACTCAATCATCGAAGGGTCCAGATTAGACAACGCGTTGGCACCCGTCACCGGGGAAGTAAACGCCTGCATCGGGATTCCATCCACCACGTACAAAGGCGTACCGTACGAACGGTCCTGCCCCTCGCCTTCAACAAACAAAGAATTGTAACCACGGATGGCAACCACGGTACCACCGCCACCGGGAGAACCGGAAATATTATTAATCTCGACTCCCGCCATATGTCCTTGGAGCAAATTTTCCAGACTATGCGTCGGCATCTCTTGCAAATCCTCCCCTTTCACCGAAGAAATAGCACTGATGACATTCCTCTTCCGCTGTGAACCGTAGGCAATCACTTGCACCTCGTCCAAGCCCGATATATCCTCCTGCATCTTCACCGTCAACGGCTTCCCGTCCGTGTAAGCCACCCGCTGTGACTTGAAACCGATGAAAGAAAAACACAAATAACCTTTCTCCTTCGGCAAAGGCAACACGAATCCCCCCGCGGTATCCGTCACCGTTCCTATCCGGGTACTATCCAGCAAAACCGTTACCCCCGGCAAAGGTTGATTCTGGTTGTCAAGCACCTTTCCCTTGATAAGATACGTCTTTTTCTTCTCCTCGTCCTTTGCCTTCTCCCTGAAAAGAATAATAGTCTTATCCAGAATCCGGTACCCGAATCCCGTACCCTTCAAACAGGCTTCCATAACCTCCTCTATCGTGGCATCCTTCAAATCCAAAGAAATATTCGCAATCTTTTCTACCGCGACATCATCAAAGAAAAAGCTATACTCGGATTGAGCCCGAATATCATTCATCACGCTCTTCAAAGAAGCGTCGGAACACGTCACGCTCAATCTTACCGTCTGCGAATAAGAGCGAGCAGACACCTGCATCACCCCTATAAAGGCCAAGATAAAAAATAACTTCATAATTCTCCATTCTTTTCGCCATCTACCATGATGATGGCAATTTTCAATTGTTTTTTTCATACATTTGTACTGTTGTAAAATAAAACTTAATAACAATCTCTAGACCTTTGGTGTTGGCGCACCAAGGGTCTAATTTTATCGCAATCGAATAGACACAGTCCGTTCGTTCACTTCAAATTCCACACGTTCATTATTCTCGATAATCTCGAGTATTGCCCCGAAATCCTCGCTCTTGTTCAAATCCCCCGTGAAACGAATATCCTTCGCCCCCGGATGAACGTAAAACACATGCAAATCATACCAACGGGCCAAAACATGGAACAAATCCTCCAAACGGGCATCCTCGAAAACAAAACGCCCGTCTTTCCACGCGGAATACAAATACGTATCCACCGCATGTTTTGACAACTCCCCTGACTCCTTATCCAAAGTCCCCTGTTCCCCGGGTTCCAGACGAATTTCCTGCTTTGATTTCTGGGATACCATGATAACCGACCCGCTTTCCAACGTGGTCGTAACACCATCCTCGTCGGGATAAGCCCTGAAATTAAACGAAGTCCCGAGCACCCTCACGTCTGCCTGAGCGGCTCTCACCACGAAAGGACGCTTCTCGTCTTTCTTCACGTCAAAATAAGCCTCTCCCTCCACGTACACGACTCTTTTATCCCCCACGAACTCCACCGGGTAACGAATCTCCGTTTCCGCGTTCAACCAAACGGTTGACCCGTCAGACAAGGTCAAGAAATACTCACCCCCTCTCGGAATCCGAAGCGTGTTAAACAACACCTTCTTCTCCCTCTTCTCCTCTCCGTCATTACGATTCGTGTAAGATATATTATTCCCCTCCACGGTCACGTGCATATCCCCCTGCATTCTCAACGCACTAAAATTACTATCGGACAAAACCACTTGCTCTCCCCCTGCCAACGTCAAGACAGCATTCTTTGAAACAGTTCCCCCGGATTGGGCTACCGGACGCTCACCCTTCTCGTGTCCCGCGCTGATATATAACCCAATCGCAGCCCCGAACAACAACACGAACACGGCAGCGTACCGTGCGAACCATTGCACCCTCCGGCGTTTTTGCGCCCTCGCTCGGGAAGCCATAAACTTCTTGCAATCACCTTGCCAATCCACTTGCAAATACTCCGCGCTCTTTCTTTCCAACGCCCCGGCTGTCCTAAACCCCTCGTATTTCTCCCGGTTAGCTGCCGAAACAGCCAACCACTCGTCCAACTCTCTCTGTTCATCGGCACTCAATGTCCCTTCCAACGAGCGGGCTATCACATCCGCCAACCGAAATATATCTTTTTCTTTTTTCATATCCAATTCTGCCATTACATAAACAATGACCCCCATCCGTCAAAAAAGGGGGTATTAAACCGACAATTTTTTTCGGGAAAAATCAGATATAAAACAAAAAGGTCAGCCCTGCCGCGGGAACAACATGTTTCAAACGCTCGTAAAGCATCTTTTTACCCGCTTTCTTGTACGACTTCACGGTTTCCACCTGAAGCGACAGAATATCAGCAATCTCTTGATTACTTTTATTCTCCAATACCAACAAAAACACTTTACGACACTGCTCGGGAAGCTCAGCAATCGCTTTCATCAAATGATGATACACTTCTTCCTCCAAAATACTATTCAAATAATACTCCTCGCTCCCGTGCAACACATCCTCCGCGTACTTTTTCTTCACCTCTTCATGGCGAAGATACTTTAAACAACGATTTCTCGTCGCTTGATATAAATAAGCTTTCAGATTATCTATCGAGGCAAATTTTTCCTTCGCCTCAATCAAAGCCGTGAAAACCTCCTGCACGATATCCTTACTCGCGTCCAAATCATCCACATAACCTTTCCCGAACAGTACAAGCGGAGTGTAATACTGTTCGAACAACAACTTTATAGCGTCATCGTCATAACGCTGCAAAGCATTTATAGACAATTCCTCTCCCTCCACGGTTACCTGCATATTAATTTAAAAAGTTAAAAATACATTCTTTGTGCAAATCTCCAAAATTTTCCCCGCAAATTTCCATTTATCAACGCAATTTTTCTCGTTATTATCCAACTCGTCACCATGAACACTTGGCAAACAGTTCTCCCCTAATATAGAAGAATTTTAGGCGTAAACCCCTACAATTCATACATTAATTGAATATTACTCCCGTATCAATTCCGTATCACTTCCGTGTAAAACGCTATTAATTCCCTATTAAAAGGGTGTAAATAACTTTTCAAATACCACTCAACCGGAAGTGATACGCTAGTAAACACGGATTAAGATATTACTGCGGCATTACCTCACCGGGTATTACCTCTATCCGGATACAACACGCAAGCATCCCGGGAAACACGTGCCGCCTTCCCTCTATTATCATTCCCGACAAAATCAGTCATACACGTGTTTCTCCACAAGTAACTTCTCTCCTCACCACGGGGAGCGACATATTACTTCAATATCTCAAAATTACTATTTATAACCGCTTTTATTAACTGGCGCCCTTCCGTTTTCCCGGCATAATCCATCAGCACGAATCCGCATTTCCCTTTTCCTAAAGCCCCAAATCAATACAACGTTCCACCCCTATCTCCTCCATAAAACGCTGATCGTGCGAAACGACAATCACGGTACCCCGGTAATCCCGAATCGTAGAAGTCATGATTTCAATATTCTGAATATCCAGATTATTCGTGGGTTCGTCCAACACGAACACATCGGGCGTATTATTACTTATCATCAGACAACAAAAAATCAATCTCATCCGTTCACCTCCACTCAATTGCTCGCAAGGTTTATCCCATACCTCGGCAGGGAATAAAAAGCGATTAAGTCGCATTTTCAATTCATGCTCCGGCAGATTGTTCACGTTGTAATATTCCGCCTGCCCGTAAACAGTAAGATTATCCCGTAGCATGGAATACTCTTGGTCAAGATAGACATACTTGAAATCAGCCCGTACCAGTTCGCCACTTGTCGGTTCTAATTTTCCCAACAGCATACGCAACAAGGTAGTTTTCCCCGAACCGTTTCGTCCACTCAAAGCGATTCGTTCCCCGCTTTTAATTTGAAAATGAAGAGGATGCGCCCACAACATTTCCGTCGAGTATCCAAAATTAATATCCCGTGCCGTAAGCAAAATCTTGCCCTCGTGCAACACGGACGGGTTAAAATTCACTTTCATCCGTCCCGGCTCAGATAGTGCCGCGCGACTTTCCGAAAGACTGTCGGCGATAGAGCCTATCTTCTCCGCGTGCACGTCCTTCAACTTGGACGAACTACTTTCCGCCCTGTTTTTCAATGTATTCATCATGATACGGGGGGTCCCTTTCTGCGAACTCAGTTTCTCCCCCCGCACCTCTCTCTTTTGCTGACGCTCTGCTGCCTCCCGTGCAATCTTCTTTGCCAGACGCAACTCTTTCTGTTTATCTTCAATACGTTCCTGCAAAACATGAATATCAATCTCTTTCTGCTCTTTGTAAAAATCATAATTCCCGCCATAAACAGTTACTCCTCTCCCGCTCAACTCCAACGTCTGGTGAAGCAAATTCAATAAAGTCCTGTCGTGACTCACTACCAAGACCGTAGCTTTCCCCCGACAAATCGTTTCATACAACTTCTCCCTGCTCCAATGGTCTAAATGGTTCGTCGGTTCATCCAGCAACACGACAGAAGGGGTATGGATATCAAGTCCGGCAAGAAAGACACGGGTTTTCTCCCCACCGCTCAACAACGCCATACATGTGCTTAGCTCCACATGTTGCAACTCCCAACCGTCCAGTGCAGCCCGACACGTCTCCTCTATCTGCCAATCGTCATCAAGTTCGGAGAAATACTCTGCATCAACCTCACCTCTTAAAATAGCATGCAGGGCGTTTATTTTTCTCTCCACCCGCAATGCACCCGCTACCGTCAGGGAATCATATTGTCCCAAGTGCTGCGGGATGTAATAAGGTGCGGCATCACAGACAATCTCTCCCCCCGAAGGTTGTAGTTGTCCCGCTATAATCTTCAGAAGCGTGGACTTACCCGAACCGTTATTTCCTACCAACGCCACTTTTTCTCCTGCGTCAACCGTGAAACTGATATTTTGAAACAACGGCTCTCTATCCGGGTGAATATAAGTTATTTGTTTTACTATTATATCACTCATAAATCAATGTTTAGAAATTAATCACTCGAAGAGATCGGAGCGATGCACCCATGCGTTTGTAAAGTTCATAAAGAATCTTGTAAGGATGCGTACTTTACAAACCTCATAAACTTTACAAACTCTTATAGATTAAGGGACATGATCTCTAAATTAAAAGTCGGCACTCGATGACCTCTGAACGGTCATACCGGCACATGAAACAATTGATAAAACCCGATGCTCCATTCGGAGATTTTCATATCGGTTTTTATAACCGACTTAATTATTTAGACATCTTCATTGGTGTATTTTTTTAGTTTCTAAGCACAAAAGTAAGGATTTTATTCGGATTTACAACACCCCGAAATGACGTAAAGCATTTATCACGCCATCCTCGTCCACGGAAGAGGTCACGTAATCGGCAACTTTCTTCACTTCATCCCCGGCATTTCCCATTGCCACGCCGATTCCCGCATGCTGTAACATGGAAATATCATTCCCCCCGTCACCGAAAGCCATTGTTTCATCCAAAACAATTCCAAAATGTTCCAGCATCTTGTCAATCCCGACACTCTTACTGCCGCCCCGGGGAACAATATCGGTAAAAAGCGGACTCCACCGAGTTGCCTCACAGTGGGGCATAGCCTCCATGATTGCTCTTTCCTGTTCTTTCGTGAAAAATGCAACCAATTGAAACGTTTCTCCCTTACTCGCTTCCCGCAAAGGAGCGACCGGAGGTTCCGGGAAATCCAGCATTCGAAAGATTTGATGGCTCTGTTCGTTATGGTAGTTCAAATACAGTGTATGCTCGTGTACAAAGATACAAGGGAACTCATTCTCCTTCTCCATGTATTGCACGAGCGAGGCAATATCCTCTTCGGGAATACTATGCTTGTAAATCACCCGCTCTTTCCCCGCAAGACAATATCCCCCGTTCAAAGTAATATACCCGTCAAACACCAGCGAACCCAGATTATTTATAGTAAGCAAAGGCCTCCCGCTAGCGATAAAAACCAAAATACCTTTCTCCCGCAAGGCAAGTATCGCTCTCTCCGCGGACTCCGGTATCCGGTGAGTTTCAAAACTCACTAAAGTCCCGTCAATATCAAAAAAAATTGCTTTTACCATCTCCTTATTATTTCGCCACAAAAGTAAAGAATAAATCGTACCGGAAAAATTGCTCTATATCAAAAAACACATCCGACGACATTCCCCGTAAACATCAGGTAATTATCGGCGTGGATGTTCCTTCTCTTCCGGCAGTACATTATCCAACCTGTATTCCAACGCCTTCACGGAAATAAGTATCTCCTTCACGGATATTCCCAAAGAAATCACCAGCAGCAACAAAGCCAGCCCGAAAGTGTAAACCGCCACGGTCTGCAACCCGATATAAATAAAAAGGGTACATATCACGCAAAACAGCAGACTCATTACCCCGTATATCTGCATCGACCTTGCCATATAAAGTCGCTTTTTCAGATTATCAATCTGCAATTTAGTCATCGCGTTCGGACGACTTTCATGCTCCCCTTTCAAATTCCGTATCACTTGGGCATAAGCCAGAAAACGGTTCGTGTACGCCAACATGATCAACGAAATGGCGGAAAATAATATCGAAGGGGTTGTCAACGTCAATTCTTCCATAACATCACAAATAACTGCTTAATACCTGTTTGGCACATTCATATCCTTGCTCGTACAAATCCGTCAGTTTCAATACGTCCCGTTCTATCCGGTCAACTTCAAGAGGACGCTCCGGGCGGATGATAATCACCTGTCCCTCCTCTTCCAGTTGCTCCACGTAGTCGAGGGTTTCATTATAATGCTTATTCTTCACTCTCAGGCTCTCCCGCAAGGCCGGGTAACGGCGGTACATAAACCACGGGATAGACTTATCCGTCACCTCTTTCCGGTAACCTTTATTACGTGTCAGCACAACCACGTTCCGGGAAAAACCATCGGCAATCGCTTTACGGATGGGTATCGCGTCACTAATTCCCCCGTCGAGCATAGGCACCCCGTCCACGTAAGATTTCGGGCACACGAAAGGCAAACTGCATGATGCCCGGCAGATATTCAACAAACGTACCCTATCGTTCTTCTCCTCGAAATAATTCGCTTCGCCAGTCCGGCAATTACTCGTGACCATGACGAAACGCCCCGGTGAAGCGAAATAAGTGTCGTAATCGTAAGGAATAATTCGAGTCGGGAAATCATTAAAAATCAAATCGAAATCCATGATACTCCGTTTCGTGAACAAATATTTCACCCCAATGTACCGGTACTTGTCCAACAAATCGATATTACAGATTTTCGCCCTCCCCCGTTGCCGGGAAGCATACGACAAACCGTTGCACGCCCCGGCTGAAACGCCTATCGTGTAAGGGAAGTACATCCCGTTATCCATCAGCCAATCCAACACCCCGGCAGTGAAGACACCTCTCATACCACCGCCTTCCAACACCAATCCCGTACGTTCATCTATCATCATAACCAACAAACATTTTTCTCTTCTTTCGACACGGGCGGCAACACATCCCACACCCCGGTTAAATCAGGTCCCTCGCTCCCTGCCGCGTAACGCGACAAACCTTTCCCCGGATGTTCCCGCCAATAATTCTCGATCGGGTCAATAAAACGCCAGCTTGCCTCCAAAGCATCATTGCGGGTATAAAGCATGGAATCCCCCTGCATGGCATCCAGCAACAAACGCTCGTAAGCCCCCGGCAAATAATTATTGCAAAGCGAGGCATACAGGAAATCCATACCCACCTGCTGCACCTTGAATCCACCTCCCGGCATCTTCAACCCGAATTTCAGCATCACCCCCTCGTCCGGCGTCATCCGGATAATCAACTGGTTGCAGGACGTCCCTTGACATTGCCCCTCGAACAACTTGTGCGGGGTAGATTTGAAATGGATTACCACACTCGAACGTTTATCCTTCAAACGCTTTCCCGTGTAAATATAGAAAGGCACGTTACTCCATCGCCAATTATCAATAAATACTTTCAAGGCGACATACGTCTCCGTGTCCGAATCAGGGGCGACATCCTTCTCCTGCAAATATCCCGGCACAGTTTGCCCCTTCACTTCTCCCCCCTCGTACTGCGCCCGGATGACATTACGGGCAATATCTTCGCCCGTCCACGTTCGTAACGAACGCAACACCTTCACGGTTTCGTCGCGTATCACCTCCGGTTCCATCGTCGCCGGAGACTCCATCGCCACGAATGCCAGCAACTGCATCAAGTGATTCTGCACCATATCCCGTAGCGCCCCCGTCGTCTCGTAATATTTCCCCCGCTTCTCGATTCCAAGAGATTCCAAGGCGTATATCTCCACGTAATCAATATAATTCCGGTTCCACATCGACTCGAATATCTGGTTAGCGAACCGCAACACCAAAATATTCTGCACCGTCTCTTTCCCCAAGAAATGATCGATTCGATAAATCTCGTTCTCGCGGAATACTTCCAGCAAAGAATTATTCAACGTTCGGGCGGTTTCCAAGTCAATCCCGAAAGGTTTCTCCACCACGATACGATGCCAACCGCCTTTTTCTTTTACTTGAAACAAACAACTCCGTCCCAGATATTTCGTTATCGCTTGTTGAGAAGTCGGCGGAGTCGCCAGATAATACACGACCTTCATGGGAATCGCGTTCTCCTCCATGAGGAACATCACCCGCTCACCCAACTCGTCCGCCCCATTCTCCGGGTCGAACGGCTGGTAATACACTTTTCGCATGAAACTATCGACCTCCTCACCCTTCAAATTATTCTCCCCTTTCAACTCCTGCAGCATCACGCGTATAGACAAGCGGAACTCATCGTCACTCATCGGGGTTCGCGACGTCCCCAAAATAACAAAACGCTCCGGCAACATTTGTCGCGCGTGGAGCTCGTATAGCGATGGCATCAGCATACGTTTAGTCAAATCGCCCGATGCCCCGAAAATTACCAATACTTGATCCTCCGGTCTGTTCATATTCTTTTACACGTTATAAGTACCTGAAACTGTTTTTCCGCCCTCCCCTGTCCAGTCCGTGTGGAAGAAGCGCCCTCTCTCCGTGTCTGTCCGCTCGTAAGTATGCGCCCCGAAATAATCCCGTTGTGCCTGAATCATATTCGCAGAAGAATCCAACGTGCGCAAATTGTCAAAATAACTCAGCGCCGCGAAGAAACAAGGAGCCGCGATCCCGTTGAACACGCAATCCACGATAACTCCCCGCAAGGCAGAAAGTGCATCCTCCATCTTCTCGTGGAAAAAAGCATCAAACAAAAGATTCTCCAAAGAACTGTTTTTATGGAATGCCCGCGTGATCCGCTCGAGGAACACGGAACGAATAATACAGCCCTTACGCCATATCTTGGCTATCGTTCCCAAATCCAAGTTCCACCCGTAACGTTCGGAAGCCCTACGCATCAAGGAAAAGCCCTGCGCGTAAGAAATCAGCTTCGCCGCGTACAACGCATCCCGTACCGCTTCTATTCCCTCGTGATTCAAGGGGATATTCGTCTTCATATCACCCACTTTACCGGAAGGATATTGCTTGGAAGCCCGTTCCCGTTCCTCCACCAATGCCGACATAAAACGGGCGAACACGGCTTCGGAAACCAACGTCAGGGGATCGCCTTCATCCAGCGAGGCGATAACACTCCATTTCCCCGTTCCCTTCTGTCCGGCGACATCCAATATATGATCCAAAAGATAATCCCCGTTCTCCTCTTTATAGCGCAGGATACGAGAGGTAATCTCTATCAAAAAACTATTCAACTCTCCCCTGTTCCATTGTTCGAACACGTCACCCAACCCGTCATTATCCAACCCGGTTCTCCTCTTCAATATGGAATATGTCTCGGCAATCAACTGCATATCCCCGTATTCGATACCGTTGTGAACCATCTTCACGTAATGTCCGGCACCCCCCGCCCCTATCCATTCGCAACAAGGCGAACCGTCATCCAGTTTCGCGGCAATCGATTGAAGTATATCTTTCACGAGCGGCCAAGCCATTTCAGACCCTCCCGGCATGATAGAAGGCCCGTGTAAAGCACCTTCCTCGCCACCGGAAATCCCTGCCCCGATAAAGTAAAATCCCTTCTCTTCCAACATCTTCACCCGGCGTTCCGTGTCGTGATAATCGGAGTTTCCCCCGTCAATAATCACGTCCCCGGGAGAAAGCCACGGCACAAGCTGCCCGATCAATTCGTCCACGGGATCGCCCGCCTTAACCATTAACATGATCTTCCGGGGCAGACGCACCGATTCCACAAATTCCTCTATCGTGTAGGTCCCATGAAAGCATTTCCCTCTCCCCCGTCCCTCGATAAAACGAGTCACGACGCTCTCACGGTCAGGATGTACCCGGTTATAAACAGAAACCGTGTAACCTTTATCTTCCAAGTTTAACGCAAGATTTTCACCCATCACCGCCAAACCTATCAATCCTATATCTGATACCTGCATAATAATTTGTAATTTTATTCGTAACTACGTTTTACGATATTTCTTATCGTTTTGTTCTCGTTCACACTATTTTATTCTTAACTTTGTTAAACAAGCTAACAAAAAAGGTGCCATCCCCCACTAGGGCAAACGCGTCAAGACGCTTTTTGCCCGGTTCATAAAGTTGAGCTTTCAGCTCATAAAATTTATAAAGTTCATAAAGTAGCGGGCGTCCTTCGGACAAGGTTTACCGGCAGCCATGCTGCCGTGGACAAAGCGCCCGCTAGGGTCCATAAACCTTATGAACTTTATAGACTTTATAAACTTTTAACTAAAAGGGCGAAAAGCGTCTTGATGCGTTTGCCCTGCACTGGTTATCCGGCAGATTTAATCATCTGCCAGATCATCGAACATTGAAGTACTCAAGTATTTTTCTGCCCGGTCGGGGAATATCACCACGATATTCCCTGCATCGATCCGTTCCGCCGTCCTCAATGCCGCCAGCATAGCCGCCCCGCTACTCATTCCGGCAAAAATACCTTCCTTGGCGATAATCTCCCGTGCCATAGCGATAGCCTCCTCGCTCTCGACCATAACTTGTATATCGATACGCGACGGATCATAAATAGCGGGTACGATTGCCTCATCCATGTTTTTCAGTCCCTGTATATAATGCCCTTTCACGGGATGGGCGCTCACGACCTTTATGTTTGGCTGCATCTTTTTCAGAAAACGGGAAACGCCCATAATCGTCCCCGAAGTACCGAGAGCACTCACCAGATAATCAATCTCCCCCTCCGTCTGCTGCCATATCTCGATCGCCGTATTCTCGTAATGAGCTTGATAATTCCCAGCATTACTAAATTGATCGGGCATAAAATACTTCCCCGGGTTCTCCTCCACCAATTTATGAGCCAGCCGAATCGCCCCGTCCGTTCCCTCCGCCGCGGGAGTCAAAATCACTTTTCCCCCATACGACCGGATAATCTTCCGTCGCTCCACGGAAACCGCCTCACTCATCACGATCTCCACGTCATATCCCTTCACGATACCGATAATTGCCAACCCGATTCCCGTGTTACCGGACGTGGGTTCGATAATTGTCTTCCCGGGCACCAATTTCCCTTCCCGTTCCGCCTGCTTGATCATCTGCATTGCAATCCGGTCTTTAATACTTCCCGTGGGATTAAATCCCTCCAACTTGGCGTAAATATTCACGCCGGGTTTCACGTACAAATTATTAATACGCACCATCGGTGTATTACCGATGGTTTCAAGAATGTTCTTCTTTACCATTTGTATAATTTTTGATTTATGATCGACGATTTATGACTCCATGATTCTAAATAATCACCGAATCAAAAATCATTACATCACTGAATAAATAAGTTCCGAATTATCTACATCGACAGCAACAACAGCAGCAAGCATTCCCTTTGACAGATTCAAAGTTCAATACCCCCACTCGCGATTGTTGTAAAAGAATTGCCATCGTGTTCATGTATTAGAAGATTAATATTTGCCTTACGGCACTTTGTTTATACCGCAAATATAGTAAAAACATTATATTTTTTACCGTTTCCCTCTCTTTTTTGAGATAAACTCCCGATAAGTTCAGTTATTTTATTATACCGTCCTGAAATCGGTTTACTTGATTTCAGGACGGCACAGTTTCAATTTACCCCGCTGTTGGTCAGCGCGAGATTCACCACCTGTTCCTTTCCTTCTTGCAGCACGTTCAGCTCGTCAGGGACGGCGTAGGTGACGGTTCGGTCGCCCACGGTGATTTCTATCCACGGGGTTCCGGGAGTAACAGACTGTGGCAGGAGGAGGACGCGGAAGCTGTTGCCGGAAGCGGATTTCAAGGGGGTGAAGTCTCCGGTATTCCCAGCCTGCGGCTCTACGCCGCCGCTAAAACTTACAACACCTTTGGTCTCCATGTTCTTTATCACGACCGTAGCGGCATCCACATCCGCCTGTGTCAATGTGCCGGGAGTGTCGGACAGGCTGAGGTTTACCGTGAGGCGGTGCATGAGGTGGCAGAACGTCAGCTGTATCGTCGGTTGGTCGGTTTTTTCCCCGGTAGCCAACGCACTGATCCAGTCGCAGGCGGCATACTTCTCCGGGGTGCTTTGATCGGTGGGATTAAAGTTCATTAGACCGTTTTCATCAAAGTCGGCCAGAGACAGTTTCGGGAAAAAGGCGGAGAAACGAACCCACTCAACCTCGCCGAATTCATCCCACGTCATGTCGGTAGTCCATGTTCCGTCCTTGTAGGTGGCGGGGTGTTCTTTTGTGACAACCGACATCGCTGTTGTATAGGCGAATCCAATAATCATCGTTTCGTCGCCGTTGGCGAAGCTGCCCGTGCCGTCCTCGTCGTTGATGGTGGCGCGTGTGCCGGAGTTATCGGCGGCATCGCTGCCCGTGAAGTCGGCAACGGCGGTGGTGAAGCGGATGGCGTTGCCGGGAGTGTCGTCGTCGCTGCACGAGGTGAGCGCAGCGGTTGCGGCTATCGCCAGCAGGACGGCAATGCAGACGCTTTGCCTGCGGCCGAAGGATAAAAATGTTTTCTTGTTCATATACGCTTAATTTTAAGTTCTTACATTTTAAGCGTTCAATATGAAAGAGGATATTGGAGGATGGGGTTATTTTCAGGTATTTCTTGTTTACGTCTTCCAGAAGCTGCATTTGCTGAATGGCTATCCGGTTAAGGCGGACAAGCCTTTCGTGCTGCGGCAGGCCATCGTTGATGAAAACGGCATTCAGATTCTCCATATTCGAGAGGCAAATCAGCTCGTTGATACCGGCATAGTCGCGCACGTTTCCTTTGAGGCCGGGATGCGCGTCGCGCCATTCGAGGGCGGTCATGCCAAACATGGCTACATTCAGCACATCGGCTTCGCTGGCATAAATACGCGAGGCTTGTTGCGGGGTGATTTCCCCGGGGATAAGGTTTTGCTTGATGGCATCCGTGTGAATGCGGTAGTTTATCTTCGACAGTTCACGCTTGGCACTCCAGCCTATTTGGGCTTGTTCTTGCTCTTTGAGGCGCTGGAACTCTTCAATCAAATAGATTTTAAACAACACGCTGATGGCCGATCCAAATTCAAATGCTATATCTTTGTGGGCGTATGTTCCACCATATTTTCCTTTTCTTACGATAATACCGATGGCATCTGTTTTTCCGTCCATTCGGACACACTCATTACAAAACTTGGTAATCCGGCTTGTGATTTAAAGTGGTCAAATTCGACCACTTTAAAATTAGGATTGTGAACTATTTCCCATGTTCCGAGAAATTCAAGTGTATATCGGTTGCGCAGCCAATTCTTTATAATGTCTGCTGCCCGGCTTTCACTTTCTTTGGCGTTTGCCATATCTGTCAGTGAGATATAGTCCGAATCGTTTGCCGACACAATGGTGATTTCTTTGTTCTGTACGGTTATCTTTGCCATTTTTAGGGTTCTCCTTTCTTATAGGTTATAGTTTCGGTTGCAAAAGTACCGATTCGCTGCCGGATGACCAAGTATCCCACTCGTTTTTTCCTTTCCATCTCCAATACAATCTTTCAAAGAACGCTTGTGCCCTTGCGGGGGCGAACCGCTTCCCGAAGTTGAACTTTGGCGGTGCCAATGTTGAACTTTGACCGCCTCGAAGTTCAACTTCGGGAAAGGCGCAGATTACTGCTGCGCAAAGGTGATGCTCTTCCATTGCATGAGGTAGCCGCTGCCTTTCTCCTCAGTCCATTCGTTGCTGTTGGAGACTTTGGGGACGGCAGTGCCATCCTCTTGCTTGTCGGCGTTCAGCACGAGGTCGCACTTGGCGGGGTCGAATGCGTTCGCTCCGGAATGAGCGGCTCTGTTGTGAAAAACGGCGGAGCGCCCTATATGGTCATTTTCATCATTTATGTTAATGAAATTTCCGGCTGCGGCGGCTTCTATCCGGGTGAGGCTGCTACAGCCCGTTACGATAAACTCACCGAACCGGGTACATGCCGGCAGTTTGAGCGTTTTGAGGCTCGTGCATCCGGAGAAAGCAGCCTTGTCTATCGCTGCCACTTTATCCAGCGTGAGTTCCGCCAATGAAGTACATGCCTGAAATGCGCCTTCATCAATCCGGGTAACCTGCGGAAGAATCACCGCAGTCAGCGCAGGGCAACTGAGAAAAGCATATTCTCCGATTACCTGCACATCATCGGGCAACACCACCTCCTGCAAAGCGGTGCAATTTATAAAGGCGTTGCCGGGCAGTGTTGCCGGTGTTCCCCAGTCCGTCACTCCGCTGAGGTCGCATTTCGTGATTTTCGTATTATAGGAAAATGTACCCATCTTGGAAAATTCGCCCGTCAGCTTGATTTCGGTGTGGCCTGCGGCGAGGGCTGCCGTAATGGCTGCCTTTACTTCGTCGGCGTTCATGTTGGTCATGTCGATGTCGCCGGAGATAGGGGTTCCGCTTCCGTTGATGTCGATGGTGTCGTCAATCGAGGGCTGCGTGTCCCAAGCAGAGATGCCGCCGCTCTCCAGCGTCACGGTGTTGCCCGTGTCGGGGTTCTTCTTCAGCGTGAGGTTGAGGGTGAGTTGCTTGCCGCTTTCGAGGCGGGTTTGGTTGCCGGGTTCGGCAGTGTTCAGGTCGGCAGGTACATGATAGTACCACGTATCCTCGCCTACGGTTATCCTGAGCCATTCCGCACCGGCGGTGAGGTCTTGCGGCGCTACTTTCCAGTCGGCATTGCCACTGCTTCCGTTGGAAAATTGTACGGCGCCCGCTACACGGTCATAGTTGACCGCACCGGTCAGCAGGTTCACCTCCACGCTGGCAAACATCGTTGCCGTGTTATCCTTTGCCGAAGAGTTTATCAAGGCAGAAGACAAGTCTGCCCCCTCCATGCCATCACCCGCGGTCAGATTGACAACGAGCCGGTGCATCAGGTGCTTGAATGTCAGTGCCACTGTCTCGCCCTTGCTCGCTGTGGCGGTGGCGTGGAGCAGGTCGTCCGTGTTGTTCCACGCTTCGGGCATATACAGGTACGCCGCCGGGTCGGCAATGTCTGCCGTGATGCGCGGGTAGTGGGCGGAGAAAGTCACCGCTTCCGTCTCGCTGAGGTCATCCCAGTGCAGAGTAGTTTCCCCGTACTTGTATTCCGTGTTGGCGTTCATGTAATCGCCTTTAGCCGTGTAAGTGTAAAGCCCCCACGTGTCGCCGGAGTCGAATGTACCTTTCCCGTCGTTATCGACAGTCGCACGCCCCGCGGATACCGTTCCGCCATCGGCAGTGCCGTCGATAGAGGCGGTGATTTGCACGACATTGTTGTCTTCTTCCGGGTGATGACCTTTGTCTTTATCGCACGAGGCAAGCAACAGCATTGCCAGTGCAAGTGAAAATAGATTATTTTTCATATGCTTGTATATTGATTGAATGATAATTCACAGGGGAGATATATCCACAAAAATACAGGATAAAAGCCGCCGAGGCAAAAAAAATGAATTATCTTTCGTTTGCTCGCACGAAAGATAATTAGCGGGCTTCCCCATGAACTCGTTCCCGGTAACATTTAGGTGTTATCCCCGTCATCTGTTTAAAGTCCCTGTTGAAATTGCTGCAATTGTTGTAACCTATTTTTTCACAGACTTCGTCTATGCCGTATTCCGCGTGTTCGTCAAACAACCGGGTTGCCTCGCGCAAACGCAGTTCCTTGCGCCACGAACGAAAATCCATCCCGTGGCACGTTTTCATGTATTGCCGGAAGAATGACAGAGTCACCCCGAAAGAATCCGCCACGCAACCGGAAGAAATATCTTTCCGGCAGTATTCTTTCTCGTCTATGTATTTTTGTAATTTTTCCTTTAACAACCGTTCCTTCCCGGCAGCATCCGCCACCGCGACCTCGCCATCGGGCTTTTTCACGCTTGCAGCCGCTGCCGACGGGACAACCGTGATGACAGGCATCGCGAATTTCATTCTGCGATAGTAATTGACAAACCACATCACCATGAAACTATAATAAAGCACGTACAACGGGACGAAGTATTTGTACAAGGCGGTAAAAAACAACACGGGTATTGCCATGACGCCGATAACCAACGCGCTATAAAACCCCGTTTTTATCCACGACAGACGGTACTCCTCGTCATTGTCATAATAATCTTCCACCTCGCGCACCGTCCGGTGGTACGCCAACATGAATAGCCGCATGTATATCACCAGTTGGATAATATAAGCAACAATCCCCGCGTAAAAGAGTCCCCAATAATAGTCGGCAAAACAGAACAGGGCAACAAACAAGATTACGCCCGCTACCGTGATACCTCCTGCCTGCCGGAGCACGATTCCCCACCGGACTACATTCGGACGTATGAAAACCAACATGGACATGGTGAAGAGCAGAGCTTGAAACGAAGCGACAAAAAGCGTGCTGGCAGGTTCGACACGACGGTCATACCCCGTGAAGCAACACACCAGACTGAGAAGCGCCAACACGAAATACGAAGGTACAAGGATATTACGAGCCTTACGCAACTTCTCTAACCCGTTTTCCGGCTGTATTGCCGTAGCCGCCAGCATAACCCCGAGTATCGCGATCACGAAAGCCGAGGTTCCCATCAAAAATTTATACGTTACGACATCCATCCTTTCAAATCATTACAATCGCGAAATTACTTGCTTTTCGCTGTTTATACAATATGGTGTCCCCACGGTATGTTACACAATTCTTCAACAAGTTGTGGAAGAATTCGAGGATAGTCCTTATCTAATATACTAATAGATTTGCTCATATTTTTTCCTTCATTTTTCATGCCTTTTACAAAAGCAAGTTTTCTCTTTTCGCCGTTCATGCACAAATATAAACAAATTATTTTATCTTCGCACCGCCATTTGGAAATGGTGAATCCATTTTCAATTTTCAACTTTCAATTTTCAATTTATATGATTTCAGTAGACGGATTAACAGTAGAATTTGGAGACAGAGCACTTTTTAAAGACATATCATTCGTGATTAACGACAAAGACCGTATCGCCCTCATGGGTAAAAACGGGGCGGGCAAGTCCACCTTGTTGAAAGTCCTTGCCGGGGAAAGACAACCCAACCGGGGTAACGTTTCCTGCCCGAAAGACACGGTGATAGCCTATCTGCCCCAGCATCTGATGACTCAAAACGAGCGTACCGTCTTCGATGAAACCTCACAGGCTTTCGCCCATCTTTTCGAGATGGAGAAAGAGATTGAACGTCTGAACCAACAACTGACCGAGAGAACCGATTATGATTCTCCCGAATATTACAAACTAATAGAGGACGTTTCCACCCTGAGCGAGAAATTTTATAGCATCGACTCCACGCATTACGAGGCGGATGTTGAAAAGATTCTTTTAGGCTTGGGATTCCAACGGGAAGACTTCAACCGCCCGACCTCCGACTTCAGCGGGGGATGGCGTATGCGCATCGAGTTGGCAAAAATGCTGCTTAAAAATCCCGATGTATTACTGCTCGACGAGCCTACCAACCACTTGGATATCGACTCTATCCAATGGCTGGAAGACTTCCTCGTGAACAACGGGAAAGCGGTTGTCGTGATTTCCCACGACCGGGCTTTCGTGGATAACATCACCACCCGCACGATAGAGGTTACCATGGGGCGTATCTATGACTACAAGGTAAATTACTCGCAATACCTCGTGTTGCGCCAAGAGCGCCGTATCCAACAGCAAAAGGCTTATGACGAGCAACAAAAAATGATTGCCGAAACCAAGGAATTTATCGAACGCTTCAAGGGAACCTACTCCAAAACGCTGCAAGTGCAATCCCGGGTAAGAATGCTCGAGAAACTCGAAATACTAGAAGTGGATGAAGTAGATACTTCCGCCTTACGACTGAAATTCCCGCCTTCCCCCAATTCGGGTAAATATCCCGTCATCACCGAGGAACTCACGAAGGACTATGACGGTCACGTCGTTTTCCAAAACGCCAGCTTCACGATAGAGAAAGGCGAGAAAGTAGCATTCGTCGGACGCAACGGGGAAGGAAAATCCACCCTCGTGAAATGTATCATGGGAGAAATCCCCTACACCGGAAAGCTGACTTTGGGCTACAACGTCCAGATCGGGTATTTCGCCCAGAACCAAGCCTCGCTCATGGACGAAAACCTCACCGTTTTCCAGACCATCGATGACGTAACCCCATTGGAGCTAAAACACAAAATCAAGGATATGCTTGGAGCCTTCATGTTCAGCGGCGACGACGTGGACAAAAAAGTAAAAGTCCTTTCCGGGGGCGAACGTACCCGTCTGGCAATGATAAAACTATTACTATCCCCCGTGAACCTGTTGATTCTCGACGAGCCGACCAACCATTTGGACTTACGTACCAAGGACATCCTGAAAAGTGCCTTGAAAAACTTCGACGGCACCCTCATCGTCGTGTCGCACGACCGTGATTTCCTCACCGGACTGGCAGAAAAAGTCTACGAATTCGGCAACAAGAAAGTCACCGAGCACCTCGAAGACATCCAAGGCTTCCTCCGGAAAAAGAAAATGGAGAACTTGAAAGAAATCGAGCGGAAAGGATAGAATGTTACATATCATCTATCGAAAAACCGACATATTGAATCATATACTTGGAGTGACTAGCAACAATATTATGCGCTTTCTCTTCAAGTATTTTCATATTCAAGGCACAGGGATTATGCTTCACCTCCCCGATAAGCATTTGTTTTTCCAGTTCGTTGATCGCAATAATATCAATCTCATTCTGGTTTCCACTTTCCCAGTAAGAACCAATTGCCGAATAACACTTTGTCAATATCAATTTCTCCCTAAAGTATTTCTCCAAAATACGCCCGACATATACAGGATAATCTCTTTTAATAATCTCCTTCACGTAATCAAAATTCTCGATCTCGATCACACTTCGATATTTATACACGAAACGGAACCAAAAATTTAAAAAATTATCATCAATATAGTATTTAATCTGTCGAGTTTGAGGCTTGGCAAACATGGGTATCACCCTCTTTATCAAATTAAAATCAACCTCCAGATTCTTAATCTGCGGCCCAACCGATATACCTAATTCTCCCTCGATCTCCGGTCTTGATGTCTTGGAAGAAGATATTAACGATAGAATCGAGAAATAAGTAGAATAATCCTTCCCAAATTCCTCGATCAACACGTTTCTTCCTTCATCCAAGAAATACGAATTTTCCGAAAAGACTGTATCAATAATCGCATCCAACGTGAAAGCCCGCTCCTCGATCAGTAATTCTATATACCGAGCAACCCCTCCTGTCACCATATAAAATGCTAACAAATCGGCATTCGTGAATTTAGGATAATGATCCAACAGTATTTTCTTTAGCACCTCTATATTAAAAGCCCGCAACACAATCCGATGGTTTGCCCTTTGGAACAAAGGTTCATGCGCATTCTCAAAAATACGTTTCATCAATGAATAAACAGAACCACAAAGAATGAGATGCATTTTACTTCTATCTTTATATTCATCCCAAATATTCTGCATATCACTGTACACCGAAGGGTTTATGTTAAAGAATTCCTGAAATTCATCCAAAACCAGTGTAAAATGACGTTCGACAGACAATTGCATCAAATACTCGAAAACGCTCTTAAAATCACGCAGTTGCCCGATAACTTTCACCTCCAGCCCCGTCCCGATTAATTCCACGAATTCCTCGCATAGCAATGCCTCATTCTTTTTCGCCACGAAAAAATAAAGGGCAGCTTTCCCCTCAATTGCCTTTTTTATTAATGCCGTCTTGCCTATTCGCCTACGCCCGACAATAACCGTCATTTGAGCTCTACCAAACGACAATTCCTCCCACTTTTGTAATTGCGCTATTTCTTTCTCTCTATCGTAAAATTCCATAACATCCAATCTACGTTACTGTACTAAATATTACTGTAATTTTCGCTACAATAACGCAAAGATAAAACAAAATTCTCACATCCCCAACCATCATCTCCTCTATAATATTCAAACTTCTATCAATTAAAAGTATATCCCGAATCCATCTCTATCATAAATCAAATTATTTTTTTACTGCGACCTACCAGAATATTACTACAAAAAACAAGAACCACATAAAAAAAGAAACGGGATCCCGTAGAATCCCGCTCCCGCAAAAAAAATATAAAACACAACATATTATTTTTCATGCTCGTAACGGACGAAGACCTCCATCGCCTCGTATTCCGCCATCCCGATCCTGTTATACAAATCGGCCGTGTTACGATTGCGATCTTCCGCCCGCTGCCAGAACTCCCGCGGATCATCTCCCGGGTATGCCGGACCGTTATTCTGGGAACCGTGCCTGTAAATAGCTTCCCGTTTGATTGTCAATTCCGACGGGCTCACCGGTACAGCCATATCGACTTTCTCCATTTCCCATTCCAACCATGCCCCGCGGTACAACCACGTGTAACAATCCCGGAACCATTCATCCCCACTCACGACATCAAACGCCCGCATGATTGCCTCCAGACAAACGGCATGTGTCCCGTGCGGGTCGGCAAGATCCCCCGCCGCGTATATCTGGTGAGGCCTGATCTCCCGCAACAATTTCACGATAATATCAACATCCCCATCTCCTAACGGCTTCTTCTTCACCGAACCCGTTTCGTAGAAAGGCATATTCAAGAAATGCACTCTCTCTTTCGGTATTCCCATAAACCGACAGGCTGACAACGCCTCTGCCGAACGCAGTGCCGCCTTGTACGGTAACAACTCCGGCGATTCGTTTTCCTCCGGTTTCCGGTTATGTATCTTGTCTTTCAATCTTTTAAAACTCTCGTTCTCCATTCCCAAGTTACGAGAGAACATATCGGCAACATCCATCATCTGGTACAAGTAATCGTCAAACACGGCGATATTCCCCGATGTCTGGTACGCCACGTGCACCTCATGCCCCTGTTCCACCAGACGCGCCTCGGTACCTCCCATGGAAATCACGTCATCATCCGGGTGCGGGCTGAAAATCAACACGCGCTTCGGGTAAGGATTCGCCCTTTCCGGACGGGTTGAATCATCGGCGTTCGGTTTCCCTCCCGGCCAACCGGAAATCGTGTGTTGCATATCGTTGAACACCTCGATATTCACTTTATTTGCCGAACCGAACAACTCTATCAGATCACTCAGACCATTCTCCTGATAATCTTTATCCTCGACCTTCAATATAGGCTTCTTCAATTTCTGGCACAAACGCAAAACCGCCTTACGAATCAGTTTCTTGTCCCAATCCACCTTGCTCACCAACCACGGGTAATCCGCTCTCGTCAATTCACCCGCCGCGCTCTCGTCAATCACGAACTGCACGTCCGAATGCATCTGCAAGAAAGTGGCAGGCACCGTGTCCGACACCCGTCCTTCCACGGTAGCCTTGATGATCGGGGCTTTCTTCTCTCCCCACGCAAGCAAAACAACCCGTCTTGCTTTCATGATCGTCCCCACCCCCATGGTAATCGCTTTCGTGGGTACCAGATTCCGGCTCCCGAAATCCTTAATCGCGTCTTTAATCGTCAAGTCATTCAAGTAAACCTTTCTCGTGGTAGACGTGATAAAAGACCCCGGCTCGTTGAAACCGATGTGTCCCGTCCGACCGATACCCAGTACTTGAAGATCAATTCCGCCCTCCGCGTCAATCGCTTTCTCGTAATCCTCGCAGAATTTCTCTATCTCTTCTTCCGTCTGTAAAGTACCGTCGGGTATATGAATATTTTTAGGATCAATATCTATATGATCAAATAAATGATGATGCATGAAATAATGGTAACTCTGCTCCGACTCTTTCGGCATCGGCAGATACTCGTCCAAGTTGAACGTCACCACGTTGCGGAAAGACAAGCCTTCCTCCCTGTGCATCCTCACGAGTTCTTGGTACAATTTGATCGGGGAAACTCCCGTCGCCAATCCCAGAACACACTTTTCACTGCTGGCAGCTTTGGTTCGCACCAAATCCGCGATTTCCCGGGCAACGGCTTTCACCGCCTCGTCCGCCGTTTCATAGATCTGAACGGGTATCTTCTCGAACCTGTCAGCTCCCTCTCCCTTCGCGATGTAGTTTTTTGTTATTACCATATTGTTCCTCCTTTTATATACCGGTTAATAGAGTGAATAAACACTCTCCGAATCATCATACAAATGTTCCATCACAATCATCAACGTTCCCAGTATCGCCGAATAACCTCCCAAGTTACTCATCACCAGCTCGCAATGATTGCGCATCCGCGCCAAAGCGTATTTATTTACCGCCTGTCGCACCGGAACAATCAGCAAATCCCCCGCCTCCGTGACTTCTCCCCCGATCACGACCATATCCGGGTTAAACAGGTGTATCATCGCGGCAATCCCTTCGCCCAACTTCTCGCCCGCCTGATGCAACACCTCGATTGCCGAAATATCGTCTTTTCCGGCGGCATCTATAACGGCTTGCAACGACCTCCCCGCCCCTTTCTCGATTGCCCGACCGGAAGACACCGTTTCCAAGCATCCGATTTTCCCGCAATGGCAAGGCGCATCCAGTCCCGAAATACGGATATGCCCGAACTCTCCGGCCATCCCGATTCCCCCGCGATACAACTTGGAGTTCAAAATCATTCCCAAACCGATACACTCGTTTACGCTAATACAAAGAACATTGTTTATATTTTTCGCTATCCCGAACGTGTGTTCCGCCATCGCCATCACGTTCGAGTCATTATCGATAAACACGGGCATCCCCAACATTTCTTCCAGAATATCCTTCAAACCGGGACGTTCGTACGTCAGATAAGTATAGGTATTCCCTTCCCGGTCTATCAATCCCGGAAGCGCAACCCCGCACATTTTGATCTTCGCGCGGTCAACACCCAATTTCTCGATAACCTCGTCAATTCTCTCCTTGATATATTTCAGCGTGACATCATCATCCTGTCCTTCCAATATGGACGGGTATTCCAGAATCCCCTCTATCGGCTCATTTTGCAGGTTAAAAATAGCTATTCGCAAATACTCACGCCCTATATCCACGCCCAGTATATAGGCAGCATCGGGATTCAATGAAAAAACATGAGGACGTTTCCCCCCGATAGAATTTCCGCATCCCCGGTCAACAACCCAACCTTCCTCCATCAACTCATCAATCATCTTACCGACCGTGGGAGTAGTCACGTTTGTCAACCGACAGATTTCAGGCTTCGACAACTCGCCCATCTTGTAAAGGAAGCCGATAATCGCCTTCTTCTGCAAGTACCGTTTCTCCTTCAAGCCCGGTAAAAAACCTTTATTTATGGTGTTCGAGTCGTTCATAATTTCATCTATCCGAAGAATTCATCATTATCACACCACAAATATATAAAATACTTTCTAAAATATTTACGAAAGTATCACTCAAAATGAAAAATATTTTTCTTACTACATAACTTTTACCCGCTATTCAAAACATGCTATTCATCCGGGCAACTGTAACAACCTTCCGATTCGTACTCTATCTCGACGGTCAAGTGGTCGATTCCCATCTCTTTCAATTTATCGACAGCCTCGTGCTTTACCTTGATAACATCTTCCCGCGAGGCAACGTCCGGGACAATCAAATGAGCGGAAGCGATATTCTTCTCCCCGTCCAACGTCCACACGTGCAGGTCATGCACTTCCTTCACCCCCGGCACCCCCTCCAGAACAGGCTTCACCTTATCTTCCGGTATATGCTCCGGCGTCGCTTGCAGAAGAATCCGGAAAATAGCGTACAGGTTGCGACACACGTTTGTCAGGATAAAAATACCGATACACACGGACAGAAGCGGGTCTATGAAATACCATCCCGTGTAACGGATAACCAAGCTGCCGACCAGTACCGCCAACCACCCCAGCACATCTTCCAGTAAATGCAGCATCACGGCACGCTGGCTGATGGAATTTCCCTTCATCAGACGCAACGCCGCAAAACCGTTTACCGCCAACCCCGCGATAGCCAACCACATCATCCCCGAATAATTCACCTCGGCAGGATGAAAAAGACGGGGTATCGTCTCCATAAAGACAAAAACAGACCCGACGAGCAACACGATAGAATTAATCAAAGCTCCCAAGGTTGAAAACCGCTTGTACCCGTAAGTAAATGTCCGGGTTCTCCGTTTCTTCGAGTATCGTTCCAAGAAAAAAGAAACCCCTATCGAAAAACCATCCCCTAAATCATGGACGGCATCCG
>OGKG01000907.1_pt1 | contig 37418 bp, 35 predicted proteins | sample 1572201 | NCBI WGS metagenome assembly OGKG01 (sample SAMEA2582146, study PRJEB24529) | metagenome | biome: Human gut stool | place: China | collected 2011 | reverse complement strand
TGAGACTGCCGGAGCTGGACTCCGGCTAGATCACTGAAAAACGCAAAATATCAGATTGCCGCCCGGAGCCGTCTTTGAAGATGAGATCATACTTAGGTACACATTTCCAATATAGACCGGTTGGAAAGGATCGTCATTAAGTTGGCTCTTGGAGTTTTCTTTTGCTTGACTATTTAACTTGAATGAATGTTTGTTCTTTATAAATATAAATAAAGTATGGGTCTAAGAGTTTTCCTCCGTACCATTTATTAAAAAGGAAGAAAAATACCGCGTTTAACAAGAGGAATTCCAGCAGCAATTTAAAAAAAGACGGATCGCTTCTATTCACTAAGAAAAGTAGCGGGCACGTTACAAATGCAAATACACAATATACAAACCTCTTAAATACGTTCTGATCGACTGAAACCTTTTTGATATTTTCTAAAACACGAGAAAGGGAGTTTGTTACCTCCCTTTTATCGACACCGCGTTGTTTTTTGTTCAGTTTCTTAATAAGTGCAATTTTTGCAACGTAAGAGCCTCCGAAGAGTTTCTCGTCAAAATGCAGTCGCAATGCAGCATTAGCGCCAACCTGATCTCTAAGCACGCTTGTTAGTCTGAGTTTTGCTTCGGCAAGATTTTTCGTTTTGGACTTGACGATGACATCGAACGGGAACACCTTTAAGACAATAAAACCATCGGTAACGCCGTTCTCAAAAATAAATACTTTTTTGGGGATTGTGAAGTTGGTGTCTGTCATTTTTTTTTGTGATAAGGGCCCGAGTACATTAGTCCACGGGCCGTATGTTTGAGTTCTATCGGCTTGTGGGCTTCAGCTGATAAACCTTGGAGAAGTCCACGTCTCTGGCAACAAAGATGCCGACACGTTCGCCCTGATTCTTTGTGAGCGTCGGAGGAATGTTGCCTGACTGACGCATAGCTTCCTGAATGATTTGATTCATACCGTCTTCACTGTTCTGATAGTAATTAACGCCGCCGTTGTTTTCCGTTTGTTTGGTCATAGCGAAGTCAAAACCGTCTTGAATCAGAGTAAAGAGCAGTGCGTTTCCGAAGCGAGCCCACCAATGGAAGTCAATTTCTCCGGCCATGCCCGAACCTCCAAGAGCATCGGTTGCCGGACTGTCGATATTGACACGCACGCCTTTAGGCGTCTGAATCTGCGTCCACAGAACGAAAATTCGGTTCAAACCGTTTTCTACCGCTCCCTTGTACTCTCCGATTGCTTTTGAACCACGCTCAATCAGAAGTACGCGACCGTTCGCACTGTAAACGTCGCGGGGGATGACGCACGAAGTCATGCCGGGAACCGTCGTATCAAGCTTGGTTTCTAAAACACAGTCTATGAACGTGCCTTTAGGAAGAAGCAGATTTCTGTCCGGCATCATGACGGCACTGGTTGGAGGAGTTGAAACGCTTGAGAGCAGTCCGCCTAATTTTCCGCCGGAAGATCGCCCGGTACCGGAGTCGTAGCCCTCTTCACGGAGGGTGGCTGCAAATCCCTTTCCCCCACTTTCTTCCGCTCCCTGTAAGGCTCCTCCATCGCCCATCATGGGGGCCATGTTTCTCTTTTCAGCGAGTGTCGGTTCAGGTTTTTCTTTGGTGCTGTTGACCATCGGACTGCTTGCAGCTTGCTGCGTCTGTATCGCCGGAGGCTCCTGAATCAGCCCGGCCTCTTTTTCCGGTTTCGGCTCAGCCGGTTCCTTTATCACCACGGGTGCGGGCGGCGCCTCCGGCGGCTGAATCTGCGAGAGAGGAGGAAGCGTGAGCGTGCGTCCGGAAAGCATCGGAGTTGCTTGCTCCTGTTGCTTAGGCTGCGCGTTTCTCGAAGAATGCTTCTGATAGAAACCGAAGGCAATGCAAATCAGCATGAACACGACTAACGCTGCCATCAAAGCCAAGTTTCTGTTTTTTGTCGGGGATGATTTTTTCCCGGCAACGCTCGGGATTCCGATTTCAGCAGGATTGGGTTGAGAACCGGAAATCTGCGGTGTTGTGTTTTCATTCATTTAGTTCACCTCTTTGACGAGTTCTCGTTTCAGTCCGGGCACCGACACACCCGAGTCGTTCGGAGCTCCGCCGCCGCTGTAGGTTTCGTTGTAAATGCCGACGACAGCTTGTCCGGCTCTAAGCCTCAGTTCTCGGTAAACACCGTGAACAACGAGCCAGTCGCCTTTGATGTGAGAGTTAAGCAGTGTTTCTTCTTCGTTCTCAGAGACTCTGTAAACCGCCGGGAAGTCTGTGTGCCGATCAAACTTCAGGTACGTGAACCTTCCATTGTCAAACACTTCCAAAGGAGCGATTTCCTTGGAAAGAGGAGAAGAGCCGAAATTTTCGCTGTAAAACTTATTAACTTCGGATCGGTTCTCGGAATCGGTCTTATCGGTGATCTCTTTATCGGACTGATTCAGCAGCGAGTCAACGGTCTTCTTGTTCGCATTTTCCTGAGCTTTGGCCGCTTCTTCCAGCGGATACCGGAAGGTCAGGCTGTAGGTTGCCTTGGCTCTGGAACCCGGATGCACATCAAAGAGGTACGTATGTTTATCCGTCACAATCACAAGATTGGTCGCTCCGTCGAAGTCTTTGGGCTTCAGGAAGAAATTATTGCCTCGGGCCTGAAACTCCCAAGCGGTTGAATACCCGGAACCGAAATCACGAATTTTTTCTCCCGGTGAAAATGTGATGGTTGTAATCAGCCCGTTTGCGGCCCGGATCGGATACACCTGACCGGGTTTGTAGTCCGTGTACATCACTCGTGCGTCATATTGACTTGCCGTCGGACGCTCTAAAGCATTAACTGAGAGCCCGCAGCCGAGGAAAGATGCAGTCAGCAAAAGGCAGCAAAGACTTTTTCTCATGGCGCAGCTCCTTCAATGATCGGATCAACTCGGTAGCTTGTGACCGTAAAACCAAATGGGTTTACAAGCCTCTGAGCCTCGTCCATTGAATAATTCGGGTTGTATTCATATCCGATGGTTGCACGCCAAGAGTTCCTTGCTTCTTCATTGTTGCTGTACGTGTCTACCAGACGTTTGGTAAAGCGGACGGTTGCGATTCCGTTTCCGTTGGGAACGACGGATTCAACATTGCAGATGATCTTCTTTTTGTCTTTAAGAAGGTTCTGAAGGGACTTCTTATTGTCCAGCCCGTACTGGTGGTCATAAGGGTTGAATACTTCAGGAACGCTCATCAGGCGGACTCGCGCATGGTCGTTTTCCAGCGTGCGGTAGTCGTAGCTTTCATGGCTCTGCGTGTACAGATTGAGCCAATACTTGTCCATCATCTCATCGACGGGGATGTTTTGCGGATCACGGATGTCGATCACCCGGGTAGTGCCGTTGCTCTTATCCAGCTCGACGATAAAGGGATAAGCCTCCTTTTTCACCGCGATCACAATGCAGATAATGCTCACCAGCACTAATAGGCACCCCATGATCTTGGCGGCTGTCCAACCGGCTTTGGCCTGTTTTTCCTTCAGCGCCATACGCTCAACGGTCCAATCCAGAGCTTCGTGATAGGGATAAGCCGGTTTGTTCACGGTTTCTTTTGCAGCTGAAGGAGCGGCTTCTGCTTGGGGCGTGGGTTTCTTTTTCTTGAAAAACATATTCTTTTCCTATTCGTTGTCTTGGTTTTCATATCCGAAACTGAAATTCCGTGTAACCCGGTCTTTTCCAAAGTTGAGTTTCGCTTCTTCTTTTTTCTGCATTGCTTCCTTTTGTCTTTGCTGTGCAAATTCCGTTACCGGGACGCGAATGCCGGAAGGTGTCGGAGGTTTTGTGGCGCCGCAGCCGGTTAAAACAAAGGCTGTAAAAGCGCCGGTTAAGATTGAATAGAGAAGTTTTTTTGATTGCATTGTTCACTCTTCTTTACTTCTGTTTTTTTAAGATTTCATTGGCGATTCGTTCGTTTTCCCGGCTTTGTGCTTCATTCACTTGTTCTGAAGACCCTGAACTCTGAGACGACTGAGGAATGTTTTGTTCAGGCGTCGGAGTATTGAATTGAGCTCTTTGGTCAAACTGCGAATGATCCGCAGAGAAATCAAAAACCGGATCTGGTGAGCCGGAATTGCCGGTCGCTGCTGAAGCTGACACTCCTGAAGGAGATGTCGGCTGTGCAACGGAAGCCGGTTGTGCTCCGTATGCAGCACCGAGCGCCGCAGCGTTGGCTGCCGCTACCTTTTCCTGCTGTGGCGTCTGGTTCATGTTTGCCGGGCCTGAAAATGCAGGTGCAGGGGCGCCTGAAGAGCCGGAAGCACTTCCTCCTGACGGGCCGGAAGAACCCGCGTTTGTCGGAGTTCTTAATTTGTCCGGGTCGGTGAAGAACTGTCTGACTGCGCCTGCCGCGTAACCGGCAGTCGCTGCTGCAAATGAACCGGGATTGGTAAGGCCGCCGCTGCCTAAAAGGTGCTGTGCTTGTGACTTCAGGGCGTCACGGTTTTCTTTAGCGTAATCCGTATCCTGAGCATTGGCGCGACCGTACATACCGCCCGCGTACCCCAGCATGGCGCCGCCCGTGACGGCTGCCATCGTTCTGCCGAAACTTTGCAGCATACCTGCCACCGAGGCAGCCTGAAGCGCAACTCCTCCGGTAAGACCGGCGGCAAATGTGGGGATAGATTTCACAACTGTTGCAAGAGCTAGAACTACAACGGCAAAAACACCTAAGTTAACTAACAGAACTCCATAGTCTTTTCCGCCTTCGGCAGCTATCGCAAACTCGGTTATTTGATCAATTCTCTCTGCAAAGATACCGTTAATCAGTGAGAGTGTTCCTGCCACTGCGACAAGAGTAAAGGCCCAGCAGACCACCGCTCTGAGCCAACCATCGAACCACGTCCGCGTTACGGTGAACATCAATGTGCAGATAAACAGCGGCCCGAAAGCCAGCCCCATGACAAGAAAGATTTCATAAAGAAGCAAGTAACCGACAGCGAAAAACATGAAGTAAATGCATACCACCAGCATAAGCACCATGAGTAAAATGATGAACAGGCTCGTGGCAATGCTTTCACCGATGGACCAAACGCTCCAAGAGCTGTTCGACCAAATGTTGTAAATGGCCTGAAAGCCGTTCATAAAGGTTTGCCATGTTTGGTCAGCAGCTCCCCAAGCGTTATTTATGTCACTTGCGGTCGTGGCGTGGGATATTGCATTCAACAGCAGGTTTTCGATGCCATAGACCGCCGGGATAACATAAGTCACGAAATTCGCGGCATTCAGTCCGAAAAAAGCGACCAATACGATCTTTACGCATTGTGTGATCAAGTCGGGTATCGCGCCTTCCGCCCGGCCTGTCGTGATCTGATAGGCCCGGGCAAAAAAGTAGATCATGATGCCGGTGTAAATAATCGGACTGATGCTCGAGATGATCTCGCCTGAAACGGAATTGGCAAAACCAGCCATTGTTCCTCTGACTTGATTCCCGAAGGCTTCAAAAGTACCCGCCATAGGATTCTCCTTTTAGTTTTTCGGCGGACGAATGGCTCGTTGAATATCCGCTTGCGTCATTCTCGGAAACATCTTTTGATGCGCTTCTCTTTCAGCTTGTTGACGTACCAGCTCGTTTTGCTTATCCATCTGAGCCTGTTGGAACTGTGCAGCCAATTGAGACGATTGCAGCGCAACCTGTTCAGCCTGAATGCGGGCGGAAAGATCGGCAATGGATTTGGCATCCGTTGCGGTGTTGATCCGACTCATTAGCGATTCAATGTTTTGAAGGCGCTGGTTGGCGGTATTGGCTGCTTCTTCCAAAACTGCCTGTTGCTCCGCTTCAAATTCCCGTGCCTTAAGACAGTTTTGCTTGACTTCACCGTCAAGATTGCTGCACGCGTCTCCGAGCTTTAGCCGGTTAAAAATATCTCGGCCCAAACTGCTGAGTGACGACGTGCCGTTCATTATTCCGTTGAGACGACTGCGGGCGGAGGTTGGTATCAGACTTCTCAGATTCAGGTTGTAATCCACCAGTCCCAATCCGCGAGTTCCGGTGAAGTTTTGCAGCGTGTTGACTGCCGTGTTGTACTGCTGAACCATGTTCGAGTACATCTGCTGCATCTGCGTGAGCTGCTGCACCATTTGTGCAATGGCAGCCGCATCCACGGTAGGAATGCCGGACGCCAAAGCGGAAGTACCGGAGCAAACACCGGCGGAAAGCATAACGGCAAGTATGATTTTCTTGTATTTCATTTTTAATCCTCCTTGGATGTCTGAGGAAGGGGTTTGTCCCCGAAGAAATAAGGAATCCAAACTTCAGGGTCGTCTCCTACGAGAGAAAATAGTTTTTCTCCGAACTTGGTGGTTCCGGCAGTCCCGGAAAAAATCTTCAGAGCACGTTTGAAATTTCCGAGATCAAGCCGAATCATCACGGACACAGGCCCCTGCTTAATCAGCATCAGACGGCTTTGTGTATCGAGGCTCTTGATGATCGAAAACTCGTCCTTCGTACACTTGAACCCTTCCGTGTAATCCTTTTCATTCGCGTAGGGATTGGGCAGGTAGATTTTTGTAGCCGTGTTGTCCACAAACGCGGAACCTCTTTCGCTTTTCAGAACATCCTCGGGAGACTGAGAAGCAAACACAAAAATACCGTTCTGCTTACGAATCGTCTTGAGCTTGTCGAACGCAAACTGAGCCGTAGCCGGGTCGGAGAGATATTTCCAGAACTCATCCATCACAATGATGGTTCGTCTCTTGTCCTTCATTACCTGAGTTTCAATCAGATAAAGGAGAATTTCCGTAATCGGGCCGCGGACATCCTCATTTTCCAAAAAGTCCGTACCGTCAATTCCGAAGTTGGGAAATTCATTGAGATCAAGCGTGTTGATTTCATTGTCAAAGGCCCATGCAAGAGGCCCTGTCTCAATCCACTTAGACAGGCGCATCGTAAGCGAGTTCTGCGCGTCTTCAACCCGTTCACCCGTCTGAAGGCTTTGCGGCAGCACAGCAAGTCTTCGGTACTTAGCGGGCATGGACATGACCGTCTCAACTGCTGTTGCGATCCGCTGCTCATCCAACGGAGTGATCTGAAGTCCGTCGCGTCCGATCAGCCGCTTTGTCCATCCGATCAAAAACTGGATGTTTTCTGTTGTCGGTTCCAACTGGAAGGGATTGATGCCGGAAGGTTTCCCGTTTTCAATTGCCAAATATCCCCCGCCCATCGCTTTAATGGCAAGCTCGGCACCTTTGTCTTTATCAAATAGGATGACCGAGAGCTGATGGTCTTTATCGCGATACTTTTGCGCCGAGCACAAAAGGAAATTCAGCAATACGGTTTTACCCGCGCCGGATGCTCCGAGAATTGCAGTATTCCCAAGCGGCACGTCTCCCAAAGAATCCTTTTCGGGATCGGTGTAATGAAAATTAAAGTAATACGGCTGATCGCTCGGCATTTTCATTAACGCGACGGCTTCGCCCCAAGGGTTTCGGTCGCGTTTTCCACATGGGAAATTATGAAAACTGGCGAGATGAGCAAAATTCATACTTGAGATTTTTGCGACCCGCGGGCGGTCCTTTCTTCCGGGAAGCTGATGCAGATAAGACGTGACCAGCGCGAGAGTGGACTTGATCGGTAAAAATCCCGCATCTTGCAATTTCTTTACCGAGTCATTCGCATTGGCAACGACGGTATCGTCAGTGCCGAACACCAGCAGCGAATAACTATAGTCACCGATCACAATTTGACCGTTGGCGACCATATCGCGGGCCACAGAAAGATATTGCATCTGTGAAACCGCATCGTCTTGAGCCGACCTTAACTGGTTTTGCTGCAACTTCAGAGCTTTGAGCCCCTTGTTTTTGGATAGAGCCGTAAAAGTCTGAGTTTCAATAAAGGGATAAGAACTCTGATCAAAATTGGTGTTGTAGAGCAGCCCGTCAAGCAGCCGGGAATACGTTGCCATCGGATAATCTTTAAGCTCTATCGACTGCACATAGGACTTTCCCAATGCCGTTTGAAATTCAAGGGTATCAGCACCCCCGAAAACCTGAACGTTCCCGAGCGCTTCGTTAAGCGGCATGAACGGAACACGGACTTTCTGCCATTGCCCGGTCAGCAGGTAGTTGTAGAAGGAGAGCTGATGAGAAAAAATAATTCCTTGCTCGTCCGAATATTCTCCAAGCACTGCGGGCTCGTAATCCCTAAGTGAACTTACCAGCTGATCGAAGACTTTTCCGAAAACCTCCAAGCGCTCTTTAAGTTCCTCCCGGATTTCCGATTCTTTGTACTTATCCCTCTTCAATGCCGTCGCTTTATGGCTGACCAACGACACATAAAGTTCGGTCGCCATCAGGTTATTTTCCGAGATTTCACTGTTGTAGGCGCGAACAAAGTCTCTGACAAAACGGCTGCTCAAATTCTCGTCCGGCACAGAAAGTTGGTCGTGAATCACGCGTCGGATTCTATGCACCTTGAGAGACATTTCATCCGTGGAGGAAGCGCTTGCCATCACTTTTAAGAAGTTATTCTGGCGCTCCGCGTCTCTTTGGAGCGCTTCGTTGGAAACCGCCTCAAAAACCTTTCCGGAAATCTTTACAGTCGCAACCAAATCTCCTTCACGACAGATCACAACGCCGGGCGCAATGACTGCCGAATACGGAATAAACTGCGACAGGCTTTTTTCGAATTTTTCAAGCGATTTTCTTTGGGCAAACATTGTTTACTCCTTGCTTTTTTCAAATACAAAAAGCTCTTTTCTTTCTTGTTTGGGACTCAAACTTGTGACGTTTCCCCAAAACTGTCGATTTTTGGTTTGAATGAGGTTGATGCGAATGTAGGAGAGCAGCTGAGAAAAAATCTGCTCATCCTTATCCGCTACAGACTTCAAATAAAAATGCGTTATCGGTGCGATCAGAATCAAAGGAATCCAAACCCATACTGCCAAAAGCGCAATGACACCGATGTTCAAAACAAAAACCTTGAGCGGGACGCCCCCGATGCAAGCCGGTCGCGTCGCGCCTTTAAATAGCGGGCTTGATGTTTCCATTTAGCCCACCAGTAATTCAGCCAGCCAAGGGGCTGATGCAATCAAGCAGGCACCTAGGACAGGCCCCCAAACTTGTTGAATGCCGGCGGGAGTAAATAGTATTTTGTAACCCGCCCAGCCAATAGCGATCGTGACGACAACCAAAGAGCAGCCTTGTAATACTCCCAAAATTGTTTGTAGCGTATTGTTTAGGGCTTGGGTTCCGGAAGCAGCAAGTGCAGGGTCGCACAGCATCAAAGCAGCCAGAAGAGCGGGGAATAAGAGGTTGGATTTTTTCATGGTTAAACTCCTAAAGTTGATCGGATTAGAAAATCAATCCGGTTGATGGTTTGTCGCCTTTAGCGACAAGGGTTGAAGATTCTTTTTGTTGCGTTTCAGCCTCCCGGATGGACGGGACGGTCTGTATGACGTTGATCCCGGCATTGGCGCGCACCTTATCCACGTAGCCGTGCCGATAGCCGGTCTGAAAATTTCCTGAGTAGTAGCAGCTCAAGGCATCGTGCAGCGAGTTGCTGCCGCTGTTCTTCTGCGCTCTTTGGTAGCATTCGGAAAGGATTTTTGAAGCTACTTTTAAGTTGGTACAGGCATCCAGCGCTCCGGCGGCATTGATGCCGAGCTTGGAAAAATTCTTCTTATTGATTTGTGCCAAACCGACCGAATAGTTTTTCCCTTCAAGTTCCAGCTGTGCAATGATTGCCATTGCCTCATGGAATGCTTTCGGCTGCCGAGAACCTCCTCCGACAATGCCTATGGCATACGGATTAAAACTAGATTCGGTTCTGACCAATGCGCGCAACGTGTCTTCAGAAATTTCCGGTGCGCAGCGTTTGGCCAAATCCCCGAAATCATCGGCAAAGACCGGTCCGATTACGGAAAAAGCTAAAAATGCCAAAAGCAGTTTTTGATAATTTAGAACTGTCATTGGTTTTCTCTTGGGTTGAGACTCATTGGTCAGCGCCTTCTTAGAGCGCTCACCGATGAATCCTTCATTCATCGGGGTTGTGCGGACTCCTTTCGGAGCCCGCGTTTGTTTTTTGATTTGTTTAGAAACGGTATCTGCCTTCAAGCTTGATACCGGTATCCAGTTTTCCGGCTGAACCTTTAGTCAATCCGAACTGAAGCCCGGCCGTAGCATTACCGCGTTCAACTTGGAATCCGGCCTGCACCTTGGACGCGAAACGTCCGGCAAACTCATTGGTGATTGAGTCCATTTCACCGATGGAAACACCGGAGACCTTGGTCGTGTTCTTCAGATTTCCAATGTTGTAGGTGAAGGTCAGATCAGCCTGCGGACGGACTGTCCAGCTTCCGAAATACGCTTCGCCTTGAACTCCGACTCCAACCGGGAGTTGCAGCAAGTTCGTGGAAGTCTGGTCATAGCTAAAGGCTTTTTGACCGTTGAGCTTGGTTGTGTAGCCTTGAGTATGAGTGCGCAGCCAACGGGCACCGACATGAGGAATCACTTGGAAGTTGTCTGTGAGCTTGAGATTCTTCTCCAACTTTGTGGCGACATTGGCAACAGTATTTTTGATTCGAGCGTCCGCTTTGCTGAAACCGGACCAAGAGGGCAAACCTTGAGAAGCGTTGCTGATGTTCTGGCCGACATTGATAGAACTAATCCAGTTCAGATCATTGCCAAAGTCCTTGGCAACATAGCCGTGCAGCATCCACTGACTGAACTTGTTCTTGGTGTCGATGTAATCACCGAGGGAGTCAGCTTTACCTTTTTGGAAGGAAGCCGCAAACCCGGCTCTCACAGACGGCATAGCTTCAAACTGATGGTCAGCACCGAGGATCAGTCCTCCGGCATCAGCCTTGTAGCCTCCGGTCATATTTCCGGCTCCGTCTAAAGACTTCGTCTTCAGATGCGTTCCCAGAATATCAGCCCACAAATGCAGACCTGAGTAATCCTTCAGATAACCGTTTGAGTAGCCGTAATCACGGAAGGAGAGGTGCTTTTCAACTGAGTCCGTTGCATTGTCTGCTAGGTCGTTCGTGATAGACAAGGCTCCGCTGGCTTGTCCTATCATCACGATGGAATTTAAGAGTTTTGTCTTCATGCCGCGGCTAGCAGTCTTATCTTTAAGGATCTTGCAGATGAGCTTCTCATCGGCTCCGCCGCTGCATGGGCCGTTGAGGGCTTTATTCACATTGTTTGGAATGACAATGTCCGGGTACAGCGTTCTGACGTCAGCGAGCTGCGCGTTGACCCAAATGTTCTTCGGATCATTGTGCAGAGTCAGAATCCACTCCAACCCGGTGCCGGGCTGGGCTAATGCCTGAAGATTGTCTTTAGCGATCCAACCGCCGATCCAGCCGCCGTCGTCTTCATTGCCTGCGGTAATGAAGCCGCTGACAATGGAGTAGTCTCCCGGTTCTTCGAGAGCCCCGAGCACTAAAGTAGCTCCCGGTTCCACCGTTACTTTGGCTATGTCGCTTGTGGTCGTAAAGATGGGAGTATTTGCTGCGACCGGAGCTTTAATAACCGTGTAGCTGCCGTCTGCGAAATACAAATCTCCGTTTCCGATCTGAACGTGATCATCTTCGCTTGTCCAGACTTCCGGTCCGACGGCAATACCGCCTCCCGGGCCGGTCATAACCGGTTCGGTCACGACGAGGCGAGAGGGTACATCCGGGATTCTTAATGCTTGGACGACATCGGCAAAATCAAGGGCATCCTCACCCAATCCTAAATCGCCGTTGTTTTTAACGTAGATATTGGTGTCAATCGGTTTGCTGTCGGTCTTAAATTCGACCTGAGCCTTGTTTTCATCGGCTAACGGCTTATCGTTACCAATGACCAAATCTCCGCCGTTTAAGTCAGTATCTTTGGCATTCAGTTCTCCGCCTCCGATTTCAACTTTCCCGTCATCGATGATCAGTTTGTCGGTATCGGTCTTCCCGGTGTTTTCAAAATCACCGCCGTCAATCTGGATTTCATTCCAGATGGAAATACCGGAGTTCTTATGAGTACCGCCTTCGCCGACCGTCTTAATATCACCTTTTTCATAGACTTTGTTGTCTGAGACACCGCCGTCTTTGATGGTCATATCGTCGTAATTGGCGATTCCGTTGTTCGTCAGATTTCCGGTGACCTCAGTATTTTCGACTTTAGTGGCATCGAGGCTGCCGTCTTTTTCGTTGGTGAAACTGCCGGCAATATTGAGTTTGTTCCAAATAGATATGCCGGAATTGGAGTGGGCGCCGCCTTCTTCAATCTTGAGCCATTCTCCTTTTTCATAGCCGCTGTTAATTGAATTCCCACCGGCATGAATTGTCATGTCTTTGTACTGAGCCTGCCCGGCGTTGGACAAAGTACCGCTGACCTCAGTATTCTCAACTTTGGAGGCGTCCAGCGTCCCGGTGGCAGTATTGACAAATTCTCCTGCCACGTTAAAGCTCGAACCCACATCCAAAGAACCGGAATTCTCTTGTTTACCGGTCTTTGCAACATCAATGCGGTTCCAAATTGAAACCTTGCTGTTGCTGTGAGAGCCGTTAACCGTGAGCCACTCACCTTTCTCATAATTTGAGGTGGTAGAAGAACCGGAATCAGCAATAACCATGTCGTTGTAATTGGCTACTCCCGTGTTGTCTAACTCTCCGGCAATTTGAGAGGTTTGAATACTGGAAGCAGCTAAATTGCCCTTGTTTTCGAATCGGCCTCCGGCAGCCACTTCAAAAGTTTTCTGATCGCCATCCGCATCAGTAACCGGATCAGCTAATGTGGAAGTTGATGAGTCGCTTCCAATAACGAAGTCTTTGAAGTTCTGGATCAGCCCGCCAACAGAGACTTTCTTAAAGAAAGAGCTGCCTTCATTAACGTGCTTGCCTCCTTCTTGGACATCAATGGCTTTTCCGCTTTCCTCCCCTTTATTGTGTGACGAACCGTCTTTAGCAACCGTCAGGACTGAATAAAGTCCGGTGCCTTTATTCAAAAGTTCGTTGCTGACAATAAGGTTGGTTTTATTAGCAGAGCTGAAAATTGCTCCTTCAGCATTTTCAAACCTACCTTTGATGTCAAACGGGATATGGTCTTTATCGGCTACCTGTCCGGAGTGAGAATTTCCCAGCCAAATCTGACCCTCATTAAGCCAGTCTCCGGTTCCGGTGTAGTTATGAGAGTGAAGGATTGATCCTTTATCCACGTGGATTACGCCGTTGTTTTCGATATCCCATACCGCATATTCACCGTTTTTGGCCTCGACATTGCCGCTTTCGTGAACGAGAATGCTGCCGATCCATCCGATGGTAGGTGTGTGAGAGGCGAAAGATCCGTAGGTAAATTTGCCCGAGACTTCAACATGACCGCCGTCATTATTGTCATTTTTAATCAGCGCCGTGTTTTCATTAAAGAGAACGTTGTCCGGCACGCTATGGACATTGTTGCGGTCTTCATCGGTTCTTATATCGTCATCATCGTGATGACCGACAAGACTAAATTCTTTACCGTTCTCGATATGAACTTGGTTCGCGCCTTCGACACTGAGGAAACCGATACCGTTATTGACATCAATAACGTTTGAGTTCTCGTGATTGTGTTCGTTAAAGCCGATGACGAGGTCTTTATTATTGCCGTCTGGATCATTGGCTGACTCGTTATACAGCTTGGTATGACTCAAGACGACGCCGGTTAAAGCGCCTCCTTCGGTTTGCTCGGTATCAAACTGATTAGCCAGATCCACAGTAAGCTTTCCGTCAACCTGCCCGGTAAATGCAAGATAAAGGCCATCGGAAGTATCTGAAGGAGAGCTTGGCTCATCCGGATTGATTGCTCCCGGATTCTCAGCTTCTGCTGCGAAATTTTGCATAGCTTGAACCACACCGGACATCTTTAAATAGTCATCATTAAAGACAACAAGACCGCTTCCGCCTTGGATAGCTGTTTTAACGTCTTCCTTCAAAGATCCGACACTGGTTGCACCGAGCACGTGCGTCGGAACCCCAATTTGTCCGCTGGAGTCAGTTCCGTCGATGGTGAGCAAGTCACGTTTAACTTCGTTAAATACCTGATCGAGCTTGGTTTCGAGTGCACCGCCGGCGAGAACGACAGAGTTTTCTGTTGTCCCGTCAAAACTTAGTTTGTCTGCTTGCAGTACTCCGCCCTCGTAAACATTGACCTTAGTTTCGCTCGTCAATTCAGGGGCATAGACAACCGTCAAATGATCCTTCCATCCTCTTTTACTTTCAGCCGGATCAGTCGTGACGATAATCGGGTTTTTGCCGGAGCCGCTGATATTGATTGTATTGTTCCCCAGACCGGCAGCATTACCTTCTGAATCTTTGATCAGTGAACCATCTACGCGGCCGCCGCTGATATTCAGTGTGGCGTTTTCAAACCAGCCAGAGTCAGACTGAATAGAGCCTCCGGTCTGGTTATAAACAGCGCCGTTCGTCTCTGCAATAGAGGTTAAGTGGAGGGCAGAGGAGTTATCCAAAACAGAACCGGACGCTAACTGTGCGTGACCAAAGTTTGCGTCTCCTTGAACGCTCAGGTTTCCTTTAACGTTCAGTTCACCGCTATGTTCTGCGCCGTTTACGGTAAGTTTTGCACCTTGGTCAACTTCAACTGATCCTGAGCCGGAAACTTTTTGGACTTCATACATACCGGCAGCAGCGAGCAGGGAAGCGTTTGTTTCCGTAAGCTGCACCTCAGCAGCCTTTCCGGAGTAGGTTTCGTTTAAACCCTTGGAGCCGAACACAAGTTTGGAAAGTCCGTCAACAACGGTATTTACCGCTGTCATGACGAAGTTTGTGTTCTCGCCTTTTTCACCGACAAGTTCAAGAGTCTTGCCGTCTTTAACGCTAATAGAGGCTGCTTCGTTGATGCCTTTGAAGCCGGCCGAGTGCTTGACGCCGTTTTCGCCGATTTCTACAGCTTTACCTTCGCCCTCCAAATTGTGGCTCAGGATTGTCACGTCTCTAAGAGATGCGACATTGTCATAAAGCTCATTAACTTTTTGGGTGTTTAATTTATCATCATGTGAAACGCCCGCTATCGTGCCTTGGAACTCAAGGGTCGCTGCACTTCCAAACTTTGCTTTGAATGCCTGCACTAAATCGTCACGTTGGGTAGCCGTGAGATTGACTCCGGTCACGATCACTTTTCCGCCGGTAAAGGAAGCATGGTCGATCAAAGACTGAGCAACGGTCCCGGGAACGTAGTGTCTGAAGAGATCGGTCAACGCAGTTTTGGTTTCCTCCGGCAGAGCTGCTTGCAGACTGACCGTTGACAACGCTGTTTGGCCTTGGCTGCCTAATGAATCAAAAACGTTGGCTGCGTTATTCGTCTGAAGCGTTCCGGAGGAGTTCAGACGCCCGTTGGAGGCAAATTCAAATCCGTTTTGGAAGTTGACTGCACCGCTGTTGTTGAAGCTGCCGGAAATTGCATAGTGAGCAGTTTCAGTCCAGTTTCCCCGGTTATTAAGAGTACCGGTGGAGGATAGGTTACCTCTGGTAGTGACATTCCCGGTTAAAGAAAGCGTTCCGGTATTTGCCAAACTCCCGCCTAGATCGGCGTTCACAATAGTCAAATTGCCAGAATTTGAGGCAGTCCCATTGCTCTGATTGAAATTCGTTATGACTAAAGTTGCCGCGTTTCTCAACACTCCATTGGATTTGTTCAATGTGCCAAAGTCATAACTTCCGGCTGTCACATCAACCGAACCACCGACTTGAGTCAGCAAGGATCTGTTCGAGAGAACTCCACCTGCCAAATTCAAATTATGGCCAACGGAAAACTTCCCTGAGTCAGCACCAACAACGATCGCATCGTTATTTCCAAGAGTTCCTCCGCTGACTGTTAAAGTGCCGTTAATGTGGAAATCGTTAGTTCCGCCCTGTTGGAAATAACCTCCGGTTTGCGTTACGTTGTTGAAGGTGCCGTTTAAAGCATTTGGCGAGTCAAAAATGAATGTGCCTGCGTTTACGAGATTGTTGATTGAAAACGATCCGTATGTTCTTCCGGCTTGAGAGCCGCCGTAGGAGATAAGGCGTCCTGAGTTGTAAACGGTTCCTCCAACATTAAGGCTTGCGTGAATTGTCGGGTCGTTACCGCTTCCCCCGTTACTGATTAGAGAAAGCTCGGAGTCACTGGAAATGTTTAGATCTTTGGAAACATTCAGGGCACTATAGATATCTCCCCCTTCGTCACCGTTATGAGCGACGTGTACCCACGAATTGTTATTGATATTGAAGTTTCCGTTTATAGTCAACGTGTTACTGAGAGAGCTGAAGTAGCCAGCCCCAATGGAAACACAAAGGAAGGCCCCTCTGAAATCTCCGTCTCTTCCTAAGTTCCAAGTCAAATTACCATTGATCGTATGACTGTCGGCAAGTGAGGGACCTCGACCTTGAAAATGGAATCGAGCGTCTTTTCCGACTACATCCCCGTCAATGGTTGTCAGCGCAACAGCAGGTGACGCAATGACACTTAAAACTGCTGCCGCGACTAAAACGGACTTCTTGTTTTGCTGAGATGCCGAGCTAACAGCCTCTGACACAGCAACAAATACGCCTCGGGAGCGGTTGAATACCTTTTTATAAATATTGTTCATAACGTGTTTTGATCAAAAAATCTGGCGGGACTTTCTGTGCAGACTGTTATGAACCGAAAGATCAACTGTCACCGTTCTTTCAACGGGGCGGGACGATTAGAATAATTGGTGCCCGGAGGCTGCATTGTCCCGCCAAGGATGCAACCGCGCCTGTCAATCAGGCCGTCTGCTTCCGGGCATTAACTGTTACGCTGACCGTAATCGGCCTCCGACCTTCAAAAGAATCCAGTCCTGAAGTTCGGCTATGTTTTCAGAAGTTCTTTTCTGGATTACTGCGCCTCTTTTGATATTTGCTTCATAAAGGTGAATCGACTTCGGCCCGGTAAGACCCAGAACACGTTTTGACTCGATGACGCGGATGGAAACATTCGGGTATTCCACATTATTGATTCTCATTTTTTATCTCCCGATTTTTCTTTGCTTTTCAAAGTTTCCAGATTGTCTTGCAGAAACCGCTCCGTCAGTTCCAAGGCGCTTTCGGCGACACCTTGTATTCGCTGGTTGTTAACGATCGCCGGTAGAACTTTCATGGCAGCCAAAGTTTTCGAACTTGGAATAAAGACCCAAGCCGTCATAGAAAAAATACCAAGTAGGAGAGCAAATAAGAAAACAGCTACGGAACTCGAATCGGCAGCCATAAAGACCAAAAAGAGAGCAAACAGGAACATTACAATTAAGCCGATCTCTATTTTGTCCATTGCTCCGATCCAAAAAATATCAGAGGCAGTTATTTCAACCATGATGAACCTTTGATCTTTACCAATGCACGCGTGTCCAGTTTTTGCCGTTGATGAAGACATCAATGGCTCGTCTGGACTGATACTGTTGCCATTTCACCTGTTCATATACGCGGACAGGGCGGTAGCAAACGGAAGAACTGCTGCTGTCTCCTGAGCTGTCATAACAGGTGTAACTCTCATAGGCAGTACCTTGATAGCCCTTAACGCAAGCCTTAGTGCCTGCCCAATGTCCGGGAGAGTCCTCGGTTGCTTTGAACCAGTGCTCACCGCCCCAGTTGTAGCTGGCATTATTTTTTCTAAGTAGTTTGTTTTTCCGACGGTCAGTTTTGAACTGATTGTTGTCGTTGATGTTTCCTTCAACGATCCAGCCTTGAGGAGCATCTTCCATCCCTTGAAGGATGCAAGGATCAAATCCGTCAGAAAGCTGCTTCGCATAGTTGCCGTCTCCGGCCATCGGGCACGACGGAAACTTGCACGGATGCCGCCAAGAAAGACAGTCAAAAAGCTTGTCAATCGGAGGACGGCACTCAGAAACAGCACGAGGGCCGTTAGGATTGGCTAGACAAAGGAGAACTTCACATCCCCAGCGGTCATTGCCGGTCATCAATTCGATTTTCGGCATACCCGGGATTTGAGAATAATCCGTCGTATCAGCCAACACTTTGAAACCCGCGCCGGACAGCAGGGCGCTGACGGCTGCCAAGGCTAGTAATGTTTTGGGATTTGAGATTGTTGTTTTCATTTTCAGCTTGCCATCAATTCTTTGAATTTCATGGAAAAAGCGCTTGCATTAGCTAGTCGTTCCGTCATCGCTTCAACGCTTAAGCCTTGCTGCTCAGCGGCTTTTTTTATCGTCCAAGCGTCTATTTCACACTCGTACCAAAATGTCCATCTACTGGACAATTGAATCGGTTTCGGAAACGTCGGGTCGTTTTTTACCAATTTGTATAACTGGGTTTTACCGCAGCCGAGACGCTCGCAGACCTGTTCAGGTCTCAATTGATTGAGGCTTAAGTTACTCATAGAGCCTCCGATCAGGAATAAAAAACAGCGCCGCTGAGAAATCAGTCCTGTTCCCGAAAAAAGAGAAGAGGTGCCTGCAAGGATCTATATACCCGAAGGAAAATGGCACCAAAGAATTCAGAAACTTTAAAAGCGCTGAAGACCTCTTTAGCGAATCTGACAAGCGGGGGTAGTGTGCTTGTCTCGATTTGCTTACCAAGAGTCCGAGGAAATTGGGCCTCCGAGGAAAAGAATAGAATTTAGTTGCCAAACTCAAATCGCTAATCAATTCCCGGAGGAAAAAACAATGTTCAATTCCGAAAAACTCATTCGTAAAGTCCTGTTCGTACTCTTTGGAATTGCTGTTATTTTGCTTCTTTGTCTTTTGGCAACTGTCTACCAAAAGAAAGAAAGTCGTGATATTTTGATTTTCTTGTGTACTTTCCTTGCCTGCATTGTTCCGGCCGTAAGCCTCTTCCTTGCCACTGAAAGCAGCAAAGAGCGAAGGGAACTTATACAAACTATTGAAAGAGCAACGGACGAAATTCAGAATCTGAGAGCAACAATTGCCAAACTCGGCAAGACAAACGCTGCCAAAAGATAGAATAAGGCTGGAATAAGAATTTCTTTTATTTTCGTTGGAAACAAAAACGAGAGGGGCGGCCCTTGAAAAATCTTGGAAAGTTTCGGAAATTTTAGTAATGTCCGAATCAGCAAAGAAATTATCACTATCAACATGTGCAGGCACCCCAAGGTAAGTGTCGCGGGTGCCATTGCTTTCCAAAAATCGACCGTCACAATGTTCGTCGGCAGCTGCTGAAAAAAATCTGTCATCAGCATTTTTTGAAAGTCCTACAAAATATCTGAGAGTCTTTGTCATATCAGCCCCCGTAACTGTCCAGTCCCACAAAACCGCAGCAGCCGATAAGGACAAACGCAATGCCGATAAGCATTAGTCCGGGTGCGGTTAAAGACACTGAGTTTCTTTCGCTGTTTCGGAACAGGAATAAAGGTGCAATTGCCAGACAGCAAAGGCCGGAAAGAAGAAGGATGAAGAAGAATTTCTGCTCGGCCATCATCTCATCCTCACGAAATTGGTCTCCGGTGTACTGGGTAAAATTTGAGCTGTCAGACAAAAATCCAAACCCAATACCCGGAGTAAAAAATTGAAGTACGACTTAATTGCAATAGTTTTGTCATTTATCTCGGTATGCATTTCAATCTTTGCTGCAAGGGCCTCGTGGCGTACTGCAAGAGCAAGTGAAGAAGAACTTGCTTTCAAGCGAGGCCTAAAACTGTATGTAATGCCGATAGAAGGTTTTCTACACCCTGAAACTAGAGTACGCGTGACAGTCAAAGCCGGGGACAGAGATTGTCTGCTGATGTCTATTGCCGTAAAAAATGGCTTGTTTAATGTAAACAATGATTTTAAGAAGTCGTTGCAATTAGCCTCTCTTATGAAAGCCAGAACGACAAAAGAGATAGAAATAGAAACGATGTTGAGTTCAGAAAATAACATCATTTTTACCCTCTCCTATGAAGTTCTACAGGGGGAGGCGTCTGTAGTTCAAAAAGCTTACTGTCATCTGCCTGATCCGACGAAGACATGGGATCAGGACGGCATATATATAGACCTATAAGGGCTGCCGCTAAAATTGCCTGAAAAACTAAGAGACAAGCGTTGACTTTATGGATGATGACTTGAATCTCAAGTGAATGAGAAAAACAACAAATAAGGTACAAAACAATGATATGGCCCGCAACTATCAAAGATAGCAGCGTGACGAAAAGCAAACCGGCTGTGTGAAAGTCTATGTTTATCATGTTTTGCTTCAACTCTTTCAGGATCAACCTCAAGCGCTTAACGCTTCTGCTCCGGGGCAGCTCAAATACTGCTTAATCTCTTTTTTTAATCTGCCGGTTTCAGCGTTACTTCTATCTAATTGAGCGAACTTCCAAGGGATATCGGGACGCAACTCTTCACAAGTTAGGTGTCCACGAGAAAGGTTGACCAATGTCAGGCAATTCTCGGGTGAAATTAAACGACGCCCGCAGATGTAAGAGTTAATCGTCGCTTTAGAAAGCCCCAGCTCGGTTGCTAAATACCGTCTAGGATCAGCAACCCCAGCTTCTTTTAGAAACGAACAATAGTCTTTCAAATTCATTGCTACACCTTATTTTTGTTGTCTTTATTTTACCTGAATTTGTACAACAATGTACAAATAATATACAAAAAGTACAAATTTTATTAGCTCATCTAAGAATAAACAAAAAAGCTGCTTCTGTTATATCTTTCTAAGAGGTGAAGAAATGACAGATGTGCATGAAATCCGTCGGAAAAATTTAATAGAGCTGATCTCTATGTATAAGTCCGTCGCTAATCTCAATTCTGCTTTGGGAAGAAAACGGTATGACGGAACCTTTAACCAAATAAAAAACAAATCTCAACCGCCTAGCGCCAAAACTCCAAGAGTTATGGGAGCGGAGGTTGCGCGAGAAATTGAAATGAAACTACACCTTCAACCGGGTTGGATGGATGTAGTTCACGATAAACCTCAAACTGAACTAATTAAGGAATCTGAAAATTTTTTGAAATCTTCTTTCAATAGGATAAGAAGCTATCGTTTAAACAGCGCCACTCCATCGAATCTAACTTTTACACTTTTCGATGGAGAAATGAAATTGAGTGATTATTTTATCAAGTCAGTTTTAAAAGCCACTTCTGAAGAAAATTTGCGATTTGTAGTCGTTGAAGATAACTCTTTGAAATCAAAATGTAAGATTGGCGATGCTTTGATCCTTGATTTTGGAGTTAATACTTTTACACGCGAGGGTATTTACCTGATAGAAGTCAACGGAGAACAGTTACTTCGTCTGATCTCCATTGACTATGAAGGGGGCTATCAAATTCGAACCGATGATTTTTCTCAACGTTTGACGGATTTATCAAAAATAAAAATATTAGCTAAGGCGTTATACGTTTGCACAGGAACAAGTCTGTAAGCCGTACTCCAACTCCTCAAACCACCCAGACTTTTATTTGTAGAGTTTGGCATCAACACATTTTTTGAGATGTTTCTCTACCAAGCGATCCACTGAGTACTTGGTTTTAAAGTCAATCACTTTTTGAAATTGCAACTCCGTCAGTCTGTTTCGAAATTCCCAAAGGTAATCTTTATTGCATTGCCGTTCGTTTAACTCCAACGAGGAAGCCTCTAACTTTAATTGTTGAAAGTTAGCAGACTTCAGGTCCGTTATGGAAGAATCGGCTGCTTGAACGCAACCGCAGGCAAGAGCAACCAAAATACAACAAAAAGTAGTTTTAGCCATAAAAATATCTCCGGGGAATCACTATACCAATATTTTACAACATAAAAAAAATAAATTTGTACGTAGTGTACAAATTTGGTTTTTACTATTATGATTTACTCATATCGAGGCAGATGATTTTTATAGGCAACGGGTAGTGCAATATGAGTAAATCCAATCAATTTGAAAGTCCTTGTTACTTTCTATCAGCAGAAGAATATACGCAGGACTATTTATCGCTTCCGGAACCTCAACTTGCTTGCCTCTTTAAGTTGCGTTCAGCTTACGCATTAAAAGGAAGCCCATTATCAGAAGATGATATCGAAGGGCTCTACCCAGTTTATACCCCTGTTCATGAAAAGACATTAGGCAAAGTGCTTAATAAATTTTTCACGAAGAAAGGCGATGTTTTCATTGACATAAGGATAGAGAGTCAAATCGAGAAGAGAAAAGAACATCAATTAAACATAGAGCAATTAATCGAAAAAGAAGTTCAAAAACGAGTCGCCCGAGCTCTGGCCGGAATGAAAGGCGGCTTAACGAAAGCCCGAAACCGAAAAAATCAAAATTCTCCCGTTTTTGATGAAGAAATCTCTGTCAACGAAGTTCCGGAAGAGCAGCAAACAATTGGCGAAGAACCGGAAGAGATCAAGCAAACCTCTGGCAAACCTTTAGCAGACGGCTACCAAACTCCTAGCAAAACTGTAGCAAACGGCTGGCAAAGTTCTAGCAAAGTTGTAGCAAATGCCAAGCAAACTGCTGGCAAAAATCTAGCAAACGAAAATTTTGCTACAACTGATAAAGCCCAATCCTTTGATTTTCAAGAAAAAATAGAAAATTTGACCAATACAGCCGAGTTCGAGTCGGAAGCCGGTCCGTCCCTCGCGTGTGCGCACGTATGCGCGTCGGATAATCCGATTAATCCGATATCTGATGTTTTTTTAATTAATAAAAAAAATAAATCGGAATCGGTATCGGAATCAGTTAAAGAAAAAACTGAAAATTTTAAAAATCAAAATTCGCGCGAAATTGAAAAATTCTTTACCGGAAAAAAATGGACGCTTCAGGAAGCCAAAACGCTTCTGGTTGATTCCGGGTTAGACCAAAAGTTTCTCGAAGCGTGGGTTTCGCGCTCAGACAGAAATCAAACCCGCTTCAATGCGCTTTTTTCCGAGGTTCTTCCACGGTTCGATCAAGAGGCTTTTGACCAGCTGATTGCCAGATGCAAAGAACAAAAACGTTCTGAAGGGGCCATGTTTGCGGGGTCAATCGCTTACGTTATCTCCGCACTTGAACGCGAACCCGTGACGGTAAAAAAACGATCGAAGAAAAGAAGTTCTGAACGCGATTACACGGAAGGACTGATTCAAAACCCCGATGGATCTTGGAGCCCCGACCCGAATTACGTTCCGAAGAAAAAGAAGTATTCGGACAGAGACTGGACGGAAGGGTTAATCAAGAATCCCGACGGCTCCTACAGCCTTGATCCGAATTACGAACGCTAACCCCAACGATTACTAACCCAAGGAACGCCATGTCATCCGATACCGATAACGTCCAAAAGACTTTTAAAACTTGTCCGATTCACGGTACATCTTACGTGTATTCCATAACGGATGCTTCAGGGACGCGCTACACAAACGGCTGTCCGATTTGCGAAGCAGAAAAACGCTGTCAGGCCGCGTTCGGCCAAGCGCTGATACCTGCCAGATTCACAGATCAAACCTTTGAAACCTATGAAGTGACGAACGACGGGCAAAAGGCCGCAGTAACCCTTTGCCGAGACTTTGTGAAGCGTTTCGGGGATTACCGTAAAACGGGGCACGGACTGCTTTTGACCGGTCGCCCCGGAACCGGAAAAACGCATTTGGCTTGTTCTTTGCTGAAAGAGATTATTGCCGGAAAGAAAGCAGCGCTTTACACGTCTTTGGATCAAGTCTTTACGGCTGTGAAAGCAACATGGAACTCGACGGATGATTCTCAGAAAAAGTACCTTAAGAAGCTTGCCGGGTTGGACTGTTTGGTTATCGACGAAATCGGTACGAATCGCGAGATTTCTCCGAGAGAAAAAGATCTGTTTTTCGCGATCATCAATGACCGTTACGAACAATTAAAGCCGACCATCCTCATTTCCAACCTTTCCATGCGCGGGGAGGATTCCTTGGAAGAGTTCATGGACGAACGCACTGTAGATCGGATTTTTGAGACAAACACTTTTGTCGTTTTCAACTGGGAAAGTTACAGGGGGACAAAATGAAATCAGGACAGCAGAAAAAGTCTTTGGACAGGTTCATTTATGAATCAATGGGAGAGAAGCAGTATTTGATTTCCTGTCTGGACGACGAACTCTTTAAAAAAGCGCTCAAAGTATTCCGAAAAGAATGCCCGGAAATAGATTCAAAAACAAACGGATTCCGTATGTGCCTCGAGGCGCTTCAGACTTCTGATCTATTCACAGAGATTTCTTTTATCGACCTGCACGGAACGAAATTTCCGTTATTCCGCAAGAAACAGTAACCGAGACAGTCATGCCGAACAACCTCAGACAAAAAACAGTCGGAAGCCCCAAGCCGAGACTTCCTGCGTTAAACCGAGACATTTATCGGTGATGTAACTTTTACCGTTGAATATGAGGGCGGTTTGATTCACCCGGTGACAACGGAAGTTGTGGCTTGGCGACCTCTAAAAATAAAACCCTAGGAGAAAAACATGACAGCACCCTTTAATCCGGAAGAACTTTGCGATCAGACTTTGATCGGTTCAATTCGAATGCTGATGAAAGATGATTCAGTCTTTCCTGAAATCTTTTCGGCGGCCTTTGAGAATCGAAATGCCAATAACTTGGTATTCAGTATCCCTTCAGATTTAAGCATCACGGGCAAACAGATAGATGTGATTGCAGATAGAGCGCACCTTCTTAAAGAGTCACAGTACCGGCCTCACGAATGGAATGCATGGCCTGATGTCATACCGCCCAGACTGGATACTGAACCGGCCATTAACGGTGAAACCAGAGAGTGCGATTATTGGTTGGTCAAACTGAAAAACGGGTCATACCGTACCGGAAAAATTACCAAAGATAAGTACTGGGTTCGGTTTGAAAATCAAATTGCAGCATACAGAGAGTTTTCACCGCGTCCGGCGGAAGCGGTTTTGGAGAATCAAACCGAGCTCGATCCCGGCGGCTGGAATGCATACCCGAAATTTAAACCCGACTCGGAAGAAGTTTATGAAGTCATGCTAAAAGGCGGCTTGCAAAGAAGCGCCGGGTGGAAAAAAGGAAATTGGACATTTTATTCTGAAGAAATCACGGCTTTTAAAAAGATCAAGGATTAACAAAAGGGGGTACCATGAAAACATTAGCAATCATCAATGAGAAAGGCGGCGTAGGCAAGTCATTTATCGCCACGCAATTTGCGCTTTTCTGCCGTTTCAAACTCGGCAACCGGGTTCTTGTTGTTGACTTAGACCAGCAAAGAAACACAAGCGATATTCTGATTAACTCAGGCTTGTGCGTTCCGACCGAAACAACCGCCGGTTTAATCATGAAAAACGGTGGATTAGTGAAGGCAGAAGAGCCCTTCATGGTCATTCCCGGAGACGACAATCTGCTTGAGCTGGAAAGTATGAGGGATGCCGCAGGAATCACACAAAATCTTTATTCGGCATTGGACGCCGTGAGTGACAATTTCGACCTGTGCATTATTGATTGCTCACCGAGCGCCGATGTTCGTCAGCTGATTGCACTAAGCCTAAGCACGCATTACCTAATCCCCTTTCAGGTCAAATCAGAATCTATCAGTGGGGTCGAAAAAACTTTAGCGCGTGCAAAAGTTATTCAGGAGAACGTGAACAATTCCTTGGAATTTTTGGGGCTGCTGATGAGCATGGTGAAGATGCAGGGCATTCAAAAGAAAAACTTTGAATGGGTTATCGAGCAAACCCAAAATCTGCTTCTGAAGAAATACGAGCCGAAAACCGGAAAGTTTGAAGGCGTGTGCTGCATCTATGACCGCAGCGAATACACAGCTGCGCAGCAGTTTTGCCGTCCCGTATTTTTCAGCGAAAACGGCAAACCAAGACGCGAAGCGCTCGAACTGGCAAGAGTTTGGGTATCAATATTCAAGCAGCTCGGATTAACGCCCCAGAAACAAATTCAAATTAAGAAATCCGAAGACAGTGACAAATTGATAGCAGTTGATGTTCAGCCTGTTGCTGAACCTTAATAAGGGAAACGAAAATGGGATTAAATCTGAACTTAGGCAATATCAATAAAGCAGCTAAAGACTTTACGCACAGACGCTCAGACGTACCTGAAGAGACAATGCGGGATGTCGAGGTCGAAGTCATTAAAGCCGATCCTCAGCAGCCGCGTAAAGAGTTTGACGAGGATGCATTAAAGGAACTGGCAGAAAGCATTAAAGCACACGGCCTTATCCAGCCGATTGTTCTGCGCCCTTCGCCGGACAAAGATGGCGAGTATTACATCATTGCCGGAGAAAGACGGTTCCGGGCTGTAAAGCTGAACGGAGCCAAAACAATCCGCGCAATTGTCAAAAAGACGCTCAAACCGGAAGAAATCGGTTATGTCCAAATGGCCGAGAACATTAAAAGAGCCAATCTGACTGTGGTCGAAATCGCAGAGTTTATATGCCGACAGTTGGAGGCCGGTGATAAACAAGCTGAAGTAGTCGAAAAATTGGGTTTGAATAAGGCTATCGTTTCTCAATATGCCGTATGGCCGGAATTGCCAGAATGCATTAAAGAAGCGTTAACCTCAAAAAAAATCGGTAGTATTCAGTCTGCTTATGCCCTTTTCAAAACTTGGCAGGAATATCCCGAGGAGACAGCGAAATTTGTAGCCGAAAGCGAAAAAATCAGTCAAGCTGAAGCCCGAAAGTTTGAACCAAAAAGTTTGTACGTACAAACTTTTCAAGACCAAGAAGATATATCTCAGCCTTCAGACCAAGTGTCGGATGAACCTGTTTTAGATACATCAGTCTCACCAGCAACGGAAGATAAAGTTGCCTCTGAAGAGTCAGACAATAAGCCGGAAGAGGCTGACAGCGAATCTGAAGAAGCCGAAACAGTTAACTCAGAAGAGGGTCTGAAAGAAGAGATTGAAACGCCGGAAGATTGCGGTTCAATCGACAACTATGAAAAAAAGACCACAACTGACGAGAAAGAGCGTCTTGACGTATCTGAAGAACTTGAAACAGCAGCGGATGATTTTTTGCAGAAGCAATCTGAAGAATCTACTTATAAAAAACCCGTGATCCTATGCTTGATAGAAGGCAGAGAATGCGAACTGCTGTATAAGAAAAAAACGTTGGACGGGTTCGTTGTAGTGAAATATGAGGACGGTACGGAAGAGGAAGTTCCGGCTGAAGACGTGACGTTAAATCGAATCATAGAAGCTTGATAAGAAGGGGCCTAGTGCCCCTCAGTCTCGGTATGAATAAAGATAAAACATCAATGAGTGTATGGCTGACGCAGGAAGAAAAAGACATCTGGAAACAGCTTGCCCGGTTAAACAATATGAATCTATCTGCCTACACCCACTTCGTCATAAAAGAAGTCATAAAGGAGTCTCTTAACCTGCCGGAGCTAAAAGTATCGCTTGATGTTGAAAGAGAAAGCAGCGAAGAGGATAAATCGTCGATTATTCTTAGAATGACAAAAAGCGAGCTGGAAGCCATTCGGAAATTAGCGACGGTCAGAGGACAAACACGTCAGGCATTAATCGTATCTGCTGTCAGAGAATTGCTTTTGAATAAATCCCAGATTGATCCTAAACAGTATCAGCTTATATCCGATTCAACTCTTTCACTGAATCGGATCGGCGTGAACTTGAACCAGATAGCCAGAGTTTTGAATGAACAGAATAAATCGGGACAATTAAATCCGTCAGACATTGCTGAGATACCGGCAGTCCTCAAACAGCTGGATCAAAAAATAGGTCTGCATATCAAAGAGATTGACGAATTTCTTTTGCAGCATAAAGATAGGTTAAAAATAAGATCAGCGGTAAAGAAAACGGAGAAGAAAAATGAATGAGTCAGTCAAGAAGTGGCTTGAAGAAAAGCGGGCCGAGCTGGCCGGGCGCCGAGATGTCGCTATTTTCATAGAAGCCAAGGACGTTTTGGACGCCATAGAGCAGCTGAGCAAACCTCGTTTATTTTCCGACTCTCGTTTGGTAGAGAGTCTGCGCTGGCAGTATTCAGAATGCGAAACCCGAAAGCAATTTTTGAGGAAAGTGCTCACTGAGCAATTCAAATTTGTCGGGCCGAATGCGAATTGCCCGGAGCCGCAAAATACGGACTCTCAAGTTGAAAGAAGAAGAGCCCGAGAAACAAGATAAAATTAGCCCCAAAACCCGAGATATTACTAACTAGTTTCAATTTTTTAAGGAGAAACGCAATGAACAAAACTGAATTGGTTGCAGCCGTTGCCGAAGAAACCGGAAAATCCAAGGCCGACGTCAAAGAAATTTTAGAGGCTCTTATTGCCCAAGTGGTCAAAACGGTAAAGGCTGGTGATGAAATCGCGTTGATCGGTTTCGGTACTTTTAAATCTGCCGAACGTGCTGCTAGAACCGGACGTAATCCGGCTACCGGCAAAGAAATCAAAATTCCGGCTTCTGTGCTGCCGAAATTTGTAGCCGGGAAAATGTTCAAGGACGCAGTTAACGGAAAATAATTCATAGAAAATACCATAATCAAAGGGCCTCTTCGGAGGCCTTTTGACTTCTAAGGTATTTTCAAAAAGTTGGTTTGAACCAACTTTTAAATCAAAATTCCCAAAAAGTTAGTTCAAACAAACTTTTTAGCCCTTGCAGTTGCCCACAACAAACCCCGGTCGCTACAGCCAGTGATGGGCCAAGCGCTCCCTTAGGCGTTAGTTATGGACAACTGCAAGCAGAGAGGAAGTTTTCCACAAGCCGCTGTAAGCGGCTATGGAAAACTTGAGATTTAATCCAAAAACCGGCTCGACCCGAAACAGAATGCTCGGTTTGAACTTCTCAAAAAGTTTATTCAAATAAACTTTTCGGCCCTTGCAATTGCCCACAACAAACCCCGGTCGCTACAGCCAGTGCCGGAGCCAAGCGCTCCCTTGGGGAAAGTTATGGACAACTGCAAGCAGAGAGGAAGTTTCCCACAAGCCGTGTAAACCGGCTGTGGAAAACTTAAGACCAACTTGGAAAATCAGAGCCCGTTTGCAGCCTCACTTTGAAAAAACGAGGCTGCCGGGCTAGGGGTTGAGGGGAGCGCTTAGCGTCCCCTCTAAAAACAAATTAAAAGCAAAAAAGAACTAAGGCAGGATCGCATTTTTATATCAGTTCTAAAGACCTGATATTAAAAATGCATCAGCACCTCGCTGTCGCTCGGTCGAAAATTGGAAATTTTCGGCTGTCCTGCCCACCGCTATCGCGGTCGAAACCTTCGGTTTCGGGGATCTTTAAAACTCACTGAATTTTTAACTCAGATTTCTTCGCGATCATGAAATTGTTGAAAGATTTCAAAACTAATTTTTTCAATGCAGAGGCGAGGTGTCCTAAGAATTCAAAATCAGGCTGACCGTTTTCTAAAGGCAAAGTTACAAAGTCATGCTTTATTTTTTGTGAACTTATGCTATTGCCCCAAGAGTACTTATGGCCCAAGCTCAGGTTAATACAGGTTGCTAACCCGAGGAAAATGTTTTGATTAGAGTATTTTTTCTCTTTAAGGTACAAGGCCAAATTGTGGCTGTCGTTCGAGAAAAAATCCTTCTCTTGGTAGGAGACAACGAAGGTCTTCCCTCCTATAAAAACACAGTTTCCTTTGTTTAAAAACGAAGAATCATCGTAAGAAATATAACTACTTACTCCATTGTTTTCGGCGCTTGCGCAAAGGTAGGGGACCAGACCTGAGTTCTCCTTAATATCTCTAGACAGAAGATTACTTGTGTTTTTAATATTAAAAATGTCAGTAACTTTAAATTTTTTAAATTCTTTTGTTTTTAAGCTTTCAATCGCAAGAATTTCTTCTTTCGTTGCCTCAAAATTAGTTGCTAGATTTATCTCTGGAAGTGAACAGTTTATTAAACCAGAAGATAATAAAAATCTGTCTATCTCGCGAATGTAATTCTCTTCAATTTCACGAATGTAATCCTCCATGAAATCAATGTTGATTTCATTTGAATGAGAATTTATCGGAAGTGAAATATATTCCTGCTTAACCTTTTGCCAAATTGCTTTGTTATCGTAAGAAAACTTTAATTTAATAGTTTTTTCCAACGCGGATGCTAAATAAATTAAGATTCTTTCAGATGTGTCAAAGCTTGGTTTAATGAGGTAGCCATCCCATATTACGCCAGTTTCTTGTGGTTGCGGATACACGTCCCCTGTTGCGATTGCACCATTTTGGATGACGCTGAGCGTCATAGATTCGGTTACCCAATCCTCGGCACGACCGTAATACATAATCCCGTTATCTCCGTGTGTAGCCGTGACTAAGGGAAGGGAAAACTCTTTGGATTGAATAGGTCTTGTATCGCTTGCCTTATTGAAATCCTTTTTTCTTGGTGTGTTAATTTTGGTAAAGTATTTTCCGACTTTTACTTCTTTGAAACAGCCCCCGTTTTTCTTGAAATTATTTTCAAGCACTTCCAAACGGGAGCTCAAAATTTTCCCAACTCATGCCCCTCATTTTGAATAAGTTGAGAAACCCTCCAGCTGAGATAATCTTTAACTGTTTTCTTAAAATCTTCTAACTGTGGTCGAGTATCAATCGGCGCACTTTGATTCCAATCTTTTCCGTTTTTGGGATCTATCTTTCCCTCGTAATAATCTTTTTCCGTAAGATATTTCAGCTTTTCTTTGCCAAACCTTACCAGCTGAACAACCTCTTCATACCTTTCTTTAGCATGGTCCGTGTCTTTAAGGTTGACGCTGGCCTTTTTACGGTTTGTCCGAGTGTATCCGTCATTAGAAAAGTCGATGAACTTTACAGTGTCATCAGCTTGATGTGGCTCATTTACGCGGAAAACATAAACATAAGTTTGCACGTTAGATTTTCCGATAAATAAGTCAATTGGCATTTTGATACTTGCCAACAAAGTATGTTTTTTTAAGATTCTGCGGTTGTAATCAACTGCCTTACCGTTTCCGGACGACCCTTGAATGATGATGGCAGCGTACCCCTTTTCCATCATCCCCAAAGCCTTTTCTACGAAAATCATTCCGTTTCCGGCTGCGGAATAGGGAGGATTGAGTACAAAGGCACTGGCCGGAAATTTTTCAGTTACTTTCCCGAAGCCATATTTCCCGTCAAAATCGTGCAATGAATCTTTATTAAGAATGTTGGAGCTACCGTCCCCCATAAGAATCATGTTCAGAATAGCCAACATATAAATGCTTGGGAGCACTTCTAAACCGAGCAGTTGCTCGGCCCTAATAGTTGCTTCCTTTCGGGCTAGTTCTTCCGGGGAATTAATTTTGTTTTTTGCATCTATCAACATTTCGTTCATAGCTGCAACCAATAATCCCGCCGAGCCGGTGGCAAAGTCCCAAACGTAGGAATTCATATCTACTCTGGCTAACTTAGCCAAAAGTTTTGCAACGTAGGAAGGTGTTAGAACGACATCGTTTAATTTGTCTTGAGAAAAACCAAGCCAACCGTACATTTCATTAAAGAGTTTGCCGGTAAAGTCTGTTGTCAATCCGATTTTGTAATAACGGCCAAGGTCATCAACAATTTTATTAAAGACTCTTTTAAGCTGAGTCTCACCGGCAGTGATTTTGTTCAAGTTATCACTGGTTAAAGTATTTTGAAGAGTTCTGACGATGAGCTCTTTTTTTGTTTCGGGCAGAGCCTTTTCTGTCAAAAATGCTTTAATTTTTCTGAGAATAATTTCGCCGTCTGTATTACCGGGTTCCGGCGAGGATTTCAGATCTTCTTTTTCTAAAGGCTTTACTTTTCCGGGAACTCCAAGAGTGGCAATGATGGAGGAGGCAACGAGATAAACCCGGTCATTTTCAGACAAGTTTTTTTCGTTCTGATAAATGTCGTTGTTTAACTTTACTAAGCTGGCTTTAATTTCTTGATCTTTTCGCTCTCTTAATTGCTCTAGTTGTTCAGCGCTGATATTTAAGGTTTTAACTTTCTCAATAAACTTGTCAAATTCGGGGGGGGGTAAGAATGATAGATCTGTGTACTCCCCGACTTTTTGTCCTACACCCAAATTATTTTTAGAGACGTAATAAACCGCAATTGAGTGCTTTAGTTTGCCCAGCTCGTCTTTGTAACCCGTCATCCCAATGGCAATGGTATCGGTGTAGCTCGTATGGTGGAGCAGAGCGTTTGCATAGTGGACAGCACCGTTTACCGCAAAAGATTTGATGTTTGAATAGTTTGGTTCATTCCGAGCTGTTAAGTTGTCAATGTTCCCGCAAGAGTCGAGTTTTTCAAGCTTACCCTTATAGCCTTTGTATTCGATAAGAACGGGCCAATAGTTGAGGTTTTTATCTTGTAGCAGCAGTTTTGCGTCAGGTCTATTCCCTCCTTTTCCTCCGCTTTTGGAAAAATATTCGTCCAGTGCCTTGTCGATTTCTGTGTTTAACGGCTCTTGTTCAAGTTTGTAGTCTAAGTTATAAGATTTCATCCACCCGTTAGCCAGATCGGCAATAAGCGGTTCTACAGATCGAACTTTATTTTTGGTAACTGTTTTAGTCATGCGAAAAGGAAGATTTCATTTTTTAGTCAATGGTCCTAAGAAAAGACCGCCCCGTTACCATTCTAAAGAATTGTGTATTTGCTTTTCACTGCTATAGGAGCTGGGTACAAAACTTTCCCCATTCCTCCATCATATTCCTGCGTTCCAGCTCCATTTTGCTTCTGTCGTAAGCTCCCTTATAAGGATCATTACGTTCGTGCAACATGTTGAGATTTATGGCCTCTTTATCGAATCGTTTGTTATTCCCGAGCACGTCATCCTTTGCCCAAGTTTCAAAACAGCTGCGAGCTGTTGCGTGTTGAGTAGCGATACATTCCTTTCCAATTCTTTTTGATTTTTCCTTGTCGATCCAGCCGATTCCGTCCAGAAGTTTCTTTCTTGCGTGGGCTTTTCGAATGAGTTGATTCATAGCCATATCGGAATAGGGCCTTCCGTAGGAATTACAAAAAACATATGGACTTTCACTGAACCGAACTACGTTCTTGAGTAGCGTAACGGCTGCTTCGTTTAAGAAGATAGTCCGGGAACGTTTTGAGCCTTTAACCTTGTCATCCTCCGGCGGCACATTCCAGATTTTTTTCTCAATATCAATATCCGACCACTTGGCATTTCTAACGGGCTTAGATCTGGCAGCTAGATAAATCGAAAATAGAAGCATCTCGGCTGTTCTGCTTCTCAGAGTACTAACGTCTTTTACAAACTCAGGAATTTCGTGAAAATCTAACCCGGAATAATTTTCCTCTTCCTTTCTGTTTTTATTGTATGGCTCCATTAAGACCCCAAGAGCTCCGGAAAGATCAGCCGGGTTCTCGCGGTTTTTTCTGATTCGAAGAGCGATCGCCCATCGTAAAATAGCTCTAACGTCAGCGAGAATTTTTGAAGATGTGGAGGGACTCCTGTTCCAAACAGGGAGCAGAAGATCCTTAATATCTTCCGGTTCGATACTCTCGATCGCCTTTTCACCGATTTTTGGGAAAACATGGTTCGATAATCTGCTTAATGTATTAGCTTCTCCTTTGACATTGTTTTTCCAGAAATTATTGGTAGCTCTTTCTTTAACCCAATCAAGTGCACATTCTTTAAATGTCTTACGTTTAACTTCTACGGTGCATTCTTCCTTTCCAGCGGTCTTTTGTTCTTTTGGGTTTGTTCCTTTACGGAGCAGTTCAGAGAGCTCGATAGCTTTTTTTCTAGCATCCGAAAGAGTAACCGAGTCGGATGTGCCTATCTTGAAGAGTTGTCTTTTCCCTTTCCATGAATAGCGGAAATAAAACTCTTTGCCGTATTTGGTGACACGCAATTGAAGGCCTCGGCTTCCGGTAATTGAATAATATCCTTCCGCCGTTAGATTTTTTATTTCTAAGACTGTTGAAACTTGCATCCAAAAACTCCAAATTCAACATGGTCACTAAGAAGAAAAAACTCAAAATTTAGTGACCAGTTTAGTGACCATTTAGTTGCGGCTGCATGTGAACTCATGTGAACTTATACGAACAACGTTTGTTACAACTGTTTCGCAACTTTCTGAATTTTAGGGGATTTTTGAACGCATATGAACTTATGCGAACTAACGAATGGCGGAGAGGGGGAGAATTTAAACTAATTTAAATTCAAATAGATAACAACTTAAAGAAGAATTTAGTGACCACTTTGGTGACCAATTAAAATTGTAAAATTGTTAGAAGGAAAAGCCCTGCTGATGCAGGGCTAACCTTTGCCGACCTAGAAGACACTAAAACCGGTCGGAGTTCGTCTAGGACTATTCTAAGGTTTTTTAAAGCGGTGGGTATCCTTGATTCATAGCAACGGGAATAATTGACTACAGATTTTTGAAATAGTATGATTATTTCAAAAATTTCCCTCTTTTTACTTTATCATGGATAAAACAACTAAAAAAGAAAACCGCGGGGGCGCTCGCGAAGGTGCAGGCCGCAAAGGTCTTGGTAATACAAAACGCGTTTCTGTCTGCCTAACGGACGAATTGGTTCCTGTTTTCAAACAGTTAGGCGGTGCAAGATGGCTTCGCTGTGAACTGGAACGCGTCGCAGAACCCGCACGCACGCTTGATACAGATCAAATTCTGGTTCCGGCCATGAATCCGACGCACTTGAGCATTCCTGTCTACGAATGCGGCGTTCAGGCTGGCTTCCCTTCCCCGGCAGAAAGCTATGTAGACAAGTCACTGGATCTGAATGAATACCTAGTCTCCAATCCTGCCTCGACATTCTTTGTCTACGTAACAGGCGACTCAATGGACTTGGCCGGTATGGACGAAGGCGACCTCTTGGTCGTCGACCGCTCGCCGGAGCCCCAGAACGGAGACATTGTCATTATGAGCATTAACAACGAATTTACCGTTAAGCGCTTTGTGAAAGACGATAAGGGACTGCGTCTGCTCCCGGAAAGCTCAAACCCCATCTACAAACCCATTCTTCCCAAAGACTACGACGAGTGGCGCTTTATCGGTGTTGTGAAGTACACGATTAAAAGCAACTAAGTATGCAGGTGTTCGCGCTGGTGGACGGAAACTCTTTCTTCGCCTCCTGCGAAAAAGTTTTTCGTCCGGACTTAACCGACCGTCCCGTAATTGTGCTCAGTAATAATGACGGGTGTGTCGTTGCTCGATCGAAGGAAGCCAAAAAGCTCGGCATCAAAATGTGCCAGCCGTACTTCCAGATCGAAGAATTCTGCATACGGGAAAACGTCGCCGTTTTCTCAAGTAACTACGAACTCTACGCCAATCTCTCCGGGCGCATGATGTCAACCATCGCATCTCAAGTTGACTGCATCGATCCGTACAGTATTGATGAGTGCTTCGCCAACATGAGCGGGTACGAGGGATTAGGCACTGACCTGACTCAGCTGGGCTTTCGGATCAAGAACAAAGTATTTAAAGATGTCGGTATCCCCACGTGCGTCGGTATTGCCCCCACAAAAACCTTAGCTAAGTACTGCAACCATCTGGCCAAGCACTACGCCGGACTTAAAGGTGTGTGCAATTGGCTCGACTTAACACCTCAGCGGCAGGCAAAAGCGCTTGCTTGCGAACCAGTTTCTGAAATTTGGGGTGTAGGGAGACGTTATACGGAACACCTAGAAAAGATGGGTATTCGGACGGCCTTAGATTTAGCCCGTGCAGATCCTGAGACCATCCGAGACCGGTTCGGCATTACGCTTTCCATGACGGTACGAGAACTTCAGGGAACGTCCTGCATTCCACTGGAACTTGTAAAACCAAAAAGACAGCAAATCATGAGAAGCCGCAGCTTCAGTCATTTAGTCTGCGATAAGGATGACCTCTTAGGTGCAATCACTTTTCATGCTCAGGAATGCGGAAGAACCTTGCGTCGCGAAGGTACGGTGGCGCACACCATCGGTATTGTCTTAAACACGAATCCTTTCCGCCTTCAGGATGGCCAACAGCACGCTTATCCGTGTATTGGCCTTCCTTATCCTATTTCGGATACCAATACGATTATTCATTACGCCCGGCGATTGCTTAATCAGACCTATCGCAAAGGTTACCTGTACAAACGCGCCGGTGTATATGTTGGCGAAGTTATTTCAAAAGACGCTGTCACGAAGGATTTTTTTGAAGAGACGGAAACCGAAGAACAGCAGATCATCTGTGAACTGATGGATTCCATCAACACGCGCTACGGTAAAAATACGCTCTGCTTTGCGGCTTCTAAATTAGGCAAAGACGCTTGGGAAATGTCCCGTGCGCGTTTGAGCCCGGGATATACAACCTGCTGGAAAGATTTGCCACGCGTCGGGCCGCTCATAGAAGAAACGGTTCCGTTCTGATTCACTACTTCCATCTTGTTTGCCTCGGAAAATTTCCGAGGAATTTTTTTAAATTTCGGCTGATTCTCCTTGTCTGCCTACATAGGCATTCAAAGCAAAGTTTTTTCTCCCGGATGCGGATGCTTCCACCAGTGCTGTTTCTCAACAGTGCTGATTAAAGCATCAGATCCCGAGGAGGAGAAAAATGAATCATGTTTATAAAAAAGTATGGAGCAGAGTTCGCGGGTGCTTCGTCGCCGTCTCTGAAGCGATGACTTCGGCCTGTCAAACCTGCGGAAAGACGACAGCAGTGATAGCAGCAAGCGTTGCTCTGGTTCCTTCCTGTGTGTTTGCTACAACCGTCGATGGTGAGACAAATTGGAACAACATTGCGTTCTCATTTCATGACAACGGTTCCAGCATGATCCATTCGGATTATGTAATCAACGGCAGTCTGACAGTGCCTGATCGGGGATCAGGCTGGACTTTCATAGCCTTTGATTGTTCACACGGTGATACAGGACGGCCTATTCAGTCTCTGACTGTCAGGGACAACATGACGATTGACAATCCGACGATCTTCATATTAGCCGGACACGGATCTGGAAGAGGAGGATCGAACGGCACGCTGTCTGTCGGTGGAAATTTAAATGTTAACGGCTCTCTTTATTTTGCCGGAGACCGCGGAGGTGAAACCGGCTCTGTCCAAGTGAACGGAGTTTTAAAGGTAGGACAATCTGGGACACTAGGCGATAGCGTCTATGGGAATGCCAGTCCCAACATCTCATTGTCCGCGAACGTATTAGAGACTTCCGGAACCGTCGATTTTAAAACAGGCAGCGGAACGGTCAATTTTGGGAAGGTCATTGTTCGCGGCGGCAGCTACGTTGAAAGTACCGCTGTACCAATGACAATTTCTCAAGGGCTCGAACTGCTCGGCGGAACTTACGTAAATTTGAATCCCATCGTTGTGGGACAAAACGTTGGAAACTATCTGGTGTTAGGAGGCGGACAGTTTAGTAATTCCCCAACCATAACCGTCAAGAATAATGGTTCATTGTCTGTTACAGGGGGCAACTATAGTTTCAGCACATTAACGAAAGAAAATGGCACACTCACTAATGCCGGAACGCTTTCAGTATCGAACTTTAATCAAAGCAACGGGACAGCTTCAAACTCCGGCAATTTGACCCTTGGCAGCGCTAATCTTTATGGAACTTTGGCAAACACCGGGACGCTTTCTTTAACCGGGAATGTCACTACCAGAGGTAACCTAACCTCTGCCGGTACTCTTAATAACCGGGGAAACTGGACTGAAACTGCTCACTATGCAATTTC
>OGKG01000898.1_pt1 | contig 37654 bp, 37 predicted proteins | sample 1572201 | NCBI WGS metagenome assembly OGKG01 (sample SAMEA2582146, study PRJEB24529) | metagenome | biome: Human gut stool | place: China | collected 2011 | reverse complement strand
GGCGGCAGAGCGTACCTTTCAGCTTCTGGTCCAGGCGGCAGGGCGTGCCGGGCGGGGCAGGAAAGCTGGGATTGCGCTGATCCAGACCTATATGCCGGAGCATTACAGCATTCAGACCGCGGCAAAGCAGGATTATGACGCATTTTATGAGCAGGAGATCCTGTACCGGGAATTGATGGGCTACCCACCGGTGGATGAGATGCTTGGTATCTATTTGTCGGGAAAAGATCTGGAAAAATTGGAAAGCTGCGCAGAACAACTGGCAGAATGGATCCGTAATGCCCATGTGGAGGGCTTATGTCTGATCGGACCGGCTGATGCGGCTCTCGCCCGGAAAAATGACAGTTACCGCAAGGTTATTTATATGAAACATGAAAAGAAAATTATCTTATTAAAAATAAAAAAACTGCTGGAGCAGCAGATCGCTGGTACAGATAATTGGAACGATATTTTTATCCAGTTTGACTACAATCCATTGCAGGCATATTAGGAGGACATTATGGCAATCAGAAATTTACGTTATGAAGGAGATCCGATTCTCCGTAAAACAAGCAAAGAAGTAAAAGAGATCACACCAAAGATTGTAGAGCTGATCGATGACATGCTGGAGACCATGTATGAGGCTGGCGGTGTCGGACTGGCAGCACCACAGGTGGGGGTACTGAAAAGAATCGTTGTGATCGATGTGGGAGATGGTCCGTTCGTGTTGATCAATCCACAGATCACAAAGACGGAAGGCTCTCAGACCGGAGACGAAGGATGTTTAAGTGTACCGGGAAAAGCCGGAATCGTGACCAGACCTAACGAAGTAACGGTCCGCTTTACCGGTGAGGATGGCAATACCTATGATCTGGAAGGAACAGAACTGCTGGCGAGAGCCATCTGCCACGAGTGCGACCATCTGGATGGAAAGCTGTATGTGGATCTGGTGGAAGGAGAACTTCACGATACTGTCATGGACGAGGAGGAATAAGCGAATATGAAAATTATTTTCATGGGAACACCGGATTTTGCAGTGGGAACGCTCAGATCCCTGGCAGAAGCCGGTCATGAGATCACACTGGTAGTGAGTCAGCCGGATAAGCCAAAGGGACGTGGACATGCGATGGTTCCCACACCGGTGAAGGTTGTGGCTGAAGAGTTGGGAATTCCGGTATTCCAGCCGGTGAAGATCCGTGAGGCAAAGGATGTGTTGGAGAAGACGGAAGCAGATGTGTGTGTGGTAGCGGCTTTTGGACAGATCATTCCAGCGTCCATTCTTCATATGAAAAAATATGGATGCATCAATGTGCATGCTTCCCTGCTTCCGAAGTACCGCGGAGCAGCACCGATCCAGTGGGCAGTCATCGATGGGGAGAAAGAGTCCGGTGTGACGATCATGCAGATGGATGAAGGACTGGATACCGGCGATATGCTGGCAAAGGCAATCGTACCGCTGGATGAAAAGGAGACGGGAGGAAGTCTCTTTGATAAGTTGAGTGAGGCTGGTGGACGTCTCTGTGTGGAGACTCTTGCAAAGCTGGAAAAGGGCGAGATCACCCCGGAAAAGCAGGGAGAGTCACCGACTGCTTATGCATCCATGCTGGATAAAAAAATGGGAAATATCGACTGGAACAAGAGTGCAGTCGTGATTGAACGTCTGGTCCGTGGACTGAATCCGTGGCCCAGTGCATATACTCATCTTGACGGAAAGACATTGAAAATATGGGCATGTGATGTGCTGCCCCAAAGTGCATCAAAGGGAGAAAGTGGTGAGATACTGGAAGTGACAAAAGATGCCATTCATGTACAGACCGGGGACGGTATCCTGGTGCTTCGCGAGATCCAGCTTGCAGGAAAAGCAAGAATGGATGCAGGTGCATTTTTAAGAGGATACAAAGTAGTTCCGGGAACGGTACTTTCGGCAGAATAGGAGGAAATTATGCCGTTTTTCTATTATTATGACCCTACGTATATTCTGGTACTCATTGGAGCAGTTCTGTCCCTGTGGGCGTCTGCAACAGTAAAATCAACTTATAACAAATACTCTCGGGTATACAGTTATTCCGGACTGACCGGAGCGCAGGCAGCTGCACAGATTCTCAGACAGGCAGGTATCTATGATGTGAGGATCGAGCATGTGAGCGGCAATCTGACAGACCATTATGATCCAAAAGCCAGAGTGCTTCGCCTGTCCGACAGTGTCTATGGATCTAATTCCGTAGCAGCTATCGGTGTGGCTGCTCATGAGTGTGGTCATGCAATTCAGGATCAGGAGGACTATGTTCCGCTCCGTTTCCGTTCTGCATTTGTGCCGGTAGCAAATCTGGGAACACAGGTCGCTTTCCCGATCCTTCTTCTGGGTGTATTTCTGGGAAGCTCTCATTTCCTGATCCAGGTGGGGCTGCTGTGCTTCTTCTTTGGTGTACTGTTCCAGCTGATCACTTTGCCGGTAGAGTTTAATGCATCCGGTCGTGCGGTACGGATCTTAAGAGAGACAGGGATGATGTCTGATGATGAATTGTCTAAGACAAAGAAAGTACTGTCAGCGGCAGCTATGACATACGTGGCAGCAGCGGCAGCATCGATTCTGTCCATGTTAAGACTTATTATCCTGTTCGGAGGTAACAGAAGACGTGACTGATCAGGTAAATACAAGAGGGCTCGCACTGGAATTTTTGCTGGAAGTGGAAAAAGGAGCCTTAAGCCATGTGGCACTCCGTGGTATGTTGGAGCGATACCAGTATCTGGATAAGCAGGAACGCGCATTCCTGACCCGCCTTTGTGAAGGAACTCTGGAGCGCAGACTGGAGCTGGATGCCATCATCAACCATTTTTCTAAAGTGCCGGTGAAGAAACAAAAGCCGGTGATCCGTAATCTGCTGAGAATGTCGGTTTATCAGCTGAAATACATGGATCAGGTGCCGGATTCTGCCGTCTGTAACGAGGCAGTGCGTCTGGCGCAGAAAAAAGGCTTCGGAACCTTGAAAGGGTTTGTAAACGGCGTGCTCAGAAGCATTGCCAGAGGAATAGAAGAGATTTCTTTTGATGATCTGTCCATCTGTTATTCTACACCTCAGTGGATCGTAGACCAGTGGGTCGAGGAATATGGGAAAGACAAGGCAGTTCGGATGCTGGCGGATCAGTATGCAGAGAAGCCGGTGACCATTCGAATCAATGAGACGAAGACAACAAAGCAGCAACTGAAGGCACGTCTGGAATCTGAAGGTGTGACCGTTCAGGAGGTGGACGGCATGGATTGCGCACTGGCAATCTCCGGGTTTGATTATCTGCGGGCTCTTTCTTCCTTCAGGGAAGGGCTGTTCCATGTGCAGGATGTCAGTTCCATGCAGGTGGCATTGACTGCAGCGCCGAAGGAAGGCGACATCTGTCTGGATGTTTGTGCGGCACCTGGAGGAAAGAGTCTTCATCTGGCAGAACTTCTTCATGGAACCGGACTTGTGGAGGCAAGAGATCTGACGGATTATAAAGTTGAACTGATCCAGGACAATATCGATCGTTCAGAGCTTACGAATATTCGTGCAGTCTGCCATGATGCTACCGTCCTTGATGAATCCTGGATCGGAAAGGCAGACATTGTGCTGGCTGATCTTCCATGTTCCGGCCTTGGAGTATTAAATAAGAAAAATGATCTGAAATACCGGATGACACCGGAACAGCAGCAGGAGCTGGTAGAGCTTCAGCACAGGATCCTGGATACAGTATGGCAGTATGTGAAGCCGGGTGGAAAGCTGATCTACAGTACTTGTACCGTCCACAAAGCGGAAAATGTGGAAACTGTGGATTGGTTTTTGAAAACGCACCCGTTTTTGTTGAAAAAAGAGATAATAATGCTTCCCGGTGTGGATAAGTATGATGGATTCTTCATCGCCGGGATGGAGAGAAAAGAACATGATTGATATAAAATCACTGACTCTTCCAGAACTGCAGGAAGAGATGGAAAAGATCGGAGAGAAGAAGTTTCGTGCAGGACAGATCTATGAGTGGATGCATGTGAAGCTGGTGGACAGTTTTGATGAGATGACCAATCTCTCCAAAGGCTTGCGGGAAAAATTAAAGGAGCAGTATGAACTGATATCATTGGAGCTGGTGGAAGTACAGACATCGAAGATCGATGAGACCAGTAAATTCCTGTTCCGCCTGTCAGATGGAAATGTGATCGAGAGCGTGCTGATGAAATATCACCACGGCAATTCAGTCTGTATTTCCTCGCAGGTAGGCTGCCGTATGGGCTGTCGGTTCTGCGCGTCCACGTTGGACGGACTGGAGCGTGGGTTAAAACCATCCGAGATGCTGGATCAGATCTATAAGATCCAGAAGTGGTCCCAGGAGAGGGTGCATAACGTGGTCGTTATGGGAACAGGAGAACCTCTGGACAATTATGATTCTCTGCTTCGGTTTATTCATTTGCTGACCGATGAGGGAGGACTTCATATCAGTCAGCGGAATCTGACGGTATCTACCTGCGGTATTGTTCCGAATATGCGTCGTCTGGCAGATGAGAAGCTTCAGATCACGCTGGCATTATCCCTTCATGCGTCCAGCCAGGAGAAGCGCAAGACGCTGATGCCGGTGGCCTATAAATTTGATCTGAAAGATGTGCTGGATGCCTGCCGGTATTATTTTGAACAGACTGGCCGACGGATCACATTTGAATACAGTCTGGTAGGAGGCGTCAACGACAGCAGCGAGGATGCCAGAGAACTGACGGAGCTGGTCAAAGACCTGAACTGTCATATCAACCTGATCCCGGTCAATCCGATCAAAGAGAGGGATTACGTGCAGTCGGACAGCCGTGCGATCCTCAATTTCAAAAATAAACTTGAAAAATCAGGGATAAATGTTACTATTAGAAGGGAAATGGGCCGGGATATTGACGGCGCATGCGGACAGCTCAGAAAGAGCTATATGGATACTGAAAAAGAGAGGTAAGTGGAAGTGCAGACATCGGTCGCAATGACGGACGTGGGCCGTGTGAGAAAAGTGAATCAGGATTATGTGTATGCTTCCGACACACCGGTCGGAAATCTTCCGAATCTGTACATTGTGGCAGATGGAATGGGAGGTCATAAAGCAGGAGACCTGGCATCTTCCTATGCGGTGCAGACCATTGTGGAGGCTATCAGCCGGAGCGTGGAGACCAGACCGGCGCTGATCCTTCAGAAGGCGATCCGCTACGCCAATTACCGGTTATATGAAAAATCGGAAGAGCGGGAAGAATATCATGGAATGGGAACAACGCTGGTAGTGCTAACAGTATACAAAGATGAAGCATTGGCGGCTAATATCGGAGACAGTCGGCTGTATGAGATCTCGCAGAAGCAGATCCGGCAGATCTCAGAAGATCATTCCCTGGTGGCGGAGCTGGTGCGAAAGGGAGAACTAAGTGCCACAGAAGCCAGAAGACATCCAGATAAAAATATTATTACAAGGGCACTGGGAATCCAGGACGAGGCGCAGATTGATCTGTTTCCGTTTCGTGTGGAGACAGGAAACCGCTATCTGCTCTGTTCTGATGGCCTGACCAATATGGTGGAGGATACGGAGCTTTGCAGGTTGATCAGTCAGAAGAAAGATATCTCGGAGATCGGTGCGGAGCTGATCCTCAAAGCGAACAAGAATGGTGGACTGGATAATATTGCAGTTGTATTGGTTGAAATAGATAACAGTGAGGTAGGATTATGATAAAGACGGGAACGATTCTGGGAGACCGCTATGAGATTCTGGAAAAAATAGGAACCGGCGGTATGGCAGAGGTCTTCAAGGGAAAAGATCATAAGCTGAACCGTTACGTTGCAGTCAAAGTACTGAAAGAGGAATTCCGTGACAATGACGGATTTGTAAAGAAATTTAAGGAGGAAGCTCAGGCAGCAGCCGGGCTTGCTCATCCCAATATTGTAAATGTATATGATGTCGGTGATGAGAACGGTATCTATTATATTGTGATGGAGCTGGTGGAAGGGATCACTCTGAAGAATTATATTGAGAGAAAAGGCCGCCTGACCATCAAAGAGGCAACCAGTATTGCAATTCAGGTATCTGCAGGACTTGAGGTTGCCCATAATAATCATATTGTACACAGGGATATCAAACCACAGAACATTATTATTTCCAGAGAAGGAAAAGTAAAGGTAACAGATTTTGGTATTGCCAAGGCAACCACTTCCCAGACCACGACTTCCAGTGCCATGGGTTCTGTGCATTATGCATCTCCGGAGCAGGCAAGAGGCGGATATGTAGATCATAGAAGTGATATTTATTCTCTTGGTATCGTCATGTATGAAATGGTGACAGGCCGTGTTCCGTTTGATGGGGAGACTGCGGTGACTGTGGCAGTGAAGCATCTGCAGGAACAGATGGTTCCGCCCAGCAAGTATTGCCCGGAGATTCCGTACAGTCTGGAGCAGATCATCAAGAAATGCACGGAGAAGAGTCCGGACCGCAGATATCAGGATATCGGGGATCTGATGGCAGATCTGAAACAGTCTCTGGTAGATCCGGATGGTGATTTCGTACAGATGGTAGATCTTGATGAGCAGGCCAAGACCGTGATTATGACAAAAGGAACCACGTCCAAGGTCAAAGAGTCCCGCAGAGTGAATCTGAGCAAGGATGAGGATGAGGACGAGGATGATGAGGAAGAAGACGAAGACAGCGAAGATGATGAGGATGATGAAGAACTGAGTCCGACCGTTGAACGTGCCATGACGATCGCAGGAGTGGTTCTGGCAGTGATCATTGTGATCATTATGCTTCTGCTGTTCTCAAAAGTGCTTGGAATCGGCAAAAAATCCAATACAGATACCAGCGACAGCCAGCAGACAGAGCAGAGCGCGGACGAAGAAGATGACAGCAGTTCCGCATCCCAGGGGAATACAGTGAACATGCCGAGTCTTCTTGGAAAGATTTATGCAGAGGCAAGAACGGTTCTGGAAGAACTTGGACTGAAGATCGAGCGTGGAGAATCTGAAAAATCCAATCAGTATTCTGCAGGTCAGATCATTGCGCAGAGTGAAGAATCAGGAAACAGCGTGAAGGTAGGTACAACGGTGACAGTAACCTTGGCGGCAGCAGGATCTACTGCTTCTTCAGATGGAACCAGCAGTACAGGAAGCACCACTTCCGGTACAACCACCACGACCACTAACAGCAAAGTGAAGGTTCCGTCGGTAGTTGGTAAAGATGAAAATGCAGCGAAGAGTGCGATCACGGCAGCAGGTCTGACGGTTGGTACGGTCAGCGAAGCCTCCAGCGATACAGTAGAATCCGGTCTTGTCATCAGCCAGTCTCCGTCAGCCAATTCCGAGACGGAGAGCGGTGGAAAAGTTAACATTGTGCTGAGCAGCGGACCGAATAAAAAGAAAGTGACCGATGTTATCGGTCATGAATCCAGCAGAGCCCAGTCAGAGCTGGCAGGAGATGGATTTAAAGTAGAAGTAAAAGAAACATATAGTGATGATATGCGTGCAGGTTTGGTAGTCAGCACCAGTCCGGACAGAGGAACCTATGTGCAGCCGGGAAGCACAGTGACGATCACTGTCAGCAAAGGCCGGGAACAGGTAACGATTCCATCTGTCAGCGTGGGAATGACCTATGAAGAGGCAGTGGAGGCATTGAATGATGCCGGATTCAAAGGAACAGTCAAAGAGGCAACCGAGTACAGTGCATCTGTAGGAAATGGATTTGTGACCAGATACAGTCCAAGCAAGACGGTCGATCCAGACGGAACGGTGACTATCTATGTAAGCCTTGGTACGCAGTCAACCACAGAGTAACAGCTTATGCAGGGAAGAATTGTCAAAGGAATTGCAGGATTCTATTATGTAGATACAGAGGACGGTATCTTTGAGTGCCGCGCCAAAGGAATTTTTCGCAACCAGAAGGTAAAGCCTCTGGTTGGAGATCTGGTGGAGCTGGAAGTATTAAGCCAGGAAGAAAAAGAGGGCAGCGTGATCTCCATTTTGCCAAGAAAAAGTGAACTGATCCGACCTGCAGTAGCCAATGTGGATCAGGCACTGGTGATCTTTGCACTGTCAAGACCGACTCCGAACTTGCCGCTTCTGGATCGCTTTCTGATCATGATGAAACAGAAAGAGATTCCGACGATTATCTGTTTTAATAAAAGCGATATGGTGTCAGAAGAAGAAAGGGAGCATTTTCGGCAGATCTACCGGGATTGTGGAAGTAAACTTCTGTTTATCAGTGCAAAAAAAGGAGAAGGAACAGACGCGGTCAGAGATTGTTTAAGAGGACATATGACAACTGTGGCAGGTCCCTCTGGTGTGGGAAAATCTACACTGATCAATCATCTGGTGCCGGAAGCAGAGATGGAGACTGGAAAGATCAGCGAAAAAGCGGATCGAGGAAAACATACTACCCGTCACAGCGAACTGTTTCGGCTTGAAAAAGACAGTTACATTCTGGATACTCCGGGCTTCACTGCACTGGAGCCGGAAGCTATGGAGAAAGAAGAACTGCGGTTCTGCTTTCCGGAATTTGATCCCTATGAGGGCAGCTGCAAGTTTCAAGGCTGTATTCATGACAGGGAGCCGGGCTGTGTGGTAAAAGAAGCTGTAGAAGACGGAAAGATCAGTAGAGAACGTTACGAAAGCTACATCAGTTTTTTCAGAGAATTAAAAGAGAGAGAAAGACGGAGGTATTCCTGATATGAAGTACTATTTATCACCATCAATTTTATCCGCAGATTTTGCACATCTGGGAGACGATATTGCAGCAACGGAGAAGGGTGGAACCCAGTATCTGCACTACGATGTTATGGATGGCATGTTTGTTCCGAGCATTTCTTTTGGTATGCCGGTTCTGAAGTCTGTCCGTAAGATCACGGATCTGGTTCTGGATGTACATCTGATGATCGAGGATCCAGACCGCTATATTGATGAATTTGTAAAGAGCGGTGCTGATATTATCACGGTTCATTATGAAGCATGTAAGGATGTGGAGAAAACCATCCAGATGATCAGAGAGAAAGGTGTAAAAGTAGGTGTTACCATTAAACCAAAGACTCCGCTCAGTGTTCTGGAACCGTTGCTGGATAAGGTAGATATGATACTTCTGATGACGGTAGAACCGGGATTTGGCGGACAGGCATATATTCCTGAATCCACAGATAAGATCCGTGCATTGCGTAAGATGCTGAATGACAGAGGACTGACCACAGATATTGAAGTTGATGGTGGTATCAAAAAGGATAATCTGGAAATGGTTCTGGATGCAGGAGCCAATGTGATCGTGGCAGGAAGTGCCATCTTCAAAGATGACATCGAGAAAAATACCAGAGATTTCATGGAGATTCTTAAGAAGAGGCAGGCATAAATGGATACACTGATTATCAGCGGGGGCAATATCGGGATCGATCTTGCCCTCGGTCTTTTGAAAATAAAAAGATTTGATCATATCATCGGCGTGGATGGTGGATTGAAGTTCTGTTATGACCATAAGATCGTCCCTACACGGATCGTTGGGGATTTTGATACTTTATCCCCGGAAATTCTTACATGGTATAAGAAGAATACACAGATCGAGATCCGGGAATACAATCCGGTAAAAGATGCCACAGACACACAGATCGCCGTGGAGCTGGCACTTTCCCTTGGAAGTGATCATGTTACGATTCTTGGAGGAACAGGAACCAGACTGGATCATGTGCTGGGAAATATTCAGAGCCTGTATCTGGCACTGGAAAAAGGAGTGGATTGTGAGATCCTGGATGAGCATAATCGCATCCGTCTGATCCAGGGGGAATACCGGATCAAAAAGGCAGAACAATATGGAAAATATGTATCCCTGATTCCATTTACTACTGATGTGAATGGGGTTACGCTGGAGGGACTGAAATATCCAGTGCAGGATCAGCATTTTACCGTACAGGGAAGCGGTGGTTTTGGCGTGTCCAATGAGATCGCTGCTGATGAAGCAAGGATCAGCCTGAAGCAGGGCATTTTTATTATGATCGAATCAAAAGATTGATTCTTTTGGGAGGAATACAAGAATGGCTTGGTATGACGAGGCAATATTTTATCACATTTATCCCCTGGGACTTACGGGGGCTCCAAAGGAAAATTCTTATGGGGAACCGGTACATCGGTTAAATACGTTGATCCCATGGATCGAACATATCAGAAACATAGGATGTACAGCTCTGTATATTGGTCCTCTGTGTGAATCCGTGGGTCACGGTTATGAGACAACAGACTATAAGAAGCTGGACAGCCGTCTGGGAACCAATGAAGACCTGAAAGCATTTGTGACAGAATGTCATGCGCAGGGAATTCGTGTGATTTTTGATGGTGTGTTCAATCATACAGGAAGAGATTTTTTTGCATTTAAGGATATTCAGAAGAACCGGGAGCAGTCTCCGTACCGCGACTGGTACTGTAATGTGAATTTCTATGGAAATAATGAATATAACGATGGATTTTCCTATGATAACTGGGGCGGCTACAATCTGCTGGTGAAGTTGAATCAGCGAAATCCAGCAGTCAAAGATTATATCTGTGACGTGATCCGCTTCTGGGTCAGTGAGTTTGATATTGATGGGATCCGTCTGGATGCAGCGGACGTACTGGATTTTGATTTTATGAAAGCCCTGCGTCAGACGGCAAATGAAGTGAAGCCGGAGTTCTGGCTCATGGGCGAGGTGATCCATGGGGATTATACCCGTTGGGTAAATGAAGGAACTCTTCATTCTGTGACCAACTATCAATTGCACAAAGCACTGTATTCCGGGCACAACGATCACAACTATTTTGAAATTGCACATACGGTCCGCCGCCTCTATGAGATGGGAGGCAACCGGCCAGATGGACTGAAGCTCTATAATTTTGTGGACAACCACGATGTGGAACGGATCTATACAAAATTGCAGAATAAGGCACAGTTCTTCCCGGTACATGTGTTGTTGTATACCCTGCCGGGGATCCCTTCTATTTATTATGGATCGGAATTTGGCATAGAAGGAAAGAAGGAGCGCTACAGTGACGATTCTCTGCGCCCTGCATTGCAGCTGGCTGATTACAAAAATGCAGCCACGGAAAATCCGTGTACCAGACTGATCACCGCATTGGGGAAGATTCGTCAGCAGACGAAAGCATTAAGTCTGGGCGATTATAAAGAACTTTTGCTGACCAATCGTCAGTATGTATTTTCCAGAGATCTGAATGGAACATCTGTGGTAGTGACGGTCAATAATGATGAGAATCCGGCACAGATCCATGTGGCAGCCGGCAATGGCGGAGCTTATGTGGGAGCACTGAGCGGAATGAAAGTTCCGGTGGAACAGGGTCAGATCAATGTAACCTTACAGCCAAACAGTGGAGAAATCTGGATTCCGGAAGAAGGCGGAGCAGAAGAACCGGAGCATACGCCGATAGAGCCGGTGAAATTCAATGCAGTTAAGGTTGAGGCAGCGAAGGTGACAGAACCGGAGCATAAGATCGAAGTTCCGACCAACAAAGCCTACGAAGAGATGACTATCGAGGAACTGCAGCAGGCAATTCTCGACAAAATGGCCAAAAACGGTCCTATCACTGATCAGATGCGCCGGGATGTGATGGAAAATGTGTATCACAATTCCCTGATCAACTGGGTAAAGAGTTTTCGATAGGAAAGAGAAAAGAGAAAAAAGATGCCGCAGGATCCATCAGAAGATGGTCTTGCGGCATCTTAGTGTGTGCCTGACAGTGGACAGGCAGTTATAATATTTAGTCTGGATAGTTCAGACGATCTTCAGTAATATCATAGAGAACTTCATCCAGATATTTGCGGGCAGCATATTTTGCCATAGGCAGGTTCATGTCCAGATAGTTTCCGCAGTCTTTTGCGCAGGCACCAGGAATCTCGCCTTCAAAGTCGCGGATGAACTCATACATCTCGATCATCAGATTTACAATGTCGGAGGATTCATAATCTCCAGCCAGGATCAGGTAGAAGCCGGTACGGCATCCCATAGGTCCGAAATATACGACCTTGGACGCATAGACCGGATGATTTCTGAGAAATGTTGCACCCAGATGCTCAATAGCATGAACTTCAGCTGTGTTCAGGACTGGTTCATCGTTGGGGCTGGTCATACGAAGGTCAAATGTGGTTACAACAGAATCGCCCACAGAATCCTTGCGGGATACATAGACTCCCGGGATCAGGCGGATATGGTCAACGGTAAAACTTGCAATTTTCTCCATGATAATACCTCCTAAAGCATGTCTTCCGGTTCATCATAACAAAAACTGAAACGAATGGCAATCTGAAATTTTCTCTTGCGATTTCTGAAAAAAATGGTATAGTAGAAAAGAACGTTATTCCTGAGTGAAAACGCATCATTCATTTATTTATATACAAAGCAAAGAAGAAGAGTGCTGACCAAAGCTGGCGGCAACTGTTCGCGGAAATTTGCCATGTATCTTAAGACTGTCCCACTGACAGTTTCTTTTTATGTGTTTTCCCGTTATTACGTTCATAGATCCCCATAGGTAGCAGAAGATTTTTATATTGCTGACCATATTTTATATTCCGAGAGACAGGGGACGTATAGATACGCCGTTTCATCGGAGGAGAAGAGGAGAAAACTTATTATGAACAATCAACACGCAGCACGCACCAAATTTATGGTAGAACTGGCCCTGATGGTAGCCATTATCTTCGTTATGGCATTTACCCCGCTGGGATATTTCCAGACCATGGGACTTTCCATCACATTTCTGACCGTACCGGTAGCCGTAGGAGCCATTATCTTAGGACCAAAGGGTGGAGCCATCTGTGGACTTGCATTTGGAATCACCAGCTTTATGCAGTGCTTTGGAATGGGTGCATTTGGAACGATGCTGTTTTCCATCAACCCGCTGGGAACTGCATTTGTGTGTATCGTACCAAGACTTCTGGAAGGACTGCTCTGTGGTCTGATTTTTCAGGCATTGAAAAAGTCCATGAAAAACGGAGCTTATCTGGTGGCAAGTCTTTCCTGCCCGCTTCTGAATACTCTGTTTTTTATGACCAGTCTGGTAGTAGTATTTTATAACACCGATTATATTCAGGGATTTGTATCTGCTCTTGGTGTGAGCAATCCGTTTACCTTTGTTGTAGCCTTCGTGGGCGTTCAGGGATTGATCGAGGCAGTTGTGTGCTTCGTTCTTGCAGGTGCGATCTCAAGAACACTGGGTGCAGCACTGCACAGAGCGTAGAACATAGAGGAGAGAGAACATGGCATTGATTCATGAGATACCGATCACAGAGGTAAAGGGGCTGTTCATGGGACATGCACAGGATCAGGAGGCGAAGACCGGTGTGACTGTGCTTCTGTTTGACAAAGACAGAGGAGCAGTGACAGGCTGTGATATAAGCGGTGGAGGCCCGGCTTCCAGAGAGACACCGCTTACCTCGCCGGTGACAGCGGACAATCCGCTGAATGCTATCGTACTGTCTGGCGGATCCGCTTATGGACTGGCAGCATCCGATGGAGTCATGCGTTGTCTGGAAGACCATGGTATTGGATTTGAGACGGGATTTGCGAAGGTTCCGCTGGTATGTCAGTCCTGTATCTTTGATCTGGGACTGGGAAGTGCTACGATCCGCCCGGATGCGAAGATGGGATATGAAGCCTGCCTGCAGGCACTGGAGCATCCAGCCACCGCAATGGGAAATGTGGGAGCTGGAACGGGTGCGACTGTTGGAAAGCTGTGCGGTATGGAACGCGCTTTCAAGACCGGAATCGGATGTTATGCCATGGCATTAGGAGAACTTCAGGTGGCAGCAGTCGTTGTAGTCAATGCCCTGGGAGATATTTTTGATCCTGCAAATGGAGCGAAGATCGCAGGTCTTATGAATGAAGGCAGAACAGCATTCGGTGACAGCTGCGAGGAACTGTGGAAGCTTGGCTGTCCGCAGAACCTGTTTACAGGAAATACCACCATTGGTGCAGTGATCACCAATGGCCAGTTCAACAAAGCACAGCTGAACAAGATCGCATCCATGACAAGAAATGCCTATGCCCGCTGTATTAATCCGGTGGGAACTATGGCAGATGGAGACAGTATCTATGCCGCATCCATCGGTGATGTGAAAGCGGATATCAATGTGGTTGGAACATTGGCGGCGCATGTGATGGAGCGGGCCATTGTGAAAGCCGTAGAGAGTGCGCGATGAAAAAGCGGGACAGGAATAAAAGCTGTTTGAAAAAATTCGTGTACAGGTCACAAAATATTATGAAGAATAGAAGAAGCCGGTTCGTTCAGGACCGGCTTCTCTTGATCTGGTGCTCAAATTTTTGAATAACGGTGTAGAGGATCAAGGCGATCAGACACAGTACCATGAGAGCGGCGATCAGATAGTTCAGCTTGAAGATCTGGCTGGCGTAGATGATCAGATATCCGAGACCTTCTCTGGCGGCGAGAAATTCTCCGATGATTACACCGACCAGGCAGAGACCGATATTGACTTTGAGAATGCTGATCACGGAAGGCAGGCTGGAAGGGAAGATCACATAGCACAGAGCTTCTCGTTTGCCGCCTCCAAGAGTATGGATGAGCTTGATCTTCTCGCTGTCAGTCTCCCGAAATGCAGTATACATGCTGATAATGCTGCCAAAGACAGCGACAGACATGCCGGCAACAATGATGGTGCAAGAGCCGCTTCCAAGCCATACGATCAGAAGCGGTGCCAGTGCAGATTTTGGAAGACTGTTGAGAACTACCAGCCAGGGTTCCAGTATCTCGGAGACAGTTGGAAAGATCCACAGAAGAGTGGCAGTCAGAAAACTGATGCCGATGACAAGCAGAAAACTGACCAATGTCTCATATAAGGTGACTTTTGTGTGGAGAAAGAGGGAGCCATCCCCACTCATGACAGCTAAAGTCTTAAGAATTCCGGAAGGACAGCTGAAGATGAAGGAGTCGATCCAGGACAGACGGGTGCTGATCTCCCAGAGCCCCAGAAAGAGAATACATCCGAGAAGCCGCAAGAACAGTACCAGATGATGGTGCTGCCGGTGCTTCTTTAAGAAGGCAGACTGAAGGGAACTTGTTTCATTCATGGTGATTCAGCTCCTTCCATATTTGATTGAAATAACCCTGAAATTCTGGTGCCTGCCGCCGGTTCATAGGAGACAGAGTCTGATCTTCGAAAATGGTCGGAAGATCCAGATGGATCGAAGCAGGGCGTCTGCTTAAGACCAGCACCCGGTCAGCCATGCTGATGGCTTCAGACAGATCGTGAGTCACAAGAATGGCTGTTTTCTTTTCCTGACGGATGATCTGCCGCACATCATCACAGACTGTCAGACGGGTCTGATAGTCCAGAGCAGAAAACGGTTCATCCAGAAGTAATAGCTCCGGGTCGAGGGCCAGTGTACGGATCAAGGCTGCCCGCTGCCGCATGCCGCCGGACAGCTCAGAAGGTCTGGAATTACGAAATGCCCACAGCCCATAAGCCTCCATCAGCTGATCCACATGATGAAGATACGCAGGAGTCATTTTTTTCTGAATCTCCAGACCGAGCACAATATTCCGGTAGACGGTGCGCCATTCAAAGAGATGATCTTTTTGCAGCATATATCCGATATTGGCGGTGTGAGGAGCCAGAGGCTTCCCTCGAAGAATGATCGTACCTGATTCCGGTTCCATCAATGAGGCCAACAGTGAAAGCAGCGTGGATTTACCACAACCGCTGGGACCAACAATGGATAGAAATTCTCCTTCTTTTACAGAGAAGGTAATATCTGACAGTGCCGGGGTCTCACCCGACAATGTGTGGTAGGAATACGAGACATGACTGACGGAAAGCAGTGTGTCCATAGAGATACCTCCCTGCCTGATCGATATATGATTATTGTATGGATTTTTGAAAAAATATGTGCTATGATGAGGCGCGAAGGTCGGCGAAAGCCATAAGGGACAAGAGAGCCGACAGAAGAAGCAGGAGAAATATTAAGTAAATAAATGCGTTGACTAATGTGATTAAATGTGTTTAAGTATACTCAAAGGAGCAAATGTATTATGAACACATCAAATATCACAAATTATAAGCCAAAAGATTTTGCTGAACTTTTAGGCGTGTCTGTTAAGACATTGCAACGCTGGGATAGGGAGGGAACTCTAAAGGCAAACCGAACTCCAACTGATAGACGTTATTACACTTATGACCAGTATCTACAATTCAAAGGTATAAATATCGAAAATGACCAACGTCAGGTAGTTATTTATGCCAGAGTATCTACAAGGAACCAAAGAGATGATTTGAAAAATCAAGTCGCATTTCTACGCCAGTTTTGCAATGCGAAAGGCATCATTGTAGATCAATGTATTGAAGACTATGGAAGTGGTCTTAATTACAATCGCAAAAAGTGGAACGAATTATTAGATGAAGTGATGAAACGAAAAATCAAAACCATAATGGTAACCCATAAAGACAGATTCATCAGATTTGGGTACGAGTGGTTTGAAAAATTCTGTATGAAGTTCAATACAACTATAGTGATAGTGAATAATGAGGAACTGTCACCACAGGAAGAACTTGTGCAGGATATAGTTTCAATTCTTCATGTGTTCTCTTGCCGGTTGTATGGACTTCGTAAGTATAAAAAACAGATAGAAGGAGATGAGGAAATTGCTAAAGAGCTTCAAGACGGAAATAAATCCGACAGAGGAGCAGAAAACCAAGATTCGTAAAACAATAGGAACTTGCAGATTTATTTATAACTTCTATTTGGCTCATAACAAAAAGCTCCACGAAGATGGGAAAAAATTTATGAGCAGCAATAAATTTAGAATCTGGCTTAATAACGAATATCTTCCACAACATCCGGAGTATTCGTGGATCAAGGAAGCATATTCAAAGGCTGTAACACAGTCAGTAAATAACGGACAGACCGCATTTACAAGATTTTTCAATCACGAAAGTGCTTTTCCTAATTTCAAAAAGAAAGGCAAATCTGATGTAAAGATGTATTTTGTAAAAAATAATCCGAAGGATTGCCATTGTGAAAGGCATAGAATTAAAATTCCATCACTTGGCTGGGTTCGTATCAAGGAAAAAGGATATATACCAACTACCAAAGATGGGTACGTGATTAAAAGCGGTTCGGTTTCAATAAAGGCTGACAGGTATTATGTTTCAGTTCTTGTGGAGGTCTCTGATAACAAAACAATCAATCATTTCGACGAAGGGATTGGCATAGACCTCGGACTAAAAGATTTTGCCATTGTATCAAACGGCAGAACATATCAAAACATTAACAAATCAGCAAAACTTAAAAAACTTGAGAGACAACTTATTCGAGAACAAAGGTGTCTTTCTCGTAAATACGAAAATTTAAAGAAAGGAGACGCCACCCAAAGAGCAAATATACAAAAACAAAAGCTCAAAGTACAAAAACTTCACCATAGGATAGATAATATCCGTACCGATTACATCAACAAGACAATCGCAGAGATGGTAAAAATCAAGCCATCTTACATAACGATTGAAGACTTAAATGTAAAAGGCATGATGAAGAACCGGCATCTCTCAAAAGCGGTTGCTTCGCAGAAGTTCTATGAGTTTAGAGCGAAGCTGCTGGCTAAATGCAATGAAAGCGGAATTGAGCTTCGAGTAGTAGACAGATGGTATCCATCATCTAAGACCTGCCACTGCTGCGGATCCATCAAAAAAGATTTGAAACTTTCAGATAGGATTTTCAAATGCAGGTGCGGTTATATCGAAGACAGAGATTTCAATGCTGCACTTAATTTGAGAGATGCAGAAACTTACAGCATTGCATAATTAAAACGCAAATGTAAGTATGTACCGAAGGCTATTTCGGGAATTTACGACTGTGGAGTGTACATGAACTTGTGAGTAGATATGACTACGGTCAATCAAAAACATACACAATGAAGCAGTAAGTAATGTTCGCGAGAACTTACATTATCTCGATGTGGGTATATTTAATCACATTTTGAGTGGCAGAATTTCCATGAACATGATAGAGACAGCAAAGGAACTGGGATTTTCAAATGCTGCTGTCATTGATACAGCACAGCTTGTATTTATGCCAGAGTACCGGGTCTTCTGTGAAGAAAACCTCTGTGGAAACTACAACCTGAACCCGGCATGTCCGCCGGAGAGCGGCACCGTGGAAGAAATGAAAGCCCATGCCCTGACTTACGAAAAAACGCTGGTCCTTCAGACTACTCAGGGCGGACAGATGGATTACAAAAAGGCAAAGCTTGCCCACAATCATCTGACAGAAGAACTTGCGGATAAAATAAAGGCCGCCGGATACGACGACCTTCTGCTTATGACTGCCGGACCTTACAAGGGTAATTCCTGCCTGTCTGCTTACTGCGTCAACGCCCAGATGATGGCGGACGCCGCAGGAATGATCTGCTGGAATGACGATGATAAAGTCCGTTATTTCTCACTTATTTTGTTCAATCCATCGTAAGACATGACGCTCCATTATTTTTCAAGAAATACGCCGATCTTACCTAAATCTTCACTGATCAGAACCTTACGGAAGTCTCCTTTCTCAGCGAAGCCGACTTCCAGCATCTGATCAAAGACGGTCTTCAAAGGTTGGTAGAATCCGTCGATATCGAAGAGCACGCAAGGCTTGTCCTCGATGCCAAGTCTTGCCAGAGAGATCACATCGGTGATCTCATCCAGCGTTCCCGGTCCGCCCGGCAATGCCACATAGGCATCCGAAAGTTCGATCATCTTCGCTTTCCGTTCCGCCATATCTTTTGTCTCAATATAAGCTGTCAGACCCGGATGACGCCTCTTCTGGATGGATTCCACCGCCGGGAGGACCCCCGTCACCGTTCCACCATGCTCCAGAACCGCATCTGCAACGATTCCCATCAGACCACCCTGTGCACCACCATATACCAGTGTATGACCATGCTCACCGATCCATGTCCCCAGTGCTCTGGCGCCTTTTTCAAACTGCTCCTTATTTCCAGAAACAGATCCACAATAAACCGCAATATTCATGCTCCATCTTCCTTTTCCCAAAAGCTTTACATGGAGATCCAGCCAAATGCATTTGCCACAGAGCTTGCCAGAATGATCGCTGCAAAGATCGGACACAGATATTTGATCATAAAATTAAAAATAGCTTTTCTGCGGAATTTATTTTCTCCATGCATCACTTCTTCTTCGATGCCATTCACACCAATGACTCTGGACACCAGCAGACAAATCGCAATCGCTGCGATCGGCATCATCACAGAGTTAGTCAGGAAATCAAAGAAATCCAGGAACTGCATACCGATGATCGTCACCCCTGCCAGCGGACCATATCCAAGAGAAGAAAGGCTTCCAAGCGCGATCACGATCACTCCAATCAATACCGTTGATTTTTTACGGCTCCATTTCAGTTCATCCTCGAAGGTAGATACTGCACTTTCTGTCAGTGCAATAGAACTTGTCAGTGCAGCAAACAGCACCAGTATAAAAAACATTACTCCCACAAGAGTTCCCAGCCCCATATTTTCAAATACCTTCGGAATGGTAATGAACATCAGCGCCGGACCTGCCTGCAACGTATCCGGGTCTCCGCCGGAAAATGCAAATACCGCCGGAATGATCATCAAGCCTGCCATGATCGCAATGGCTGTATCAAAGATTTCCACGTTCTGTGTGGAATCTTCAATAGAGATGTCTTTTTTCATGTAAGAGCCAAAAGTGATCAAAATACCCATGGCAATGGACAGAGAATAGAACATCTGTCCCATGGCAGATACCACCGTCATCCAGGAGAAATTATCCACATTTGGCACCAGGAAATATTTCACACCTTCAATAGCACCCGGTCTTGTCACAGAATATACCGCAATGATCACGGACAATACCACAAGAATCGGCATCATAAATTTGGATACCCGTTCAATTCCATTGCGGACTCCCGCATAAATGATAACCAGTGTGATCAGTGCAAACACAACAAAACAAATTTCTGTGGACACGCCGTTGGAAATAAATGCAGAGAAATACCCATCCTCTGCCACCTGATGAACATTTCCACGTATATATTCCACCAGGTATTTGATAACCCAGCCGCCGATAACTGAATAATAAGGAACAATCAGGATCGGTATGATCGCATTGATCCATCCGCCGGCTGACAGCCAGCCGGATTTACCAAAGGACTGAAATGCTCCCACCGGACTTTTCTTCGTCATACGACCGATGGATGTCTCAGCAATGATCATGCTGTATCCAAAGGTCAGTGCCAGAATGATATAAATCAGCAGAAAGATTCCGCCGCCATATTTTGCTGCAAGATATGGAAATCTCCATATATTTCCCAGTCCCACGGATGCGCCTGCAGCTGACAGCACGAATCCGATCTTGCCGGAAAATGTACTCCTTTTGTGATCGTGTTTGTTCATAGGTACCCTTCCTCTTTTCGTATAATCTGTGTTTTTGCAGACATATGGTCTTCCCTTGAATCTGCCTGCACGCATACTAGATAGTGTATCATATTCCTACTTTGGTTGCAACATCGCATACCCGGCAGGTATGTTTTATTTTCATGTTCTTATTGTGGTTTTGGCATATTTTTCTTGACTCCTACACCTTATCATAGTATGATGCAAATGCATTTGGGAATGAAGTTCTCCCATGGGAAACCAGAACTGCTTAGTTAAGCTGATGACTTCTACGATATTTATCGCAGAAGCTGTCGGCTTTTTTGTTGTCTTTCCGGGCAATCACCTAGCAACTTCTGCTGCAAAGGAGGAAATTTATGTTAACATCTCTGTCACTTATTTTTCTGGTGGGTTTGGCCATGGGCGCCATCTGCAGCCACCTGAAATTGCCCCGCATCATCGGTATGCTGGTCACTGGTATCGTCCTCGGACCTTATGTGCTGGATTTTCTCGACCCATCCATCCTGTCCATCTCTGCGGATCTTCGAAAGATTGCACTGATCATCATTTTGCTGAAAGCAGGTCTGTCTCTGGATCTTGGAGATTTAAAAAAGGTTGGAAGACCGGCGATCCTGCTCTCTTTTCTTCCTGCATCCTTTGAGATTCTTGGTTACGTTTTGCTGGCTCCGCTCCTGCTTGGCATCACGCATATGGAAGCAGCTGTTATGGGGACTGTCATGGGCGCTGTCTCACCTGCCGTAGTCGTACCTCGAATGGTTTGTCTGATGGAGACCCACTACGGAACGAAGAAATCCATTCCGCAGATGATCCTTGCCGGAGCTTCCTGCGATGATATTTTTGTAATCGTTCTATTCACTACATTTTTAAGCATGGCGCAAGGTGGAAGTGCTGATATTGCTGCTTTTCTGAATATTCCAGTCTCCATTGTATGCGGTATTTTACTTGGTATCGTGTTTGGCTATGGATTGTTCTTCTTTTTTGAAACGGCATACGCCAGAAAACACTGTGTCCGCAACAGCATGAAGGTCATCATTATTCTGGGCTGCTCCTTTTTGCTGATTGCCATGGAAGGATGGCTGGAAGGCAAACTGGCAATCTCCGGTCTTCTTGCTGTCACCAGCATGGCATGCACATTGAAACTGAAAAGCACAACTTTTGTATCCAAGCGTCTCTCTGACAAATTCGGCAAGCTCTGGCTGGCAGCAGAAGTGATCCTGTTCGTCCTTGTAGGTGCTGCGGTAGATATCCGTTACACGCTGGAAGCCGGACTTACCGCTGTTCTACTGATTCTTGGCGCTCTTATATTTCGCGCAGCGGGTGTCTGGATCTGTACCATTGGCACTCCCCTCTCCCTCAGAGAACGAAGTTTCTGCGTGATTGCCTACCTGCCAAAAGCGACCGTTCAGGCAGCCATCGGTTCTGTTCCCCTGGCCGCTGGGCTAACTTGCGGAAAAATCGTCCTGTCTGTGGCCGTCATGGCGATCATTATCACTGCTCCACTGGGTGCGCTTGGAATCGACGCTTCCTATAAGAAGCTGCTCGTAAAAGAAGAGTAAGGTTTGCCTACTTGACAGTTATTTATCATTTATTCTAATATGATAAGTAGTCAGAACAAAGGAGGTACATCATGAAAAAAATCACATTAAATCCTGACGCTGAAGTGGTCAAGACCGTAAAAGAAGGCTTAAAGCGCACCGGCGGCTACTGTCCCTGCAGATTAGAACGTACCGAAGAAAACAAATGTATGTGCAAAGAATTCCGGGATCAGATTAATGATCCGGATTTCGAAGGATTTTGCCACTGTATGTTATATTACAAATCCAAATAGTCACCCGGCATTGCCCGATGACCGAATAACCTGGAACAAAAGAAAATTCATATGGAGGACTTCATTATGAAAATGATTACTTTAGGAACCACAGGCATCACTGTTCCGCAAAATGCATTTGGCGCACTCCCGGTACAGCGAGTGAACATGGACACGGCAGTCCAGATCCTGCGCAGAGCTTATGAGGGCGGCATGCGTTTCTTTGACACCGCCAGAGCTTACAGCGACAGCGAAGAAAAACTGGGACATGCATTTGAAGGCATGCGTGACAAGATCTTCATTGCCAGCAAGACCATGGGACGCACCCCGAAAGATTTCAAAGAACAGCTGGACACATCCTTACGTCTGCTGAAGACTGACTATCTGGACATCTATCAGTTCCACTGTGTGGATCAGTGCTACCGCCCAGGCGACGGGACTGGCATGTACGAATGTATGCTGGAAGCAAAAGAACAAGGAAAGATCCGTCATATCGGTGTCACTTCCCATAAGCTTGACGTCGCCAAAGAATGTATTGAATCTGGATTATATGAAACTTTGCAGTTTCCTTTTAGCTATATTTCCACCGAAAAAGAACTGGAGCTTGTCCGCATGTGTAAGGAACACAATATGGGATTTATTGCCATGAAAGGTCTTGCCGGAGGTCTGATCAACAACTCCAGAGCTGCTTTTGCTTTCATGACTCAATTTGACCATGTGCTTCCAATCTGGGGCATCCAGAAGATGTCTGAGCTGGAAGAATGGCTTTCCTACATGGATCAGCCGCCCGCTCTGGATGATGAGATCCTCTCTTTCATCGAAAAAGAGAAAAGTGAACTGATCGGCGACTTCTGCCGCGGCTGCGGATACTGCATGCCATGTCCGGCAGGGATCCTGATCAACAACTGTGCCCGCATGTCCCTCATGGTCCGCCGTGCACCTTCCAAGGCTTGGCTTAACGAGACCTGGCAGGAAAATATGAAGAAGATCGAAGGATGTCTCCATTGCAACCAGTGCATGAAGAAATGTCCGTATCAGCTTAATACACCGGAACTGCTCCAGAAAAACTATGAAGATTATAAGAAGATTCTCGCTGGGGAAGTGCAGGTGTAGAGAATTCCTGCTATTCAATATTGATTTAATAAAGGCGCCTGCATCTCTGCAAGCGCCTTATTTATTTCTAAAACACAATTTTTATGCCATTAGGCTCCATGATCTTATGAACTAATGCTCTGCTCGTCATTGATATTTTTTCATTAACTCTCAAATCAAAAGCAGTTATTCCCATTACTGTTATATTTCCCGATACTCCTTGAGAAATAAGGTTTATCATTGCTTCTTCCGACATTTCTATGTGCTCCTGAAACATATGCTGTACTAATTTGGGTGTACTGAACAAAATAATTTTGGAACCTCTATTCTGCGGATTCGTTCTTCTCATTACAAAATCAATCTTTCCAACAGTACCCTTATCATCCGTCAAAACACATAATTTTCCGTCGAAAACACCTGGCAGATAAGATAAAATATGTACACATATGGATATCAACTCTTCTCCCAGGTTATCATGATGTTCTTTATTTCCTCGTACTGTTCTGAAAAACCTGTGGTACAAATCCGATGATTTTATATTTTTCCCCTCAATCACTTCTGAATGAAGCTTTGCATCCGACTTTAAGGTTTCTTCAATGGTGCTTACAGGTGATTTTACCATTCTGACTGCCCACATTAAGTACTCATTTATCTTGTCATTTGAGGAAAAACATTCAGCCAGTATCTCATATGTAAATTCTTCATTATATATTACAACCCTGACTCCTGCATCATTCATACTCTTTATGAACGCAATGTACTTTTCCGGTAATTTGTGCTGATCTGACGCCAATTCCATCAGAATGCATCTTGTAATAAAAACTGCGATTCCTCTTTTACAATAATAATTTACCAGAATGTCTTTCTCTTTATCTGCCAGATTTGAATGCCTTTGAAAAGAACATGCATCATAAAAAAGAACTTTTTCAGATGTGAAAAAAACACTTTTTATTTCACTGATCTCAGTTTTGACAAATGAGTCTACATCGCAAAAATTGCTCGGAGTTTCAGTATATGTCGTTGCCATATCTTACTCCCCCTTTATCTTCAGATACAATTCCCGCATATTATGAAGAACTTTCGTTAATGTACGCTCATTCATATATTCATCTTCAATATATTCTCTTCCCACTCTCTCCACAAGAATCTCTAAATGCGAAAAATCATCCTTATTTGACGCATCCATTATGCTTTCATCTATCCATAAGTCAGCTAATCTCTGCTTTATCTCCATTCTGTCTGCATCAAGAATCTGTTCCGATAATGCACTTCCTGTTATTAAGTCTAATTCAAGGCATCTGATCAATACAGACATATATGGAACTTGATAATATGACATCAATCGGATTATGGTGTCAGTTTCATTTCCCTTTGATTCATTTTTAAACTTTGCATACATCCTTCTGAAACTGATTTCTGGCATCAGCAACATGCCTGCAAACAAATTCGCCGCATATTCTTCTTCGTGTTCATAATAGTGGTCATCTGCAAACTCCACCTTAGACACAAATTCGCTTTCCTGAAAGAACACATGATAGATCTCATGAGCAATAGCAAAATTTGCATTTACTTTAGGTAAAGACGTATTAATTACAACGTATCCAAGACCGTCACCTTTATAACACAGTGCCCCTATTTCATCGTCTGCAAAAGGCATTTCAAGAACAAGAAATCCTTTCCTCTGAAATGAAGCTCTTACAATCTGAAGAATGTTAAGAAGATCACTGTCATATTCAATTCCTGTAAATGAATAAAACCGCTTAATATTGAGGTTTATTTCTTCATAGTTCTTTTCACTATATTCAATGATTTTTCGTAAACGTTCTACATTCATACGTTATCCCCTGGCTATATGCTCAAATCGACTTTTGGCACTCAGCACTTCATCGATATTCTCCATCAGTTCCATCAATTGATTTGCAATCTGTTCCTGCTTATGAGAGGGTTCTCCCGCATAAAATGCTATTTTATTCATGGAAAAATCTCCCATCTGAGGAACAGAAATAGAATCAGCCAGAAAATATTCTATATTCTTTCCCAATCCGTGTGCTATCTTTTCCATATCCGTCCCACTTTCTTCCTGCGAACCAGTCAATAGACGTGACATCTTATTCTTATCAATTCCAGTGATCATGCTAAGATATGTCTGCTTGATCTTCATTTCAGATAAGTACTTATTTACATTTCTTATAAACTTTGTCATGACACCACTCCTTTTTTCTCTTACGTTATGCAATAATACTATCTCATTATTTAAGATTTTTCAATTCTTAGTTCAATATTTTTCCTTTATTTTTCTATATTATTATTTCCAAATCTCATATTTTAATACAAATATTAAAATATGAGCCGTGCGCAAGTTTGAAACCTTCGGTTCCAAACTCGCGGGCTTCGCCCTATGCCATCCGTCAATCAACGCCGCTATTGTGCAAGCCCAATGCGGCGTTATTTGCCGTCTGTCGCACGGCTCATGCTTTACGCGCACATCCCACCTAGCATGCCGCCAAGGAGACACAGCACCATAGTCGTCACGAAGTTGGCGGCAGTCTGATCAAGCTGTCGGTTCACGGCAAGGGAGACGAGCAGCATGATCCCAAAATACAGGAGCCCCACAAGAATTCCCCAAAGAAACTTCTTGTTTTTCATCATTTTCCCACTTAAGAATCCACCAGCAAAGCAGGATAAAATATAGGTCACAATGATCATGATCCGTACTTTTCCTTCGCTTAATTCAAAGCGATACAAAAGTCCTGCGGTCAGCAGAAGCAGAAGTCCTGTCACAATGTAGGATGCAACCAATGCTTTCAGCATCCGCACAGCCTGATCGATATATGTATAAGGATATTTCATATGCACACTCCCCTTTCTTTCGCTAGTTCATTTTATGTGTGGACACCAGCTTCTATGTCACATGTTTCGTTCTCTGCCTATTGCATTTTTTTTTGATTTATCGTATATTAGATGATAACTGTACATCAATACATTTAGTTAAAAGGAGTGAATTTACTTTGGATTCAAGTGACGCCATACAGGTGCTGATACTGATTGCCCTGATTGGTCTCTCCGCGTATTTTTCATCGTCGGAGACTGCACTGCTGACAGTCAGCAAGATCCGTATCCGTAATCTCATCGAAGACGGGAATCCCCAGGCGGTGATTCTTGGCAAGGTGATTGAGGATCAGGGAAAGATGCTGAGTGCCATTTTAATTGGAAACAACATTGTGAACATTTCCGCTTCCTCCCTGGCAACGATCCTCACGACCAGGTGGCTGGCCGGAACCGGACTTGCCGCTGTGGCAGCCGGCATTTCTACTGGTGTTCTCACACTGATCGTACTGGTATTCGGTGAGATCACACCTAAGACCTGTGCTACGATCAATGCCGAAAAGATTGCTCTCGCCAACGCAAAGATCATCTACACATGGATGGTGATTGCCACCCCGCTGATCTTCATCATGAACAAGCTGTCCCTTGGTATTCTCTTTCTTATAAGAGTAGATCCCAATGCAAAATCTGACAGCTATACTGAGGAAGATATCCGTACAATCGTGGATGTCAGCCACGAGGACGGCGTGATCGAGCCAGAAGAACGCGACATGATCAACAATGTTTTTGATTTTGGAGACGCCACCGCAAAGGACATCATGGTTCCCAAAGTGGACATGAGTTTTATGAATGTGAATTATACCTATCAGGAAGTCATCGATCTGTACAGCGAGGATAAATACACCCGTTATCCAGTCTACGAAGACAGCACAGATAACGTGATTGGAATGATCAATGTAAAAGACCTGCTGATCTACGATGACAAAGAGCATTTTAATGCAAGAAATGTCCTGCGAAGTGTGCTTTTCACACATGAACATAAAAAAACTTCCGACCTTCTCTTTGAGATGCGGAAAAGTTCTACCAATATGGCAATCGTATTGGATGAATACGGCGTTACAGCCGGAATGGTCACCATCGAGGATCTTCTGGAAGAGATCGTTGGCGACATCCGTGATGAGTATGACGAGGATGAGGAACAGCTTGTCACCCGTCTCTCTGATCAGGAATACATTGTTGCAGGAGCCATGAATCTGGATGACCTGAACGATGCACTGGATCTGGAGGAAAAAGGACTTTCTCTGGAATCCGAAGATTACGACTCCGTCGGCGGTATTATTATTGAACTTCTTGACCGTCTCCCTGAAGTCGGTGATGAAGTCACTACAGAAAACGGCATCCGCCTCGTGGTTGATTCTGTGGAAAAGAACCGGATCAAAAATGTGCACATTTATCTTCCGGATCCGCCTGCTGCTGAAGATACCAAAGAAGAATAATTTACGTCAAAAAAGCGGACTGCTGAATGCTCAGTTGTCCGCTTTTTATAAATATGTCTGACCAGTGTCATTCGCAAACACCAGACAAATACCTATACATCAAGGAGGATTTCCAGAAATGGGAACAATATTCAAATTTCACACGGATGTGGATACCGACCAGATCATTGCATCTCAGTATCTGCTTTTCCCGACGATCGACGAAATGAAAACACATACCTTCGAGTCTCTCGATCCGGATTTTGCATCCAAAGTAAAACCCGGCGATTTTGTAGTCGCTGCTGAGAATTTCGGCTGCGGTTCTTCCAGAGAGCAGGCTCCAAGTGTCTTAAAAGCTTTAGGTGTACGCGCTGTGATTGCAAAATCATTTGCACGTATTTTTTACCGCAACTCCATCAACATCGGTCTTCCGGTCATTGTCTGCAAAGACCTGTATGACCACATCGAGGACGGTGACCAGATGGAGCTGTCCCTGACAGACGGCATTGCTTCCGTAAACGGGCAGGAATTTGTCTGCACCAAGCTTCCGCCATACATGCAGAACATTCTAGATCAGGGTGGCCTGATCGCATCATTGAATAAGGAGGAAGACTAATATGGGAATGACCATTGCTGAGAAAATTATTGCACGGGCTGCTGGTGTGGAATCCGTTCGCCCGGGTGATATTCATACTGTAGAAGTGGATCGCCTCATGAGCAACGACGGAACCACACATCTGACCATTGATATGTACAATACAAAATTAAAGCATCCACACATTGCCGATGTGAGCAAGCTGGTCTGGATCGTGGATCACAACGTTCCGTCTGACAGCCCAAAGACTGCTGCTTCCCAGAAAAAAATGCGTGATTTTGCCAAAAAACACGGCATTACCTTCTATGAGGGACAAGGTGTCTGCCATCAGATCATGATGGAGAATCATGTATGCCCCGGCGAGCTGATCTTCGGTGCTGACAGCCACACCTGCGCTTATGGTGCACTGGGTGCATTTGGCACCGGTGTTGGATGTACTGACTACCTCTATGCCATGGTCACCGGTAAATCCTGGGTTCTGGTTCCGGAGACTCTGCGTTTTAACCTGACCGGAAAGCTGCCGGAAGGTGTCTATGCCAGAGATCTGATCCTTACCATCATCGGTAAGATTGGTGCCAATGGAGCCAACTACAAAGCTATGGAATTTGCAGGTGAAGGCTTAAAAACACTGACCATGAGTGACCGTATTGCCATCTGCAACCTCTGTGTGGAAGCCGGTGCCAAGACTGCTCTTATGGAAGTGGATGATATTGCTCTTGATTATCTTCATGAGCATGGCCGCGAACCGAAAGCATGCTTTGTCAGCGATGAGGATGCTGTCTTTGCAGCCACTTATGATATTGACCTGTCTACCATCACTCCTATTGTGGCAAAACCTCATTTTGTGGATAATGTATGCCCTACCAGAGAAGCTGCCGGCATCAAGATCGATGAGGCATTCTTAGGTTCCTGCAACAACGGACGTATCGAAGATCTCCGTGTGGGAGCTGCTCTCTTAAAAGGCAGAAAAGTGCATCCTCTGGTCCGTTTTCTGGTGGTTCCTGCCAGTCAGGCCGTTTATAAAGAAGCCTTAAAAGAAGGGCTGCTCCAGATCTTCATGGAATCCGGAGCCATTGTTATGAACCCCAACTGCAGTGTATGCTGGGGAAGCTGCCAGGGCGTCATCGGAGAAGGAGAGACTTTGATCAGTACCGGCACCCGTAATTTCAAGGGGCGTGCAGGACACCGTGATTCCTTCGTCTATCTGGCAAGTGCCGCTACAGTTACCGCATCCGCTATCAAAGGGGAAATCGCGACTGCAGATATGCTGGACTAATTTGTACCGGACAATTACGGCTCTGAATGAATATTTAACGACACATAAAAGGAGACTTCATATATGAGTGAAACATTTACTGGAAAAGTATGGGTTCTGGGCGATGATATTGATACTGACATCATCATTCCCACCGAGTACCTGGCATTGAAAACAGTGAAGGCCATGACCCCTTACGCATTTTCTCCGCTCCGCCCGGAACTCGCATCCCAGATCAAGCCTGGCGATATCATCGTAGCCGGCAAGAATTTCGGCTGTGGTTCTTCCAGGGAACAGGCGCCGGAGATCATCAAGGCACTGGGCATCCGCTGCGTGATTGCCAGATCCTTTGCCCGGATCTTCTTCCGCAATTCCATCAACAACGGGCTTCTGCTCATTGAGAACCCCGATCTTCGCGATGTAGTGACCGAAGGTGAAAAGATCGAGGTTACCGTTGGAGAAAAAGTTGTCTGTGACGGAAAAGAGTACCCGATCGTATCTCTTCCACAGAACCTGATGGACATTATCAATGCAGGCGGACTGGTAAAAGCCATGCGCCAGCTGAACGGACTGGAGGACTAGCAGATGGGACAGACTATTATTGAAAAAATTGTAAGCCGCAATGTGGGCCACGCTGTTCGCCCTGGCGACATTGTAACCGTAAATGTGGACCGCGTCATGATCCACGACATCTTTATTCCATTTGTAGCTGAAAAGTTCGAAGAGATGGGATTCAAAAAGCTGTGGGACCCGGACAAGGTTGTTCTGATCTATGATCATCTGGTTCCTGCCAGCCAGGTGGATGACACCAGGCATTTTCATGTTGGAAATGCATTTGCCGAGAAATACGGCATGAAACATGTACACAGAAGCGATGGCATCTGCCATCAGCTTATGACTGAAGCCCTGTATGTAAAGCCAGGAAATATTGTATTCGGAACCGACAGCCACACCACCACATACGGCTGTGTGGGTGCTTTTTCTTCCGGTATCGGTTACACCGAGATGGCAAGTATTCTCGGAACCGGCACCATGTGGATCAAAGTACCGCAGACCATCAAAGTGGTGATTGAAGGAAAGCTTCCTTCCAATGTAACTTCCAAAGATATCATCCTGACTTTGATCGGAGATCTCCGCGCAGACGGTGCGACCTATCAGGCTCTGGAGTTTTCCGGTGATACTGTGAAAAATATGAGTGTTGCCAGCCGTATGACCATGTCAAATATGGCTATCGAGGCAGGAGCAAAATGCGCCCTGTTCACACCTGATGAGAAGACCGCAGAATACTGCCAGATCGAGCTTACCGATGCAGAACGTTCCCTGGTTGGTGATCCGGATGCTGAATATGTCCGCACCATCCACTACAATGCAGAAGATTTCGTACCAGTACTTGCCTGCCCGTCTCAGGTGGACAACATCCATCCAGTCAGCGAGCTTATTGGCACTTCCATTGATCAGGTGTTTATTGGTTCCTGTACCAATGGCCGTCTGGAGGATCTTCAGCGCGCAGCCGCTGTACTGAAAGGCAAAAAAGTGGCTCCGTTCACCAAACTGATCGTGACTCCTGCCAGTCGTAAGATCTACGAGCAGGCTCTGGCAGACGGAACACTTCTTACACTGGCAGAAGCCGGTGCCATGATCACTCACCCAAGCTGCGGTCTGTGCTGCGGCCGTACTGGCGGTATTCTGACCGATGGTGAGCGTGTGGTAGCCACCAATAACCGTAACTTCCTGGGACGTATGGGAACCTCGAAAGTGGAGATCTTCCTCGCTTCCCCAGTCACTGCTGCAGCCTGTGCAGTTGCGGGTAAGATCGTAGTTCCGGAAGTGCAGTAAAAACTTCAAGTATATAACCAGAAATGTAATAAAAGCGAGTGTGGGAATCAGTATGCTGCGCTGCTATGCATTGAAGAATACAGCTACGCATGATTTGTACGAATTATGCGGACATATGTGTCCGTATAAGGCGTATAAATCGTGTGTGGCTGTCTTATTCACTGCATACGAGCTCATACGATTCCCGCGCTCGCTTTTATTTCATAATCTCTGGTTATTTTTTAATTCTTACTACATTTCCGTCTACACTGAGTCCTTTGATACTTCTCAGGAAACCAGATACCCGGCTATAACCGTAGTCCTTCAAGTCAAATCCATTATACCGGTTCTTCAGTTCTTCATTGATCATGGCAAGATTATCTACCGTTCCCCCATTTTTCTGAATGATTGAGAGAATCTCTTTTTCAATCTTTTCTCTGGAAACTTTCTCCATCTTACCAACCCGGTAATTGTTATTTTCCCGGTGTACCCGAAGGATCGGCAGTTCCTGCGTCAGAAAGACACTCAACTTGGAATACCCATAATTTCGCACATCAAAGTCCGGAAACTTATCAGACAGCCGCTGTCCCACCAACGCCAGGTCTACTTCTCCTCCAACCTCATTCAAGAGAGATAGAATCGCATTTTCCACATTTTCAATGCTGGTGACACTATCATCTCCACCTGAACCTGTCTGGGATGTGGATACATGACTGTTATCCTTGCCTGCATCATTGATCAGATTCAGATGGACAAATTTGTTGCAAGCCCTGGTCAGTGCAAGTGGCGTCTTGGATTCTCCCATACCAAGCACATACTTCTTCTCTTCCCTGAGCCGCATGGCCAGTCTGGTAAAGTCACTGTCACTGGTTACCAGACAGAATCCGTCCACCTTATTCTGGTAAAGCAGATCCATAGCATCAATAACCATAGCCATATCCGTGCTGTTTTTGCCGGATGTGTAGGAAAACTGCTGAATCGGTGTCACCGAATACTCCAGCAGAATATTTTCCTTCCAGCCAGACTCTTTGGACCAGTTGCCGTAGATCCTCCGGCAGGAAGCAAATCCATATTTCTCCAGCTCGTCAAAAATCACCTGTACATATCTGGCGCTGACATTTTCCGCATCGATCAGCACCGCAAACTGCATCTTTTCTTCCCGTTCCATCACATTCTCCATCGCTTTATGCCTTCGGGGAGTCGGCCACTTCAATGGTCTCTCCTGCGATCCGCAACAGATCCTCGATCTCTTCCAGAGACATATCCAGATAAAGGGACAGTTCATCCGGAGATACCTGTCTGCCCAGATCCTCGGTCAGCTCACTTATAGCATCTGCCATCTTGTTCAGCTTCTCTGTAATCTCGTCACCGGTGCTCTTCTCTCCCTCCTGCTCATCCAGAGCAGAACGGATCGCATGGCGGATCTCCTTTTCCAGATGTTCCTCAGAAGTCAGTCCTTCTTCCATAAGTCCCAATGTGTCCAGTCCGATCAGCAATCCGATATTTCCTTCCTGGATCAGATCCTGGATCATCATTCCCCGATGAGCATAGTCTTCCGCGATCTCCAGCACCCAATTCATATAATGCTCAGCCAGGCGATGTTTTGCCTGCACATCACCATCTGCTGCCTTCGCAAACAGTCCAGCTTTTTCTTCTTCTGCACACTGTCGAAAAGCCTTCCGATCCTTTTCATACTGCTTCAAAAATTCCTGTTCTTCCTGGGAATAAGGTGTATCCTCCACCTTGGGAAGTTCTGCTCCCTCCACATGAATATGCTTGGAAGCCAGATAAGCATACACCAGTTTCATCTGCTCTTCGCCAAGATCCATATCCTCCAGAAATTCCTTCACATCTGCTTTAGTAAGTTTCCTGTCTTTTGTCTCTGCACTGGCTGCCAGCGCCGCCAATGCTGTCTTAAATTTTGTCTGTTGATCCATCTTCTATCCTCTTTTCTATGAATTTTGGTCCTTTTTCTGGTTTAATGATACAATAAACACGGTGGATAATACAAATACAAATCCAATCAGGTCAATCATCTGAAACTCTACTTTCAGCCACAGCACAGAGATCACCGTTACTGCCACAGGCTCTACACACGCAAGCATGCTCGCATTGGTTGCTCCTACCATCTGCACACCTGTCAGGTAGCAGTAAAATGCCAGGATTGTTCCCAGCAAAATGATGACTGCCAGTGCCAGAATGGTCTCCCCATCCACAACAGGATGGATCTTCCATGGCTGCCGCAGCACTGTCAATGCCAGACCGCCGATAAACATACCCCATCCGATGGTTAGAAGTGTCGTATATTTTTTCATCAAATATGCAGGCTGCAACGTGTAAACAACCAGTGCTACCGCCGCCACCATTCCCCAGAACAATGCCTGTGGCAGAATTGCCAGTTCTGACGGATTTCCATGGGTTGCCAGAATAAATGTTCCGAACATAGAACAGAACAATGCAACCACCTCATATATTTTCGGTCTTCTGCGGTTCCGAATACACAGATACACAAGGATCATGGCCGGTCCTGTGTACTGCAGCACCGTGGCTGTTCCTGCGTTGGAATACTGGATCGTTGTGAAATATCCGTATTGACAAAGCATCATGCCAATGAGCGCAAAGATCAGAATGTCCCGCCGCCCCCGCGCTTCTCTCCACATGGCAAATACATTTTCTCTGTCTTTGATGAATAACAGAAGCAGAATCAATGCCCCGGCTCCGGTCAGTCGGATCGGTACCAGCCAGTCCGATGTCACTTCTTTATATTGAAACAAATACTGGCCACAGCTTCCGCACAATCCCCAGAATACAGCACCTGTCAAAGTCATAATAATCCCCAATGCCTGTCTGTTCTTTTCCGTATTCATCTCTTCTGCCTCCTGAATGGGTCTGTAACATAAATCTCTGCCCATCATACCTTATCTATGAAAAAAAATCCAGTCCCTGACTTCCTTTCATAATTTTCAGAATTTTTGAATCCACCGAAGATGGCATCTTATGCACCTACACGGAAAAAGATACGGTCTGCACCTGCACAGCTTTGGCTGTTCTGATCGCTACCGGTCGAAAACCTTATACAGCCGGTCTGTTTGCTGATGGCCTTGCTCCTTCCATGGAACGAGGACGGATCCTGACTGATGAACATTTTCAGACCAGCATTTCCGGCATCTATGCCATCGGCGATGTAAATGGAAAGCTGCAGCTGGCACATGCTGCTACTGCTCAGGGACTCCATGCGGTCCATCACATCGCTGCCAGATCCACATCCGATACAGATAGTTGTTCTGTCTCCCGGTCAGTTGATCCGCCCTCATCCTTCCTTCAGTGAAATGATCACTCAAGTCACAACTTTGTAGGCAGTTTCATAGTTTATAAAAAAGCCTGGAAAGGTTTGTGCATTCTATGGCAACAAAAATTGTAATCGATGCCGGACATAATGGACTCAGTGATCCCGGTGCTGTCTATAATGGCCGCCGTGAAAGTGATGATACGCTCCGTCTTGCCATGGCAGTGGGCGAAATTCTCTCCCGCAGCGGATATGATGTGGACTATACCAGAACCGGAAATATCAATCAGTCGGTGATTCAGAAAGCCCAGCTTGCCAACGATACAGATGCGGATCTCTTTATCTCCATTCATCGGAATATGAGTGAGGTTCCAGGCAGCTACCATGGTGTCCAGTCTCTGGTCTATGACTTAAACGGGCAGAAACTCACCATGGCAGAGGCCATCAATAAGAATCTGGAAGGCGTAGGCTTCCGGAATATTAACGTGGAGGCACGGCCGAATCTGGCAGTACTTCGCCGGACAAAGATGCCTGCGATCCTTGTAGAAGTTGGATTTATCGACAATGCTGAAGACAATAAGCTCTTTGACACCCGCCTCGACGAGATCGCCCAGGCTATCGCCGATGGCATCATGGATACGCTGACTTCCACTGAGAATGAAGCTTCTGACGGTCAGCCTGCTGCGGAAAAACCAGTTGACCGTCCTCTCTACCGGGTACAGGTGGGCGCTTTTTATAACCTGCAGAATGCCATCGATCTGGAGCAGGAGCTGAAGCGGATGGGCTATAATACCTGGATCGTAACTGCATAAATAAATTTATGCTATACCCAAAAATTAAGGGGAGTAAAATCATTCAAAATGATTTTACTCCCCAATAATTTACTGCTCACTATTTATTTGCTTTGCGTACTTCTTTTTTTGCTTCCATATTGGATACGACCATGGTACAAGCTGCATCACCGGTAATATTAACGGTTGTCCGACCCATATCGAAGATACGGTCAACACCTGCTACCAGCGCGATACCATCGATTGGAAGTCCAACAGAGGTCAGTACCATTGCCAGCATAACCATACCTGCTCCCGGTACACCTGCGGTTCCGATGGAAGCCAAAGTTGCGGTCAGGACAATGGTCAGCATCTGCGGCAGAGTCAGCTGAATACCATAGCAGGATGCGATAAAAATCGCACATACGCCCTGATAGATAGCAGTACCATCCATGTTGATAGTTGCTCCCAGCGGAAGAACGAAGGAAGCGATCTCACGTTTTGCACCAAGCTTCTCGGTACAGCTTAAGTTGATCGGCAGAGTTCCCACAGAAGATGCACTGGAAAATGCAAACATGATCGCCGGCATCATTCCTTTGAAGAATTTCACAGGACTCATGCCGCCCAGTGTGCTGACTGTCAGAGAGTAAACAACCACTGCATGTACAAAATAACAGATATAAGCAGCCAGCAGTACCATAGCCAGAGAACCGATGATGGTCGGACCATTGGATGCAATAACCGGGCACAGCAGGCAGAACACACCGATCGGAGATAACTTCAGGATCATTTCCATACATTTCATAAAGATCTCATTCAGATCGTTAAATGCATTTACCACACGGACATTTTTCTCACCCACCAGAATAATGGCAAAACCAAGAATAATAGCCATCACGATGACCTGAAGCATATTCGCCTCTACCATTGGAGAGATGAAGTTGGACGGAAAAATATTTACCAGCGTATCCATAAAGGAGGTTGCCTCTGCAGCCTCATAGGACAGATCCGTGGTTGCAACCACCGGGAACATTCCCTTGAACAGATTACCGCCAACCAGTCCGATGGTTACGGCAAATGCAGTAGTGCACAGATAAAAGACAACGGTTTTCAGTCCGATAGATCCGACTTTCCTGATATCACTCATGGAAATGATACCACACATGATGGAGAACAGAACAATCGGGCACACAATAAATTTGATCAGGTTCAGGAAGATCGTTCCGAACGGTTTAATATAGTTGGTTGCAAAATCTGCATAATTCTGCATCAGCAGACCTGCAATAATGGCCAGTACCAGTGCAATAAAGATCTGCATGGCCAGCGACATTTTCTTCTTTTCTTTCATGAGTATTTCCTCGCTTCCCTCTTGTAGTTTACATAATGGAAAAAAGATGACATTGCAAAATTATTTGAAATGTCATCTTCGTCATCACTAATATAGTGATTATATCATGTTGATTCTATGGTTGCAAGATGGAATTCCATCCCATTTTATTTGGTTTTCAGCTCTGCTGTCAGGATCTCTTCTTTTCTATCCAGAATCTCATCAGAGAGAAGCTGCTTTTCCACATTTTCAAAGCCAAGCCGCTCGATGGTATTGGCAAAACGCTCACCCACATAGCCCTGGTCACGATACAGAAGGATTGCTTTCTCGATCACGTTCAGTGCCTCATCCTTGCTGGTAAAGATCTTGCCAAGTGCACGTCCCTGGGACACCTGTTTTCCCCAGCGTCCGCCGATATAGATTTTAAATCCATACTGACCATCCACGATAGAATCAAAACGGCAATGTCCAATGCAGCGGCCGCAATGGTTACATTTCTCCTCATCTCTTACCAGAACACCATCGATCACCTTTGACGCACCAATCGGACAGGCTGCCTCAATAGCGCATTTTTTACAGCCCTTGCAAAGCTCTTTATGAAATTCCGGGATTCTCTGACCGATGATTCCCAGATCATTCAGGTTCGGTTTTACACAGTTATTCGGACATCCACCCACTGCAATCTTGAATTTATGCGGCAATTTGATATCATGATAAGCCACATAAAAACGATGATGGATCTCCTCAGAGATTCCAAAGGAATCCAGCAGACCATACTGACAGGTGGTTCCCTTACAGGACACGATCGGTCTTACCTTCGGACCGGTTCCTCCGGTGGTCAGTCCTTCTTTTGCGATAAACTCACGGAATGCTTCGATATTTTCATAAGGAATGCCCTGCACCTCCACAGTCAGTCTGGTGGTAAATGTCAGATTACCGTTTCCAAATTTTTCTGCGGCGTCTGCCAGACATCTGTGCTGTGCCGCAGTCACCTTTCCGTTAACAGTGATCACACGGGCGTAAAA
>OGKG01000893.1_pt1 | contig 37818 bp, 27 predicted proteins | sample 1572201 | NCBI WGS metagenome assembly OGKG01 (sample SAMEA2582146, study PRJEB24529) | metagenome | biome: Human gut stool | place: China | collected 2011 | reverse complement strand
TGATTTCCACTTTGACGATAGAACTCTTATACTGATACCACGGCGCATCGGTCCCACCAGAGTTGCAGTCGGGCATATCTCCACTGCCGCTGACACGCAGCAACCCGGTTTCTTCGTCAAAATACCACTGTATTTGACTTCCCCAAGTGCCATTGACGGCGGACGTGCGAATACTACTCTCGTCTTCTGCTTCACCGTATGTTTCTAGGTCAGCAAATCCCGTAACTGTAATTAGGCATGAAGCAGAGAAATTTCCATCTTCGCTCACTGCTGTAACCGTTGCCTCACCCACTGCAAGCGGGGTTACAACACCAGCCACCACGTCAGCAACATCCGGATTAGAACTGCTCCATGCAATTGTTTGATTGTCCGCATTCTCCGGTTCAATGATAACCAGAAGTTGAATCGGCTTATCTGTAATTGTCAGCTGAATTTCCGATTCACTCAAATAAATACCGGATACCGAAACGAATTCATTTTCGGCGTCCTCGTCAGCTGTACCATATGCTTCAACATCAGATGCCTCTCCCAAAATAGGAGTAACATCACTTTCCTTGGTTTCTGGCGCATCCTGCTGTTCCAGCACCACATCTTCACCAACAGATTCTGGAATCTCGACATTTTCATCGATATTTCCATCACCATCAGGTAAATCTGCATCACTTTGTGCAATTACTGTATCTTCGTTAGCGACTTCAAGTTGCTCAGCAAACGAAGCTACAGGCATATTGGAGAGCAGGAGGGTCATGGCAAGAAACAACGACAATACTCGTCTTAACAACGCATTCAAGCTCCTCTCGGAAAAATAAAAGCAGGAGGGGCTTGGCCCCTCCTGCTGAACAGTGTTAATTATGCTGCGTAGTAGAGTTCGTAAGCGCTAAAGTCAAACACAATAATCATTCCATTAGTAACAGGATAATTATTGCCGTAGTGTGCAGGTACTTCAAATCCGTTGCCTTGCTTGAATGCAATATTCCAGCCACTCCCGGAGTACTTCGTGTACAAAACGTTGTTAACTTCTACTTCTTCGGACTTAGATTCGCCACTAAATCCGGAAACGGAGCTGATATAACCACCGTTAGGAGTGTTGTAAGTATCCCATCCACCAGTATAGGTAAGGTTGCTCTTGGTCAGTGCACAAGCAATAGCATCCAGAACATTTACAGTTGTGGAGGTAGTGTCGGGATTACTGTAGCTATTTCTGTACTGTGCCAGTTCGGACGCAGTAATCTCGCTAGGCTTTACTTCGACTTTCTTTACATAGCTCGTAGGCACACCGCCTATGTATGCCTGGGGAATCTGATTTCCATTGGAATCAATGCCGCCTTTGGTGAACTTACCCCTGGTAATGTATACCGTAACAGTAGCTCCCTCCGGGCTGGCTGCCATTGCCGGTACGGCAAAGCAGACAACCATTGCCAGTACCAACAACAGGGACAGTGCTTTTCTCATGTGCTTCATAATTTTTTCCATCCTTTCAGATTTTTATTTATGCTCACGATATTTCTATCGGTAGCACCAAAGTGATGTAGATTGTTCTTTCATCCAGCGCTCCATATCATGTGGGGCAATTGAAGGAGGTTACACACCCAGAAAGACACGCTCATATCATCGCACATTCAGTTCTGACCATGTTGCCGGAATCAGATCAATCTATATATGTCTCCGGGTCACTCCCCGGTTGACACCCATTTTTCCTTGCCAGGAACTCCAACTTCTGTTCCCGCCTCGGCTTATGGCATCCCTTCGGCAGCGGCAGCTTGGCCTCGGTCAACGCAATAGACCAGCAGACAAACCGCCCCGCAATATACCGCCCACCCTCAACCTCATTGGAATAAGGGGAGTGGCCCAGCGCCTCGGCGCAGGTACGAAGGTACTCCAGTATCTCATCGTCGCTCATCTTATCCCCGTGGGCTTCTCCCCACCGGGCATCCCGCTCTAAGCGGGCCTGCTTTTCGGCCTGAGCGACAGCGGCCTTTTCTTGATTCACAGCCCGGATGGCTTCCCGCTTTTGTGCCTGACGTTCGTCGAATACACGGGACTGCTCTTTCATGGTTTTGCGGTAGATGCGTCTGCCCTTATCGCTGACCTTATGTGTCGGGTAGGGCAGCCCAGCAACATCTACCGCTCTGGACCATCCGCCGAACCGCTCACCGATCATAGCACCCCCGAATACCTCTCTGGGGTAGGGCGTATGCCCAAGCTCCTGGGCGCACTGCTGGAGATAGGCAATCAGCTGTTCGTCTGTGTCGTCCCGGTGGGCCGCTACAAACTCGGCGTCCTTGCGCCGCATGGCGGCGTTGGTCATTGTCTCCAGCTGCTGCTGTTTCCACCGTTGTGGATCAAAACGATAAGGCTTGTCTTTGTTACTCACACCGTGTCCCTCCATTATCAGGCGCAATGCCTCTACATTGGTGGGATCTCACGGTTTCTTTCGCGTCCAAAGATCAGTCCATGGTTTTGTAGGTCTCCTGGCTCTGTGCAGCACTGCCGCCTTCTCACTTTTCAGCAATGGCATTTTGGCAGTACCCTTGGCACATTACAGTAGCGCGTCTGCGCCGGACTTCCACCGGCTTCCCTTGTTCAGCCTGCTCTCCACAGGCCACAAAACCGATATGCAGTTTTCAGGCAAAAGAAAAAGCCACACAGGCAGACTTCTGCCAGTGTGACCGTATGTTTTCACATCCTGCCTTCCTTCACCCCATCTCAGGGATGCGCTCCGGGTTCTCACATGGTCGGTATTCTGGCTCTGCGCATCTCAGAGGCGAAAGCCTTCTTCGTCTGTATCCAGCCTTCTCAGGTTGCCCCAATGACCGGATCTCTCCAAGGATACAGGCATCTGCGCTTACAGCTACGGGTATAGCCCGGATTTCCACCGGTTCCCTAATCTCCACGCCTGGGCCATCCAAACCGACCCGGAACATGGGACACCATGCAGCAATTCAATTGTTAAAAACGAATTTCTGTGCCATACTACATATGGAAACAGAATCCCGGGAAGCCGGAATCGATTTCGTCAAGGAATCCCCTTGACGAAAGCATTCTGATTCACATAAGCTCCCATTCGTACCAACTTATTATATCATAAGTTCTTTGCTTGTCAATCCGCAATGCTGATAATTGCTGGGTTTTGTAATAAATCAACAATTGTTTTCTGTATTGGCCAGAGAGCTTGCTCTCTTTTTATGCAGAAAAGCAACGGGAGGACAGCAAGTTTTCTGCTTTAACCGTCAAAATCGTGGTCACAGGAGGAATTGCCGATGCCCAGGCGAGGAGAGAATATCTACAAACGCAAGGATGGACGCTGGGAGGGCCGCTATATCGTAGACCGCAGGCCGGATGGGCGGGCGATCTATCACTCGATTTATGGCCCGACCTATGGGGAGGTGCGGCAAAAACTGAAAACCCAGCAAGAGGCACACCACAAAAGGCAGCTTTGCGGCTGCACCATGACGGTCAAAGAGCTTTTTGTCAACTGGCAGGAGGAGAACGGTCAGGTCAAGCCCACCACCCGGGAACGGTATCGGGTATTGATTGAAAAGCACATCCACCCGGAGCTGGGGGCATACCGGGTATGCGACCTGACCGAGGAGCTGCTGAAACTGTTTGTGGAAAAGAAACTAAAATCCGGCAGACTGGACGGAAAAGGCGGGTTATCGCCCAAGACCGTCAACGATATTTGTGTCCTGGTCAAATCGGCACTGAAACTGGCGAAACGGAAATACCATTACCGTGGGGACGAGGAGTTCCACAGCCCTGCGGTGAAGCAAAAGCAAATTGATGTCCTTTCCGAATGGGAAAGCCAGCGCATTACAGCGGCAGTGACACAAAAACCGAATGTAGAGACCCTTTCTTACCTTCTATGTCTGGATACCGGCATCCGGCTGGGAGAGGTCTGCGCCCTTCGTTGGTCTGATATAGATTTTCACAGCGGTCTGCTGCATATCCGGCGCACGGCCTACCGCATCAATTACGGAGGGCGCACGGAACTGGTCCTTCAAACACCCAAAAGTGAATGCTCCCTTCGGGATTTGCCCCTGACGGCAAAAATGCTTTCTCTGCTTCGTCCGCTGCGCACGAAACCAGAAAACTATATCTTGACCGGCAGCAGTAAACCAATGGAACCCCGAACACTGCAATACCGTTTCCAACGGTTCCAGGTTACCTTGAATATTCCGACCCGGAATTATCATGTGCTTCGCCATTCCTTTGCCACACGCTGCATTGAACGGGGAATGGATGCAAAAACCCTTTCGGAAATTCTGGGCCACGCAAACGTCAAAACCACGCTGCAAATGTACACCCATCCATCTATGCAGGCCAAACGCCGTCTGCTGGAGATTGCCAGTGCCATGTCCGGCATTGCGTAAAAAAGCACATTCGCCGTCATTGCTTTGGTCAAGCACAAGAAAAGTACCGACTTCCCCAGAGAAATCGGCCATTCTTTCGTCAAGGGGATTCCTTGACGAAAGCTTTTTTGCTTTTTTATTATACCATGGATTCTTAAAAACCCGTGTCGAACGGTGTCGATTGCTGAAAAATTTCATTTCTAAATCCATCATGCTTACTATAAATATTATAGATTCTGTGCTTTCAATTCCATTGCGGGTATACTGTCTAGCAGAATGATTACTAATTCCAAAAGGACGGAATACTATGGATTTGAAAGCAATCGGGCGACGAATCAAAATAGCCCGTGAGCAAAAGGGGCTGACGCAGGAAGCATTGGCGGAGCTAGTGGACTTAACGCCCATGCACATTAGCGTCATCGAACGAGGCTTCAAGCCCACAAAGCTGGAAACCTTTTGCAGAATCGCAAACGTCCTTGGTGTGTCCGCCGACACTCTGCTGCAGGATGTCATTGACTGCTCCGCAAATTCTGTTCCCTCTGAGCTGGACACTCTGTTAAAAGACCTGCCAGCGAAAGAGCGCCGCAAAATCTACCATTGCGTCAAAGCTTATATCGATGCCTATCACGAAAATGGCTAAACCTGCCAGCAAGCAATCAAAAGATTGCCTGCTGGTTTTCTTTTCCCATAATTCGACTGACTTCGACATACCGCCGGATATATTATAAGTCCAACGGAATTACTTGTAAATACAATAAAACGAGCTTTCCGAAAAATAATATCGAGCAACGGGGTATGCGGTCACTGACCGCATAATGAAACACCACCAAATAGCCGGGCATGAAACGATGAGTAACAAGTTTACTCTGTCGTATTCATGCCCGGCTTTTATTTTTTTCTAAAACATTAAATATCTACAGCCTGAAGTACAAGGGCCAAAGGATACAAATAATGCTGTTCTCACCATCTGAGAAACGCAGTATTGGTACCCTAGCTTTTATGGACCCTTCCTGGAATCAAATGTCCAAACAACAGCTCCATTGCCCTGTAGAACCAATTTTTCCCAAAATACGAAAAATCGAAAAAGTGCCTAGTTTTCCTTGTTTTTTCGGAAAACTAGGCACTTTCTGGCGTCCCAGAGGGGATTCGAACCTCCGACCCCACGCTTAGGAGTAGGCACGGTGTATTGGCCACGCGCACGATTTGTTCCGAAATAATGCTGTTTTGTGACCTTATATGCCATTTTTGTATCCGCAATTGTTTGCCTATGTGATGGCGTATACGATGCTGTACTAGGTACTCCGTTAGCAAGCTGTTAGCAGGCCTCCGAAAAATCGACGTTTGGTTGGTTTTCCGGTTTGTCTTTGCTGGTACGGCGATATGATTCGGCTACCTGCACCATACGATTACTTTTGTCACTTCATTGCCTTCCGAGCTCTTTCTCAAAACAGAATCTTATCGGATTTTATTCTGTCTTTTTCTATTATGTGCGTACTACTCTGCGTGGTATACCTGCCGCAATCACCCTGCAGGGAAATCATGGGTAACAACACTCCCTGGCCTAATAACAGAGTCCGCACCAATGGTCAGTCCTGCATATATCGTTGCATTTGCGCCTATCAATTTTTTTCTTCAATGGTGATTGGTGCTGAGGTCCCAATTTCATGACTGCGCTGCTCCTGGTTAATCGCATGTTCTGAGCAATCTTCTTTTCAGCCCATTGTATTGTAAAAATGATGATAAATCAATATATTTTCTTTCCCCGCATTCCAAAAAAATTTTGGAATGCGGGGATTTCTTATTTGTCGAAATTGCTTTGAAACTATGGTCCAAAAAATTTTTTCAAAAAATTTTCTCAAAACACCCTAACAAAATGCCGTTTTCGCCGCGATAGGTGAAAGGAGTTTTTTGAAGTCCCTTTCGAGTGAACCTTGAAAACTTCATACTCATTCATCTGATACATTCTTCTGGACCGGAGCCGGGAGGACAGTACGCCGTGACCACCTGCCCCATAAGGGGTACAAAGCGAGGAAGCCTGTGAGGGCTGAAGCAAAGGTGCTGAGCGAGAAATGCTGTCTCCAATTTTGGATTGCCACCAACAAGGCGACAAGGGTTCAGATAGGACAATGATACTTCTCTACGGAGCTGGCGGAGGACCCGGCAGGGGTGGAAGGCCCATGGACTCGATTCGCTCTCGAGCGTCAGATGATTTCCCTTTGTGTGTTTAGGGGGCGAGGCCGAATGAAATGCACCGACCAAAGCGCAGAAACATTTTCTGTGTTTTGGTGGAGCAGAAAAACAAGCAAAATAACAATAGGAGGTACAAAATGAATCACTGCAAAACCATTACCATTGTCAATCAGAAAGGAGGTGTTGGAAAAACCACTTCTACCGTCAATCTGGGTGTCGGTCTTGCGCAAGCCGGAAACCGAGTGCTACTGGTAGATGATGACCCCCAGCACAGTTTGACCATCAGCTTAGGCATACGGAACGCTGACGAAGATCTGGACATCACACTGGCTACTGCCATGCAGGCCGAAATCCGGGATGAATCCGTTCCCTGGGAAGAAGGCATCATCCACAGCAGCGAGGGGGTCGATCTGCTTCCTGCGAACATTGAACTGTCCGGCGTGGAAATGAGTCTGTTCAATGCCATGTCCCGGGAGCAGGTGCTGAAATCCGTTCTCAGCCGGGTGAAAGAAAACTACAACTACATTCTCATTGACTGTATGCCGTCCTTGGGACTGATGTCCATCAATGCTCTGGCTGCCGCCGACAGCGTGATCATCCCGTCTGCACCGGACTTTCTTTCTACAAAGGGTCTGAATCTGCTCATCCGTACCATCAGCAGAGTGCGGCGGCAGATCAATCCGAAACTGAAAATCGACGGAATCCTTATGACCATGGTGGACGGGCGAACCAACAATGCCAAAAGCATTATCGCCTCCCTGCGCTCCACATTGGGCGGCAGCGTCCGGGTATTCGACACGGAAATCCCCCGCTCTGTCCGAGCCGCCGAAGCCTCCGGCGAGGGGAAAAGCATTTTCGCCTTTGACCCCAAAAGCCGGGTCGCCCAGGCCTACACAAACTTGACAAAGGAGGTAGCCGAACTTGGCAAAGAAACAAATCGATCTCGGTCTGACGGGGCTAGATGAACTGTTCATGGATGATAAGGAGCGGGCAGAATCTAAGCTCCCTAAAATCCATGAAATTCCCCTTTCGGAAATTGACGAATTTCCAAACCATCCCTTTCATGTCCGCTTAGATGAGGACATGGATCAGCTGGTGGAGAGCATCAAGGAGCGGGGCATCATCACCCCGGTGACACTGCGGCAAAAACCGGACGGGCGGTATGAAATCGTCTCCGGCCACCGCAGAACAAAAGCCTGTGAACTGGCAGGCCTGACAAGCGTAAAAGCGGAAATCAAGGAGCTTTCCAGGGACGAGGCCATTATTCTTATGGTGGAAAGCAATTTGCAGCGCACCACCATTCTGCCCAGCGAAAAGGCGTTTTCCTACAAAATGCGGCTGGAGGCTATAAACAGGCAAGGACAGCGGACGGATTTAACTTCGACACCAGTGGTGTCAAAGTCCAGGAGCAATGAGGTGTTGGGTGAAATCGGAGGAGAAAGCCGTGAACAGGTTCGACGATACATCCGCCTCACTCACCTTATCCCACCTCTGCTGGATTTGGTGGACGCTGGGAAAATCGCTTTCCGGCCCGCCGTGGAGCTTTCCTACCTGACCGAGGAGGAGCAAAACAGTCTGCTGGATTCCATCAGTTCCGAGCAGTCTACGCCGTCCCTGGCCCAGGCCCTGAAGATGAAAGAATTCTCCCAGAACGGCAGGCTCAACGCCGACGTGATCCTCTCCATCATGTGCGAGCAGAAGCCCAACCAGAAAGAGAAAATCAGCTTCCAATCGGAACGGCTGAAACCGTTCATCCCCAAAAACTTCACCGCCAAGCAGACGGAGGACTATGTGATCAAGGCTCTGGAGTATTACCACCGGTATCAGCTCCGACAAAAGGAGCGTGACCGATAATGGCTCTAAAGTGTCGTTCCCCTCCCCCTCACACTCCCCCTTATATTGTATAACCAGCTGTACCAGCTGAAAAAAGCGTAGACACCTGCCAAAATCGGCGGGTGATTATTTTGTGAAAGGAAAATGCCATGCGAAAAATCATGAAACGAGGGTTCTGCCTGTTTCTGGTGGCCGTGCTGCTGGCGGGGCTGGTGCCCTGTGCCTTTGCGGATGAAGCGAAGACCTCCGAGGAAGTGGAATCATCCGAAGCCGCAAGGGAGGCAGCGGAAGAAACGACGGCTCCACCGGAAACGGCAGTTCCCTCAGAAACCACCGAACCGCCGTCGGAAACTACTGAACCGCCAGAGGCAACGGAAACCACGGAATCGGAAACGGAAGTCACGGAACCGGAAGCTGACCCGGTAGAAGATGCCCCGGAAGATGCCGTTGAGGATGAGCGGCTTGCTGCCTACGCCTCCACGGTCACCAACGTACTTCTGTTTGATAAGGCAAGCCCCAATTACACCACGGTCCTGAGAAGTCAAGTGTCTGTGACATACAACCCCAACGGAAGCGATGCCGCAAAAACAGCCTATATCAAAAATCTGGGCTGGCACTTTGCCCGGTACAACAATGTTCCCTATGAGGACGATCCGCTGTACTGCATCGAACCCTGCAAGAATTACGCAGCCAGCACTTCGGGCAACTACATGGACGAGGACCTGGGGGTATCCGGCAGCAGCAGCACCCGTGGCAGTAATGTCTGGTATGCCATGCCCTATTCCTACCGCCAGGCCATCGCCCTGACGCTGCTGTACTCCCGGCAGCTGTGGGACAGCAATTACAGCGTCAAAACCACGGCCATGGCTAACAACCCCAATGTGTCCACCCGGATCGCCACCCAGTTCCTAATCTACGAGATCGTAACAGGATTGCGGGATGCGGATACCTTCAACCGCCGTGGCTCCAACGGTTATACCAGCGGGGATGTATTCTACAATGCGGGCGTGAGCAATGTGTCCGGCTTTGCGGAGAAGTACAACAGCATTGTTTCCAGCGTTCAGAACGCCATGAAAATCCCCAGCTTTACCAGCCGCTCCTCCGGCTCCGCACCTACCGTCACCATGAGCGGGAACCAGGTAAGCGTTACGGATTCCAACGGCGTATTGGGAAACTTCACCTTCTCCAACGGAAATGGAGCCGCCTTCTCCAAGTCCGGCAACACTCTGACCATTACCAAAACAGGCTCTATTTCTCCCACAGCTCTATTCAGTGCTACCCGGGGTCTGCCCTCTGCGGAAAACTCCACTGTATCCATTTACTACAGTGCCAGCAGCACTTACCAGACCTGTGTCAAGCTGTATTCTCCCCAGGTGGATACACTGCGGGCCTATTTCAGGATCAACGCCCCGGACCCCGGTGCCATTGCCCTGGTAAAAACCACGGAGGACGGTCAGAATTTATCTGGTTGGCGTTTCGGTGTGTATTCCAACGCCGCCTGCACCACCCTGGTATCCGGCCCGCATACCACGGACACAAGCGGCAGAATCAGCATTCCCGGGCTGAATGCCGGAACCTACTACGTCAAGGAGTTGGGGCATACCAACAGCACCATTTCCTCCCGCTACACCTGTTCCGGAGAGAATCCCAAGATGGTCAGCATCTCCAACGGCACTACCACCAGCGTCAGCTTCTATAACAAGCTGACCGTCGGTGCCTTGGAAATCCGAAAGTCCACCAACACCGGCAATCACCTGGACGGTTGGAAGTTCATCGTCAAAAAGGACGGCACAGAAATTCCCGGCTCTCCCTTTACCACGGATAGGGACGGAAAAATTCTCACCGGCAATCTCACCCCTGGAGACTACACCGTGGAGGAAGTGCTGCCCGCTGACAGTCTCTACACAGGAGAAGCCCCGAAAACCGTCACTGTCACCGCAGGCAAAACGGCAGAGGTATCTTTCCTCAACAAACTGCGCACCGGGAAAATCACCATCCGAAAGGTGGACACCAAGGACGAACCTTTGGCGGGAGCCACCTTCCTGCTGGAAGGCAGCGAGGATGGGAGTCTCTGGTATCCGGTCATTCCAGGCCCTAACGGTGTCTGTGTTCTGGGTGAGCCTTCGGAAGAAAACCTTGCAGCCGCCAGTAAGACTTCCGGTGAGGATGATCTGCTGAACTGGGAAAATCTGTCCATCACCTTGCAATATCGAATCACGGAGACGAAAGCCCCGGAGGGCTATACCCTGCTGAAAGACTATGCCTTTGACCGGCAAGAATGAGGGTTCCGCTTCCATCACGGATGGCTTCGCCCACACCGCTACCGGATCCGCTGGCGATACCATGGAATATCAGATTATTTCCACTCTGCCCACCATCACCTCCCAGGCAACGGCCCTGTCCACTTACAATTTCTATGACACCCTCTGCGAGGGCCTGACTTACAGCAAGGATGCCGGTGTGACCATTGAATTCTTTACGGATGCCGCCTGTACCGACAAGGCCGCCTCCTGGAACAAGGATTCCGGCAAGTTCACCGTCACCTACAGTGAGGATGGCCGCCATATGACCGTGGACATTGCCAAGGCCGGTTTGGATGAAATCAATGGAGCCACCGCTAATAAGAACGGCAAGCTCTACACCGGCTACTCCAACTACACCACTCGTGTGACCTACAGTGCCGTCATCAACGCCGACAAGACCTTTGTCTACGGCGAAAAGGGCAATGAGAATACCGTTATTCTGACCTGGAAGCGCACCTCCGGCGACTACTACGATACCCTCATTGACGACTGCCATGTATTTTCCTTCGGCCTGGACCTGACCAAGCTGTTCTCCGATGTGGATGCGGAAACCGCCGCCGAAACCAAGCTCTATGACAGCGTGAAGTTCAAGATTCAGAACAAGACCGACGGCACCTGGATCATTGCCAAACGCAATGACGAGGAAGGGGTCTACTATGTCACCGGCCATACCGACAAGGAAGCAGATGCCACCGTCTTTACCCCCGTCACCATGGGCAAGGCTGAGGCCTACCAGCACGGCACAGACCCGTTGAGCGTTGCCGCTGTTTCCATCGACCTGGAAAAGCTGAAACAGGCTGTTCCCGAGGACACCGACACTGGGGATTATGTCGTCCTCACCGAGGAGGAAGTCTATGACTTCATGCGCAAGAAAGCGCAGGAAAATAACCAAAATCAAAATTCAAATTATCAGGAGATAACTTATGAAAAACATCATCCACAACATCATCCATCCCACCACCCGTCGGACTTCTAACCGCTTGCCCATGCCCGAAAATGTTCGCAAGGGGTTCCGCCGCTACAGCTGCGCCGTACTCACCGGTGCCATGATCCTGGGTCTGACCATGCCCGCCTATACCGCGGGCGACCCGCTGACCGTGGTCAACAATCTGAGTACCTTTATCTTCGGCTTGATTCGGGCCGTGGGCCTCATTCTGCTGGGCTGGGGCATTGTCCAGGTCGGCCTTTCCTTGCAGTCCCATGACCCCTCCCAGCGGAGCAACGGCTTCCTGACTCTGGCCGGTGGTATCGTCATCACCTTCGCCAAGGAGATTCTGGACCTTATCATCGCTTGAGAAACCACAAAGGGCAGGCCCACACGGGTCTGCCCAGAACAGGAGGTGAAAACCATTGTCGGATAACTGGGTCGTGCAAAATCTTGAAAATGCCCTGGGCATCTGGAATGACAAGTTAAGCGAAATCTGGCAGCTCATTACCCAATCCCCCACCAGCTTCAAGGGCGGCACCCTCTGGAATGTGGTGTCCAGCATCCACGGTGCCTTGCAGGCCATAGGTTATGCCCTGCTGGTGCTGTTCTTTGTGATCGGTGTGATGAAAACCTGTGGCTCCCTGACGGAGGTCAAACGCCCGGAACACGCATTGCAGCTGTTCGTGCGGTTTGCCCTTGCTAAGGGTGTGATCTCCTACGGCATGGATTTGATGCTGGCACTATTGGACATTGTGCAGGGGGTGATCTCCACCATCATGCAGGCAGCAGGCTTTGGACAGCCCCAGTCCGCTGTGCTGCCATCTGAAATTGTCTCGGCCATTGAGGACTGCGGGTTCTTTGAATCCATCCCCTTGTGGGCCGTCACGCTGATCGGCGGCCTGTTCATCTGGGTGCTGTCCTTTCAGATGATTCTCAGCGTCTACGGGCGCTTCTTCAAAATGTTCATGTACACAGCCATTGCTCCCATTCCGCTATCCACCTTTGCCGGAGAACCCACCCAGAGCATCGGCAAGAACTTTCTCAAAAGCTACGCTTCCGTCTGCCTGGAAGGAGCCGTCATCGTTCTGGCTTGCGTAATTTTCTCCGCCTTTGCATCCTCGCCCCCGGTGGTGGATGCAGGGGCAGCAGCTGCTACGATGGTGTGGAGCTACATTGGAGAGCTGATCTTCAATATGCTCATTCTCGTAGGTTCTGTGAAAATGGCAGACCGGGTCGTGCGGGAGATGATGGGATTATAATATCAAATCGTGCGATTCATCTTGATAATTTCGTTCGATTCGTATATAATGAGAGTACATCGAAAGGAGGTTTGACCTATGTCCATTACCGCAACTGAACTAAAGCTCAATCTCGGAAAGTATCTTCTGCTGGCAGCCACGCAGGACATCTATATTACCCGCAACGGAAAAACCATCGCTAAGCTGGTTTCACCTTATCAGGATCGTGTGGACACAGTGGATACCCTATTTGGCAGTGTCCCCGATACCATGACATTGGAAGAAGCACGGGAGGAGCGGTTGAATTCCCTATGAAGGCAATCTTAGATACCTGCGTCGTCATTGACTTTCTGCAAAAGAGAGAACCTTTTGCGCCTACCGCGCTCCAAATTTTCCGGGCCGCTGCCGGAGAGCAGTTTACCGGGTGCATTACCGCCAAGTCCGCTACGGACATTTACTATCTGACCCACCGCTGCACACACAGCGATGAAAAAGCCCGGAATATCCTCAATAGTTTGCTCAGTATTGTTAGTATGCTGGACAGCACAGCGGTAGATGTCTTTCATGCGCTATCCTCGGAAACCACGGATTTTGAGGATGCAGTCATGATAGAAACCGCTATCCGCTCTAAAGTGGACTGCATTGTCACGAGGAACACGAAAGACTACCTAAAATCTCCGGTTCCGGTATACACCCCGGATGATTTTATGAAAGCCCTGGAAGACGAAATCGTATAAGCATTTCCTCTTTAGAAATCTCTGGAAGTTTTGCCTATCTTTCTCATGAGAAATTCAATTACAACACAATCATTCTAACTTATCGGCTACTCTGTAAATTTTCAGAGTAGCCGATTTTCTATTGAAGGAGGAAACCATTGGAAGTAAAAATCAACAAAGAGATCCAGTCCTACAGGGAGTCCATGTTCTTCGGCCTCTCCATGCGGCAGTGCGGTTTCTCGCTGGCGGCAATGCTGGTTGCCGTGGGGCTGTACTTTCTGCTGAAGCCCTATGTGGGTACGGAAACCGTCAGCTGGATGTGCATTCTGGGAGCCGCGCCCTTTGCGGCCATGGGATTCATAAACTACCACGGCATGACCGCCGAGCAGCTGGTCTGGGCCTGGTTCCGGTCTGAGGTGCTGGAACCGAAGCGTCTCTACTGTGAGCCGGATGATCTCTACAAAACCATTTTGGAGGACACCATCTCCAAGCATGAAAAGGAGGCATATAAAGCGTGATGAAATCCATTCGTACCCTGGTGCGGCAGGACCAGGAAAAGTATACAATTCCCCGGCGTGTCCAGGATGTGATCCCCATTCAGAAAATCTGGGAGGACGGCATTTTCCTCACCGGCGGACGGTTCGCCAAAACCTTCCGCTTTACGGACATCAACTATCAGGTGGCCTCTGCCCCGGATAAGGAAAAGATGTTCCGGGGCTACTCCGCCCTCATCAACAGCCTGGACTGCAGCGCCACCACAAAAATCACCATTTTTAACCACAAGATGAGCCAGATCAATTTTGAAAAATCCATTCTCATGCCCATGCAGTGGGACGGGCTGGATGAGTACCGGGAGGAATACAATCAGATGCTTCTGGACAAGGCCACCAATGGCAACGGCATTGTCCAGGAGAAATTTTTGACCGTTTCCGTCCGCAAAAAGGATGTAGAGGCCGCCCGGAGCTTCTTTGCCCGGATGGAAGCAGACCTGACCGCCCACTTTGCGGCCCTTGGCTCCACCTGCGGCCCCATGAACGCCATGGAACGGCTGCAAATTCTTCACCGCTTCTACCGCAAGGGCGAAGAAAACGAGTTCCGCTTCTCTCTGCGAGACTCCGCCAGGAAGGGCCACAGCTTCCGGGACTACATCTGCCCGGACTCCATTGAACGGCACAGCGACTATCTCCAGATCGGGAAACGGTACGCCAGGGTACTGTATCTCAAGGACTACGCCAGCTACATTCAGGATGATTTCGTATCCGAGTTGACGGACTTGAACCGGGACATGATGCTCTCCATTGACATGGTACCCATTCCCACAGACGAGGCTGTGCGGGAGGTGGAAAACCGGCTTCTCGGTGTGGAGACAAACATCACCAACTGGCAGCGCCGCCAGAACAGCAACAACAATTTCTCCGCTGTTGTCCCCTATGACATGGAATTGCAGCGGAAGGAAAGCAAGGAGTTTCTGGAAGATCTGACCACCCGTGACCAGCGGATGATCTTCGGCATCCTGACCATGGTCATTACCGCGGATACCAAGGAACAGTTGGATATGGATACGGATGCCGTTCTCTCTACCGCCCGGAAGCGCATGTGTCAGATGGCGATCCTCAAGTATCAGCAGATGGATGGCCTGAACACAGTCCTGCCCATTGGCACCCGGAAGCTCAACGCCTTCCGCACCCTGACTACGGAGGGCCTTGCGGTGTTCATGCCCTTTAAGGTTCAGGAGATCATGGACAAGGGCGGCATCTATTTTGGAGAAAATGCCATCTCCCACAACCTCATCATGTGCAACAAGGAGAATCTGCTGAACCAGTCCGCATTTCTGCTGGGCGTTCCCGGTTCCGGCAAGTCCTTCTCCGCCAAGGAGCTGATGACCTTCCTGATGCTGAACACCGAGGACGATATTCTGGTATGTGACCCCGAAGGGGAGTACGCCCCTCTGGTGGAGGCCATGGGGGATATGGGTTCCGTGATCCATGTTTCCGCAGGTGGGCGGGATCGGCTCAACGCCATGTACATGGTGGACGGCTATGGGGAGAACAACCCCATTGTGGTCAAGTCCGAGTTCATCATGTCCCTGATCGAGCAGATCGACAAGAAAGGGGTTGGCCCCCAGCACAAATCCATTATTGACCGGTGCATTACGATGGTTTACCGGAATGCCGCCTATACAGGAACGGTTCCCACCCTCTGCACCCTGCGGGACACCCTGCTGGAGCAGCCGGAGCCGGAAGCCAAGCAGATCGCACTGTCCTTGGAGCTGTACACCACCGGTTCTCTGGATATTTTCGGAAAGCAGAGCAATGTGGACCTGGATAAGCGGGTGGTGGTATTTGACATTCACGGCCTGGGTGCGCAGCTGAAGCCCACCGGCCTGCTGGTCATTACAGACACCATGCTGAATCGTGTGACCCTGAACTGGAAGAAAGGAAAACGAACCCATGTATTCATCGACGAATTCCATGTGGTTTTTGAAAATGAGTTTTCCGCCGCCTTCTTCAACTCCGCATGGCGGCAGTTCCGAAAGCGCAACGCTTTTCCCACAGCAATTACCCAGAATGTGGAGTATCTGCTGGATTCTGTTCAGGCCAGCACCATGCTTTCCAACTCCGAGTTCATTGTCATGCTGAATCAGGCGGCATCTGACCGGGAAAAGCTGGGCAGACTCCTGAACATTTCCAACGAGCAGATGAACTACATCACCAATGTGGAAGCCGGTTCCGGCCTTATCAAATACGGCAGTGCCCTGGTACCTTTCATCAACCGTTTTCCGAAAAATACCAAGCTCTACCAGCTTATGACCACCCGCCCCGGGGAAGGGCGGTTCGCCGGTCAGTCCTGATTGGAGGCGAGGCCATTGCCGGAAATCAAGACAAGGCAGCGGAAGAATCAGCCGGTGATGAATACCGCTCAACGGCAGATGCAGCGAAACTTTGTCCGGAGCAAAGCGGAACAGGCGGCGTACCGGCAGTCAGAGCAGTCGGATTCTCCCAGCAATGATGCGGAAGAAAAAATCTCCCGGACGGCAGAGGATGCCGTTCGGGATGGGGGGACATTTGCAAGGAAAAGTGTTCGGGCAATTCGGCAACGGGGTGATACGCCTGTAAGTGGCGACAGTGTACCAACCTACGATTCTTCTCCGGCTGGCTCTGCTGCTATGGAATATTCCGAGAATCCTGCGGTTCGCTGGCAGATTGCGGAGGCTTCTCATCGGCATGGCCAAGTTCGGCAAACCGCCACAGAGCCGCCGGAGCCTCAAAGCAGAGTGGTACAAGCCCCTCGTCTCATTCGGACGAGGGAGCAGCAAGAGGCAGTATCCTCTGCGGTGGAAGCCCCATTGTCCCCCGCCCAGCAGCAGGCTGCCCGCAAGGCCGTTGCGGAAAATATTGTAAAGCAGAAGCAGGAACAGAAGAATGCACTTCGTTCCGAACTGGCGCAGAATACCGGCATCCCGGAAAGCATTTCTCAGGACGCCACTCCAGCATTTTCGCCTGATATAAAGGTGGTGAAGCCACCTCTGGCACAAAACCTGCACAATGGCGGCTCCGCACCGGAAGTTCCCACATCCTCCGTTGAGGTTCCCATTAAGAAGAAAGCCAGTGTTCCCATCCGCACAAGGCAGGGGGCCGTACCCATCAAAACGCCCGAACGTGCCGCCACCAAAGCTGTTGATCCCACAGCAGCGCAAGCATTCCGGGAAGCGAAAAAAGCCACCGTGGCCGCCGCCCAGAAAAATGCCCATGCCGCTGTTACCGCAGGCCGCAAGGCCATGATTGCCGCAAAAAAAACCGCAGAAACCGCCGCAAAGCTGGCGAAATCTGCGGCGGAAGCGGCAAAGACCCTGTATGCGGCAATTATTGCCGGTGGTGCTGCCTCCATATTGGTGATCGTCATTGTTGTCCTCATCGGCTGCGGCGCTGCCATCTTCGGAAGCCAGGACGAATCCACGGAAACCCTGCCCCTCAGTGCGGAGGTGGAAGCATATGAGCCGGTCATCCGCAAATATGCCAAGCAATACGGCATCCCGGATTACGTTCTGCTGATCCAGGCCGTTATGATGCAGGAATCCGGCGGCAGGGGCAATGACCCCATGCAGGCCTCCGAATGCGGGTATAACACCCAGTACCCCAGAACCCCCGGAGGCATTACGGACCCGGAGTACTCTATTTCAGTAGGCATCCAGAATCTTTTGGACTGTTTGCAGGCGGCGGGTGTGGAAAGCCCCATTGACCTGGATCATATTCAGTTGGCCCTCCAAGGCTATAACTTTGGCAGCGGCTACATTACCTGGGCCTTGCAAAAATACGGCGAATATTCCCGTGCAAACGCCATTGAGTTCTCCTTAAAAATGGCAGAACAAATGGGCTGGAACAGCTACGGTGACAAGCAGTATGTTCCCCATGTGCTGCGGTACTACCCAATCGGCAAGGTGTTCTACACCCCGGAGGACGGGGATGCCATTGTGGATGTAGCCCTGTCCCAGGTGGGCAACGTAGGCGGCGAACCCTATTGGAGCTGGTACGGCTTCACCAATCATGTGGAATGGTGCGCCTGCTTTGTCAGCTGGTGTGCCGACCAATGCGGCTACCTGGACAGCGGAGCCTACCCAAAATTCTCCGGCTGCGTCTTTGGAATGCAATGGTTCCAGCAGCGTGGCCTCTGGCTGGACGGTTCCGCAGAGCCGGTACCCGGAATGCTCATCTTCTTCGATTGGGGCACCCAAGACGGTGTGCCGGACCATGTGGGCATTGTGGAAAAGGTGGAAAACGGAATGGTTTATACTGTAGAAGGAAATTCCAGGGATATGTGTAGACAGAAGCAGTATTCCCTGGGGAGTGGTGTGATTCTGGGGTATGGGATGCCTGCAGAATAAAACTATAGACAATCAATACTTGCGCCCAGCAGTTCATATGAATTGCTGGGCGTATCTTTTCTATTACTCAATCGCCTATTTTGTGCCGAGCCGTAGAAATACTTCTCCGTCCTCGTCAACCACAATGTGCATAGGCTTGATATTTAACGTCCTTCTATTTATTACGAATGTTTGTTTGAATTTACCAATTGAAAGTGGTGCCTCTCTGTGATATATTGTGTCTAAAGGAGTGGTGCATAATGACTGGGGCATACAAGCTCAATGACGTTGCCTATATGATAGAAAGCAATCACTATATCCGCGAGGGCAAAATCATTCACATCAGCGGTGATTTAATTACATTCAAGTTTCTGGATTGTATGGGGGCTGCAACAAAGATAAAAGCACATAGATTATACCCCACAGAGGAAGCCGCTCTTGCTGCCATCGGTAAAAGCAAAGCTGAAATTCCCAGCAGTCACATGGTGGCAATTCTTGGATAATCTATTTGTGTGCAAAGTCAAGACTTGTCTTTCTTAATTTCCATGCTACAATGGTCTACAGTTCGCACATAAAGGAGCGCAGGACATGGTGACAGTAACACATACCCTTGAAGATTATATAGCCCAGGCGATGCCCGCACTGACGGAGATTCCAGGATTTACAGCACTTGCAAAAGCGGATGGTCAGGATTATGATGCGTTGGCCGCAGAATATCCTGATGCAGTATTCGCCTTGATGATAGCGAATAACCTTTTCCACCATGACCGGGAGATTTCCGAAATCACCCAGCAGGCGTTCTTCTCTATTATGGATGGCATGGACATTCCATCTGTACGCCGCCAATATGACCGCCGCACGGATGCCTATTTCCAGACACATTCATGGGATAACTGAGTATGAGTACGCCTTATTCAAGTGCTGGCAAATCTTTTAAGGATTTGAAGCAAACGCAGAAAGCCAAGATCACAGATTATATGTACCTGGAAACCCAGGATTTCTTCTCTGTAAACAAACGGATGCCAGTATCCGTTGAGGACTGCGAAACGATTGTCCGAAAGGTTTGCGGTCACATCAATATCCAGATTTCCTTTGACGAAGTTTATAAAGAGTACCGCAAAAAGCGTCTGCACATCATTGAACGGTTGGAAAGCAACGGCTTACCGGAGCATATCCGTTCTCACGAGGAAATAAAGGCGCTGCAACGTGAACGTGCCACACGGCATCCAAATCACAAGTCCCAAAAGCAGTCCACCAAATCGATTGACCCAGAAATTATGGATCAGGATGATTGCTTCTTTTATATTGCTGGCTACACTTCCGGTGGGGTGCCCTACGGCGTGACCTGGGAAGAAATGGGGCTGGACCCTTGGGGGGAGTTGGAATAGTATTATGAAAAAATCTCGAAAGGACAAGCTGCAAATCCGCAATAGCACTGTGGATTTTCTGGTGTTTACAAAAGATGCCCATGAGGATGGAATCGAAGTCCGGGTACAGGATCACGACGTTTGGCTGACGCAGAAAGCAATCGGCCAGCTCTTTGATGTGGACCGCAGCGTAGTGACCAAGCACCTGAAAAACGTATTTGAAAGCGGCGAATTATCAGAAGATTCAACTTGTGCAAATTTTGCACAAGTTGCCGACAATGGCAAAACTTATCAATACAAGTTTTATTCTCTCTCTGCCATTATTGCTGTCGGCTACCGAATCAATTCCGGGCGGGCAACACAATTCCGCCAGTGGGCGACCAAAGTGCTTGACACATTTGCCAAGCAGGGATATGTTCTGGATAAGGATAGGCTCGTCAACGGTCAGATTTTCGACGAAGATTATTTTGACCACCTGGTTTCTGAAATTCAGGAGATTCGGGCAAGTGAGCGTCGCTTTTATCAGAAAATCACAGACATCTATGCCACCGCCGTGGATTATTCCCTCGACAGTCAAACCACAAAAGATTTCTTCGCCACTGTCCAAAACAAAATGCACTATGCAGTCCATGGCAGCACGGCAGCAGAGGTCATTATGGAGCGAGCAGACCACACAAAGGAACATATGGGGCTGACATCGTGGCGCAATGCCCCGGACGGTAAGATTGTCAAAGCGGATGTATCCGTCGCAAAGAATTATTTATCGCTTGATGAGATGCAGGAGCTGAACGAAATCGTAACGATGTACCTGGACTATGCCACCCGGCAAGCCCGTCGGCACATTCCTATGACCATGGCCGATTGGGCCTCCAAGCTGGATGCTTTCCTGCAATTCAACGATGCGGAAATCCTGCAAGACAAAGGAAAGGTCACAGCTGCCATTGCCAAAGCTTTTGCCGAAAGCGAATTTGAGCAGTACCGGATTATCCAGGACCGGCTCTACCAGAGTGACTTTGACCGACTAATTGCAAGCACAGAAAGCTGCTAAACAAATAACTCCCATTTCTGTTATGACACTACAGTTCATGCAGAAATGGGAGTTATTTTATTTTTCGCTTGCCTTGCGGAATCGATACTCCGTCCAAAGTTCCAGTCCCATAGGCATCATACAGAGTGTCAAGTAGCCGATTGACGTCAACACCCCGATTGCGTTCAGAGGCCGCCAGATAATTCTGGGGTTGTACCACATTTTGCTGGCTCCCAGGATCACGCCCATGGCGGTCATGGTAATGCAGCTGAACAGCGCAAGTACAAAAGCCCTGTCCCGGTTGTCGAAGCGGTAGATGGAAAAAGCTGTCCGTCCTCGGAGAAGGCTTCCACGGGAACGCATGGAGTCAGATTCCAAGGCAAGGGCTGAGATCATCCAGGTAATCAGCATGGAAAAGATTCGCAGGCAGTTAATAAATCTGCGGAAAATATTGCCCTGATTGCTGCCACGGCCAATACCCTTTTGAGCCAAGTTGATGCGCCTTGCCTCCTGACCGATTCTGGGAATAAGGCGCAGTAGGATGGTTAAGAACAGGGACAGCAACGGACTGACCTTTCCGAACAGATATACCACCTTGTCCGAGGACACCACCCGGAACATGGCTTCCAGCCACATACACAGCGTTGCAAACCGCAGTCCAATGACCAGACCATAAACAATGCTCTCCAAGGTAATATCATTGTTGATGAAGTTCTTTCTCAACACCGTTACTCCAAAATGGTGGTAGGAGCTGTAGTACAGGGCGAAGGCCAGGATCAATGGAAGCAAACACAAGTTCAAAATTACCGCCCGCTTTCCGCACCGTTTCACACTATAAGCAAAGGCGCAGAGGAAAGCAATCAGCAAAAATACCGGATGCTTGAAGGTCACTGCTCCATAGATCACAGAGGCAAAGAAGATGAAATTCACCGCCGGGTGACAGGCTTCAAACCCCATCTTCATCCTCCGCCATGCCATATTGCAGTTTCACACGGTCCAGTTTCTCCAGAAGTGCCGGACCAAACAGCAACATGGTCAGTGCAGTACAAACGCCCTGGCTGATGTTCACCGGGAACCCCGACACATAGAGTGGCCAAGCTGTCTGAGCATTGATAATGGGTAGAGTCAGAAATACCGTACAGGTATCCAACAGCGGACCAACAAAAAGGACACAGCTCAAAAATCCAAAAATTGCCATGACCCCACGCTTTTGAGGCAGTCGCCCTTTTGCAAACAGAAATCCCGCCAGCATTCCGCCCGCTCCATAGGCGAACATTTGCCAGGGGGTATAGGCTCCCTGTCCGTAAAAAAAGTTACTGGAAAAAGCCGAAACAGCCCCTACAAGGAATCCGGCTTCCGGACCGAAGGCCATGCCGGAGAGCATAATAATGGCAAAAATCGCCTTAAAATTCGGAATAGGTATTACTACCCGCGCTACCACCGCAAGCGCAGACAGAACAGCAATCACCACCAACTCCCGAGCCTGGGGCTTGCGGCTTTCAAAAGCCAGCAGAAACGGGATAATGATTTCGATGATCACCAATGTACTGGTGAAATAATAAGCTCTACCGGACAACCGCAAACCAAAAATCAAGGTTGCAGGAATGACCAGCAGGAAAATAAGCAAGATTGCAATGTGTGATTTCTTCATAGCGTATCTCCCTTCGACACCAGTTCCGGCATCTCAATGATTTTTTCTTTAACGAGCCACTGAACAGAAGCTTCTGCATCCATAAGCTCCAATGTGAAACTGGCATTGGGGCAGGTGGACTGTGCATTCATCAGAAAGGACCGCATATGGATGGTTCCCTCTGTCAGAGGACTGTGCGCATCCTGTGTCCCATCATTGTTGTGGATATGGAAATGTGATATGTAAGGGCCGCAAGTATTCAGCCAATCCTGTAAAGGAATGGAGGAATAGGCATTTGCGTGGCCTATATCCAAACACATTTTAAGGTTAGGGTGGTTCACAGCTTCCAGAATTTCCACCAGCATTTCGGGTTTTGGTTCCAGTACATTTTCCAGCACGATTTCTACTTCTGGAACCTCCGTCAGGAAATCTTTCCAGAATAAAATGCTCTGTTCCACGAACCAACATGGAAAATACAGCCGTTCGTTAAAACCACCGTGAATAATGACCTTTGATGCTCCATAGTTTCTTGCCAGTGCGACAGCCTGCTGGTACCGCTCCTTCGCTACAGCACGGATTTTAGGGTCAATCGCACATGGAAACAATTCACTGAATGGACCGTGAAGTACCCGATTGGAAATCCCACAGACCGTTTTTTGAAGCTGTGCATCCGTTTCTGCAAGTCTTTCATCCATATTCCAAGCAGTACAGAAACCTGCGATTTCAATTCCCAACCCGTATTTTGAGGCAAGCGTTCCGGCATTTTCATCAATGGTAGATATGTAAAAATCATTCATGGGCGTTTTCCCGGCAAAGAGTAAGCACATCGTCTACCGTTACGGCCATGTGGAAAATATGACGGCTCATGCGGTGGGCGGCAGTTGTGTAAAAGCTGTTGGAGCCGAAGAAGCGGCGGGGGGTGTCGGTGGTCAGGATTTGCCCATCGAAGAACATGCTGACCACATCGGCGTAGCGGGCGCAGAATTCCACATCGTGGGAGACCATGACAATGGTAATACCCTGCTTTTTGAGATCAGATAGGATACCCGCAAAGGTCTCCTTAAAGAAGCTGTCAATACCCTTGGTTGGTTCATCCAACAGAAGCATCTTGGGTTCGGTCAGCAGCACTTTTGCCAGGGCCGCCCGCTGCTGCTCGCCGCCGGACAGGTCGTAGGGGTGGCTGTCCAGAAGCTCCGTCACCTGGCAAAGGGCCGCGATCCGTTCAATTTCCTGCTTATCCTTGGTCATTTCCGCCAGGTCTTCCCGGACGGTCTTTTTGACAAACAGGCTCTTGGGGTCCTGGGGCAGCATGGCAAGGCAGCCATGGAACAGCTCTGAAGACTTGTACTTTTCCACCGGCTTGCCAAACAGCGTCACCTTGCCCCGGTAGGGGCGGCAAATGCCGGAGATGGCTTTCAGCGTTGTGGACTTGCCCGCACCGTTGCCGCCTAGAATGGCATACAAGCTGCCGGAAGGGATCTCCGCACTGACTCCTCGGAGAATATCCGGGCTGTCCTTTTCATAGCGAAACCATAGTTCCTTCAGCACCAGTGCCGGATCTTTCACTTCCTCCGGCAGGGGTGGGGCGGCAATGGCATCTTTTTCCGGCCTATTGGGAAATCTGCGACTGAGCCAGCTGCGGCCCTGACGAACTGTCAGCGGGCTTTCGCCGGTGCCGCCAGCCCCATAGTAGACCCGAACAGGGGTAGGCATGGCGGCAAACATGGGGTTGGCCTGCTCAAAAAGAAGCTGGCCGACCTTTCCGGGAGTATCGTCGGCTATGACACGGCCTTTTTCCATAACCACTGCCCGGTCCGCATAGGGGAAAATGTCTTCCAGGCGGTGTTCAGTGATAATGACGGTAGTACCCAGTTCCGTGTTTATTTTTCGGACAGTGTTCAGAAAATCAGAGGCAGCGATAGGGTCTAACTGGCTTGTTGGCTCGTCCAGGATCAGCACCTCCGGCTGCATGGCCATAATGGATGCCAAGTTTAATAGCTGCTTTTGTCCGCCGGATAGGGTCGCTACATCCCTGTGGAACCAATCCTGAATGCCAAAGTAGCAGGCCATCTCCGCAACCCGGCCTCGCATAGTTTTCTGGTCACAGCCCAGGCTTTCCAGGCCGAAAGCCAGCTCATGCCAAACCTTATCTGTTACGATCTGGTCATCGGGATTTTGCATGACGAAACCGATTTTCTCGGACTGCTCTCGGTCCGACACCTGTTTCAGCGGAACGCCCCGGAATAAAATCTCGCCGGTACGTTTTCCGTTGGGGGTGAGGACGGTTTTCAGCTGCCGCAGGAGAGTACTCTTTCCGCTTCCTGATTTGCCGCAAAGCACCAGGAACTCCCCCTGCTCAATAGTCAGACTGACATTTTCCAGGGAGTGCTTTCCCTTGGCTGCCGCATAGGAGAACGTCAGATCTTTGATCTCGAAATGTGCCACTGTATGGCCTCCTTTATGTGTAATACGGTGGGCAATAACAGAAATACGCCATAGGCTGCCAGGCCCAGGCTGTTCCATCCCCCGAGTCGGGCGATAGACAGCTCCGGGGTGAAGGTTGCCGTTTTGTCACCAACGAACACCACTAAACCAAGCAGTATCGAAAAAGCCGCCAGAAGCCCCCAATCCAGGCTGGTCATGGTGTAGATCATAAAGCTGCTTCGCTTTCCTGTTCCGTAGCCCCGGCTGCGCATGGAGTCTGCCGTGACCACGCTGCCCTCTAACGCCCAGGAGGTCAGTGCCCCCAGAATGGACATTCCGTCCTCCAGCTTTTCTTTATTGGTGTCACCCTCCGCTGCCCCTTTTCCGATGGACTTTCTGGCTCCGGCGATTTGAGTCGCCTTGCGCATGAAATTGGGGATCAGCCGCAGTACCATCACCAGCAGCAGCGACAGGGCGGGAATCACATTTCCAAACAGCGCTGTAAACTTGTCGCTGGTCAGGACTGCATTGTAGCAGCCAAACCACAGCAGCATTTCCAGAAAAATCCCGCTGATGGCCATGCCATAGAGCAGAGCCTCCCAGGTGTAGGGCCTGCCAAAATACCAAAACAGCACTCGCTCTCCATACCGGTTGAACAAAGGGTTGATCAGGGTCAGCACCAGGAAAAGGGGCAGCATAGAAAGAATGTTCCGAAGCCCTTTTCGCCTGTGGAGAAGAAGATAATAACAGCTCCCACTGACGATCCCCACCGCAAGATAGGCTGGGTGCTGGATGATCACGGCGGAGCAAATGGCTCCCAGGAAAAAGGCAAAATTCACCGCCGGATGGCGCTTGGAAAAGGCATCACTACGCATTGTCGTCGCCCATCCAGATTTCGCCTACATCCGCACCCAGGCCGTTGCAGGTGTAGCACCAAACAATATCCTGGCCGTTTTTCAGCGTGTAGGAGGAGCAGCCATAGTTGGGAAACCACTCGTCCACCTTGTACATCCAGCCGGACTCCGGGCCGCAGTCAAACTCATACAGATGGTTGATGCCCTCGATATAATAGCTTTCATACATAGGGGTATAGCTGTATTCAATTTGAATACCCGCCGCCTCACAGACTTTGTTCAGCACTTCAAACACCGTGTCGCCTTCGGAGAAGCTGACCTGGGTCTTGGGCAGGATCGTCCCATCCTTTGGAACAAAGGGGGCCTTTTCTTCATTCAAATTCTTCGTGTTGTCTAAGATGGTATCACACACAATGGTAATGGTGCAGATGTTATCCTCCTGGCCGGGTTCTATCAGGGCATTGCCTTGTATCTTTTGAATTTTGTACTGGCTTCCGAGGCCGTCACCGGTGTCTGTTTTCAGTGTAAAAGCGACTGCTACACCGGCAATGACGATTGCGGCAATGATCAATACCATGATCAGGTTTGCGGTTTTCTTTTTCATACAGATCCTCTCTTTATGTCAAGCGTTCCGTTCATTAAGGATAGTATAGTTGATTTTACTTCATGTTCCAAGCGTTTTTTGCTTTATTTTTCAGGTTCCTCTAAAGTGATGAAGCCGGTCATCCTTCGCTGGGCAATCTCAGAGGGGGTCTGAGCAGCGTTGGATGATCCGGCTATCTTCAATCAGTTGGTTTCTGTTGCCAGGTATCCTCTTGGGTAACAGAAGATGTGGCCTCCGATGGAACCCCATTCGCTGTCTGTTGTACGGACTCTGCCATAGAACAGGACATCCTTTGGCAGCACATAGGGGCCATACAAGGCCCGGTCGATGGCTTCATATTGTGCCTGGGTCGGTTTCGCGGCGTTGAGGAGCTTCCGTGGAACGAAAGCGTCCTCGTCCTGGATCATGGCCGACAGGCTCTTGCCGAACAGACCGGAGGTGTAGCGGTTCAGGACGACTTCGGCAATGGCCTGTTGTCCATCCTCGCTTTCGCCTCGGGCCTCCACATAAATGAGCTTGGCCAGCAGCTGTGTCTCCTCCGTTGCCTCGTCGGCCCAGGTCCTCAAAGAAATGGGCTGAACAAGCAGAGCTGCCGCCAGCAGTAGGCACAGAATATTTCGTTTGGTCAAATGCAGCGCTCCTTGCTTGCCGGGGACGGTTGCCCGCCCCCGGCGGTAAAATATCAGTCCTTCTTCTTGTTGAGCTTGGGAACGAGGACGATACCGATGACCACACCCCATCCGGCACCGCCAAAGATGCAGACCGCAATGATCCACCAGGGGATATTGGTCTGGGCAGCCTGGGTCGGTTCGGTGGCAGCGGGAACGGTGGGTTCCACAGTCACCACATCGCCGCCCATGTCGATGATGTCGGTCATGTCGTAGAGGTTTGTCTTGCCGGAGAGGAAGCGGTAGTAGGCGGTTAGTGCGTAGTACGCCTGCTCGGTGCCCATGCCGTCGATCTCGCCGTCCATGATGTGCTTGAAGCCGCCGCCCTTTACATAGTACCGCAGCAGTGCGTCAACCACGGAGCTTCCGTTCTTGACGAACCGGGAGTCGGTGTCCCCATCGATGCCTAGAGCGGACAGAGCGGTGAGAACCTGTGCGGTGGATTCACTGGTGGCAATGTACTTGCCGTCGCCGTAAGTGGTGCTGAATCCGCCGTCATCGTCCTGCATCTCGGAAAGCCTTGCAATGGCCTTGTCGATGGCCTGCTTCACAGTCGGGTCCTTCTTGTAGTAGGGAGCCAGAGCCGTCAGGGCCATGCCGGTCATGTCGGAGTCTGCCTTGTCGCCGGTGATGGCCCAGCCGCCGTCGGAGGTCTGCACACTCAGAATCTCGTCAATGAGGGCCTGCCGTGTGGTGGTGCCGCCGGAGGGCACGGGGTAGTTGCCGGAATCCAGTGCCAGCAGTGCCCAGATAGGACCGTTGTTGCCCTGGTACTTGACGAACTCCAGGTCACTGAGGCCAGCCAGCAGGTTGTAGCCGCCAACGTTGGTCACATCGCGGCCTAGTGCCGTCAGGGCCAGGATCATTCGGGAATTGTCCGTGGACTTGGCCTTGTGGAGCCGTCCGGTGTCGGGGTCAATGCTTTGCTGCACATACTCCACAGCCTTCTGGTAGTAATCCTCCACGCCGGGGACTGTCCGTCCGGACCGGGCTAGGCCGATGACCATCCATTCGCCGCCAATAGCGCCGACACTGGGGGTACCAAGCTTCTCCATGTACTCGCCGGTGGAAATATAGGGCTCACTGACCTTTCCCAGGGTCTTCAGCATGGAAAGCTCTGCCTCTGCCGTTTCCAGGGTGTCCAGATTCTCTACCAGAAGCTTTTGAATGTCCGTCAGGGCATCAAACGCCTCTCTTGCCGCCTGGACCTCTTTTCCCGAATCCAGGGTAATCTTGCCCAGAGCTTTGATCAGATTCATAACCGCCTGGGCCTTTTCTCTGTCCTCCGGGGTGGCCGCCAAATTGGCGTAGGCCTTTTCCGCCGCCTCAAGGGTTTTGAGGTTTCCTACCATTTTCTGCTGGGCCGGGGTCAGGGCATCGTAGGCTTTTCTGGCCGCCTGGATGGCCGGGCCGCTGGAAGCGGTGACGGTGCCGATCTTGGCGATCAGGTCCTCTACATTCTTTACCTGTTTCTGGGTCCCTGCCGATTGCAGCTCCTGATACTTCAGCTCCGCCGCCTGGAGAACGGAATAATTGCTTACCTTTTCCTTTTCCCCATCGGACAGTGCATTATAGGCCTTCCGGGCCGCGTCGATCTTCTGCCAGCATTCGTCGGTAGCAGTCACTGTTCCGATAGCAGAAATCAGAGAAATGACCTTTTGGGCACTCCCGGTGGTGTCCGTGGTGCCGGAATTGTATTTGTCGCTGCCCTCCTCAAGGGTGTAGTCGTCGGTATAGTGGAAGATGATCTCGTCCCCGTCCTTCAGATACCTTGCGGAAACGCCTACCTCCGGATGGGTGCCGTTGACGGTATACATCCAGCCGGAATTCTTTCCGTTGTCAAATTCCGAAAGGCCGTTGACCCCACTGATGTATACGGTGCCGTACTGGTTGTTGCTGTTTGCGTCCATGCGAAGATTGGCATCCTTCGCCACCTTTTGCAGCACATCCCATACCGTATTGGTGGTATTGGCAGTCAGGGTCTCGCTGGCCCAGGTGGTCAGGCCGCCCTTTGCCAGGCCGTGGGGGCCGCCGTTGGCGGTGGGGTCGGAATGGTGGGTGTCCCCCAGGATGGAGACGGAGACGGTGATATCCGTACTCTTGGGTGTGACCGTTACGGTAAATCTTACCTCCTGGCCCTCGTAGCGGAGGCGCACCGTCTGCTTGCCCGGGGTATCGGGGTTGTAGCCGGATACCGTGGCGCTTTCCGCGGATACTTGGGTCTCGGTGCCGTCGCTCCATTTCACAATCAGGGTCAGGCCGTCAAGTACCAGTGCCTCCCCCTGGGTATAGTTCTTCTTAGGGGTGCCCTCCAGGGTCATGCCTGTGGCGTAGGTTTTGGGGGGCTCGCTGCCTTCCGTAAAGCAGAGCTTATTTTTATCCGCCCCCAGGGGATCGTCCGCCCGGTTCATCTCCGGCTTGGAGACGGCCCGGTTGCTACCGGTGGTAGCCTTGCCGATGGTAGAAAGCTCAATATACTGCTTCAGGGCAACACAGTTGATTTCTTCCTCGTAGCTTGCAACGCCGCCGTTGCCATCGGAAACGTATTTGGAGGTATTGTAATAATAGGTATTGCCCCGGAACCCGTTGGGTACGGCGCTGGTATCCACATGGGCCACAGCCCCGATACCATCCTCCGCGTTCTCGTAGTAGTTCCCGGTGATGACCATATTGGCATTCAGGGACTGCATAAAGCCGATAATGCCCCCGGCGTATTTTCCGGTGCAGGAGACAAAGCCCGTAAAACGATTGTTCTGGATATAGCCAACGCCGTTGTCCCAGAACTGCTGGACGCAGCCTTCCGCACCCAGGATGCCGCCTACGCCGTTTTTGCCGAAGACAATCCCGTCGCCGGTGCAATTTTGGATCACCACGCCTCTGGCGTTGGGAGCGGTTTCCAGGCCCCATCCGGTACCTGCGTAGCCGCCGCCGACGATGCCGCCTGCGTAATTGCCGGAAGCGGTAACGGAGCCGGAAAAGCTGCAGTCTGTCATTTCAAAGTCGCCCATGGACTGGCCCTTGTTTCCCACCAGGCCGCCCACCCAGTCTACGCCGTACACATCCGCGGCGCTGGTACAGTTGCGGACATAGCCATTGAATTCCCCGGCGAAGGCACCGATGTGGCTTTGCTTCCGGTCGTAGCCGACGGTGACCCCGGATTCTACGGTGCAATCCTCGATGAGCAGCCGGTCCTCTCCCGAGGCGTAGCCGCCGATAAAGCCAGAATACAGGGTTTTGGTGCCCTTTACCAGGGTCACCCGGTAGAATTTGGCGTAGTACTTCTCCACCTTGTCTTCCACATAATGGCTGACCAGGCCGTAGTCCTGGATCTTGGGCCCATAGAGCTTTAAATCATGGATCACGGCTCCCCGGGTCCGGGAAAACAGGGCCTTGCCGCCTTCCGGGATGGTGATCTGGTGTCCGCCGCCGTCAAAGTCCCCGGTAAAGGGGGTATCCTCGTCGCCGATGCCCTCCCAGGTTCCGGTGATGGCAATGTCATTTTCCATGCGGAAATAGCCCTTGGACCGTTCGTCCCCTTCCGTGACCCAGGTATCCAGAAGCCGCAGGTCCGCTTCGGTGGTTAAATGGTAGGGGCTTTCCTGGGTGCCGGAGCCTGTCAGCGCGGTTTCCGGGGCCAGCAGAAGCACCGGCTCCTCCAAAAGCTCCTCGAGTTCCTCTTCCTGGGCCAAGAGCAGCACATAGCTTGTTTCCTCCGTGCCCTCCCCTTTCAGGCGCAGGGTCAGGGTATTTAGGTTTTCCGGGTCCCACAGGCAGGTATTGTCCTCTACCAAAGCGTCGTTTGCGTAGATTGGGATGCCCTCCGGCCCGGAAAGGGTGACGGTGATTTCCTCCGCTGCCGGGAACTGCACCTCATAGCGGAAGCAGTCCGGATCAAAGGCCGGATCCAAGGGGATTTCGTTCCCCTCGGCATCCTGCAGCTTTAGTGCGTCCAGTGCCGCCGATTTTGGGGGTGTTTCCGGCTCTGTGCTTTCTTCTGCCGGTTCTTCCGACGGAAATACCGTCTCTTCTGTCGGGGATACCGGTTTTTCCGTCGGGGGGACCGTTGTTTCTGTGGGCGAAGACGCCGTCTCCTCTGTATTGGAGGGCAGCGCGTAGCCCTTATTGGGGAGCAGAACCCCGAGCATCATCCAGGCGGCCAAAAATCCGGCCATTATTCTTCGCATAGTCGATCCCCTTTGCTAAAAAGCTGAAATCAGTGTATTTATATGGAAATTTTACCATGTATTTCTCGGTTTGTACAGAGGAAATACAGGAAAAGCAGGAATTTCGGAGTCAGATATTGGGAACAATAATAAGAAAATCTACAAATAAGGATTTAACGATCTGTCACTGCGGTGACAGCTCCCCCAAGGGGGAGCGGAGCCTTGGAAACTCCCCCTTCCCCTGGTGGAGAAGGGGGATAAAATGGATGCTTACTTCTTTACAGAAGGTGTGATGGTTACAAAGCAGGTGGCGGTCAGGCCGGTGCCGTCGTTGGAGGAGACGGTGACCATTACCTTGGTATCCTTCGTCACCTTCTTGGTGGTGAGCTTTCCGGAAGAAGATATCTTCGCGCCCACGTTGTTACTGCTGACGGTCCAGGTCAGCTTCTTGTTGGTGGGATCCACGGGGTCCAGAATGGCTTTCAGCTGCAGGGACTTGCCGCCTTCTACCGTCTGGTCTTCCAGGGTCAGGCTCTTCAATTTCTTGATGATGTTCAGCTTGAAGGAGGCCTTCTTGCCGGAGCCATCTTTGGCAGTTGCCGTGATGGTGACGGTGCCGGCCTTGTAGCAGGTGACCTTACCGGTTCCGTCCACAGCAGCGATCTTAGCATTGGAGGACTTCCAGGTAACAGCCTGCAGAGCCTTGACGGGATACACATTGGCGCTGAACTGGATATTATCCGCCTCGGTCATGTTCCATACCAGGGTGCCGGTGGTCCGCTCGTGGTTCACGTCGGAGATGGTCACGCCCAGAGCCACGGGGTTAATGGTGATCTCTTGGGTGGCTTCCATGCCGCTGCCGTCCTTGGCCACTGCCTTGACGGTAACGGTCACGGGAGAAGTCAGGCCCTTCTTGGCGCTGACCACACCGGAAGAAGAAATCTTGGCGTAGCGGCTGCCGCTTACCATGGACCAGGTGACGGCCTTCTGGGAAGCGTTGGCGGGCTGTACCGTAGCCTTCAGAGCCAGGGACTTACCGGAGGCGACGACCATAGAGTCCTTGTCGTTCTTGGTCACAATGGTGATGCCGTTTACCAGATTGGTGACCTTCAAGGTAACGGTAGCCTTGGTCTTCTTGTCTGCGGTGGCCGTCAGCTTGACGGTACCGGTCTTCACGCAGGTGACCTTGCCGGTTTCGTCGATAGTGGCGACCTTGGTGTTGGAGCTTGTCCAGGTCACATCCCGGGTCTCTTCCACAGCGCCATCGGTGGTATCCAGGGTGTAAGCCTTCAGCGTCAGCTCTTCGTTCACGTTGCGGACAACCTTCCCATTGGTCACGTACTTGTCGCCGGACTTGAGGATCAGGCTCTGCACATTCTTAGGCAGGATGGTGAGGGTGATCACATCGCTTTCTACCGCTGCCGCATCCTTGCTGACGGCGTAAATCTTTACCACGTGAGGCTCGTTCACGGTCTTGGCGGAAACCTTGCCGGAGGTGGAAACGCTGACGTAAGCGCTGTCAGAGGCGTTTACCAGCTTGAAGGTCACGCCGGAAACGGTGGGCTTCACGGGATCGGTAGTGGCCTTCAGGGTCAGGCTCTTGCCGCTGCGCAGGGTGTGATCGGCAGGCTCTGCAATGGTGACAGACTTGGTCAATACACCAACCTGCAGCTTTACGGTGGCGGAAATACGGCTGCCATCGGTAGAGGTAGCGGTGACGGTCACGGTACCGGTCTTACCGGCAAAGGAGACGGTGCCCTCGGCATCGATCTGGGCGATCTTCGTATTAGAGGACTTCCAGGTGACCTCCTGGGCCAGCTCGTCGGGATAGACCATGGCAGTCAGTGTCAGAGTCTCCCCTTCCTCGGCGTTCAGGCTCAAGGTCTTACCGGTAACGTTTTCCCCATCCTTCACGATCTCCACCTGGGTGACCTTGGGCAGAATGGTAACGACCTGCTCAACAGTGCCCTCATAGCTGCCCTTCAGGGTGCCTACAAAGGTCACATCGTGCTTGGTCAGGACGGTTTTTGCCTTTACGGTACCGGTAGCGGAAATGGTTGCGTAAATGCTGTCCTGAGGATCTTTCAGGGTCCAGGTAATGTCATTCTTACCCAGGACCTTACCGTTCTTGCCCAGGACCTTCAGGGTGGTGGACTTGCCGGAAAGCAGCTCGGTGGCGTTGGCCTTATCCGGCTTGGGGGTGACGGGCGGCTCCTTGCCGTAGTTTTCGCCGTCCTCTTCGTAGGTGTAGTCGTCGGTGTAGTGGAGAATGATCTGGTCGTTCTCGTTCACAAATCTGGCCGACACGCCTACCTCGGGATGCTTGCCGTTCACGGTGTACATCCAGCCGGAGTTTTCGCCGTTGTCCTTTTCGCTCAGGCCGTTGACGCCCCGGATATAGTAGGTTCCGTATTGCTCGCTGTAGAATGCGTCAAGCTCAATGTCCTTGGACTTGGCTACCCGCTGGAGCACATCCCATACGGTTTCCGTGGTATCCGCTTCTACGCTGGTATCCTCTGCCCAGGCAGTCAGGCCGCCCCGGGCCAGACCGTGAGGCTCATCTACCGCGCCGTGCTTTTCGTCGCCCAGGATGGAGACGGAGACGGTGATCTTCACGGATTCCGGCTTGACGGTTACAGTAATATACGCCACGGCATCGCCGTATTTCAGGGTGATCGTCTGGATGCCCACCTTGTTCTGATCGTAGCCGTCCATGGTCACGTCTCTCAGAGCCACATTGGTGGTGGTGCCATTGGACCAGCTGGCCGTCAGCACAATGCCGGTCAGGTCCAGCTCGTCGCCGACGGTGAATTCGGTCTTGTAGGTACCGCTGGCCGTCAGCTCGTAGCAGATGGGCTCGATGCTTCCGCCAGCCACCCGGCAGAGCTTGTCCGCATCCGCGCCCAGGGGGTCGTCGGTACGGTTGTGGTTCGCCTGCCAGGCGCAGCCAGCAACGGTAGGCAAATCATCTGTACCATTACCGGAATTGAAGATAACCGTGCCATCCATTCCGGTTGCCGTCTCGCAACTGGTATCTACATACAGTACAAAACCAATACCCTTATCCGTATTGGAATAGGTATTACCCAAGATGTCATCCCACTTGTTCAGGCTCTTGTAATAACCAATGATGCCGCCGACATACTTGCCGCCGGTTGCACTGACAGTGCCGGAAAAGTTATTGGCTTTAAGGCTATACGCATTCCAAGCCTGGGCAACATAGGTGTCACCGCCCAGGATGCCGCCGACCTTATCGTGACCGGTAATAGAACCAGTTACAGTATTATTATTGGCCGTCACCTTAATGCCGTTGGGAGCCGTTTGGTTGGTGTAGCCGCCGCCAACGATGCCGCCCGCATGGTCGCCACTGGCTACCACGCTGCCGTCGAAGGTGCATCCACTGACAGAACACAGGCCCAAAGCGTTATCCCGGCAGCCCAGGATACCGCCGACATAGTTTACGCCATAAACTGTTGCGCCGCTCTTGCAGTTTTCAATCACGCCGTGCAGCCGTCCAGCAATAGCGCCGATCATGCTCTGGTCTTTGCCGTAACCGATAACAACACCATCTTCCACTGTGCAGTTTCGGATAGTCACTGTGCAGCTGGCACTGGCACCACCGAAAGCATTCTCGCTATTCAGTTCGGCGCCAATCAAGCCTGCCTTTTTTGTCTGCGTTCCCGTTTTCAGCGTAACATTATCGATAACAATTGCAGTTCCATCCAAACCATATCCATGATAACTATTGACAAGGCCATAGCCATCAATTTGGGAACCATAGATATTCAGGTTGCTGACGCTGGCGTTCCACACATAGCCCAGCAGCGGCAAACCGCCAGCTGGAATGGTTAAGGTATGCCCTGCACCGTCGATAATACCGGAGAACGCATTTAGATTGTTCCCCTTATCAATAAGGTTACTGCCATCCTTGGTACAACCTATGGGTTGCCAATCGTTCGGGAGGGTTACATCTTTCTCGAACTCGAAGTGCTGCCCGACAAATGCGTTTCCATCCGCAACGGCTTCCCGGATTGCAATCAGGTCATCCGCACTGGTGATTAGATACGGTTTATCGGAAGTGCCTTCGCCGTCCAGTGGCAACTTGTTCTTTACAATTTCAACTTTAACGCAGCTGGTCTTTACTTTGGGATAGACCTGATCATTAAAGTAGTAACTATTGATTTCACAATAGTACCACTTTGTGCCGACTTCATCAGACGGTGCGACATAACCGGATAGATATCCGTCCAGCCTACGGGTCGAATCTGTGGCATCTTTAATTGCCTGTGCATTGCTTCCGTTTTCATCATCGCAACTATACCACTGAAATTGCGGAATACCCTCCTCCGGATAGGCAGTAAGGACAGATAAAGAGACCTGTGCACCGATTGGATACTCACCACCCACAGGTTGTGTAAGAATTGCAGGAGGCGGAATATTTACAATATCCAGAAAAACAACGCAAATATCGGGGAGCTTATACTCATATCCACTTGATAATGTTAAACGACATTTGAACTGATACGAATCTTTCCTACTAGAGGTTGTGTCAACTTTGATTGTAGCCTCATTTTCTTCAAGCGCAGTATTCCACCGTGTCCAATGGTATACCGTATCATCACCTACATTGCTTACAACAGCTTTTATTGACAGCTTGTCATACTGCGTTATTCTAGGAATGTTATATGTACCAGAGTCATTTACCGCTTCATATTCTATCCCATTCAGTGTATAGATATATTTCTCGAAAACTGGTTTTGCTTCAGGTGGATCGTCTACAATGATATGCAGCTTATAAACGCCCTCTGCAATGCCATAAGAGCTTTCGCGGCTTGTAATTCGTATCTCGAAATCTTTGCTCGTTTCCTCACCTGGCGTGTAGATGATTTCCGCAGCACGGACAGATTGCTGGGTATCCACTCCATTACTGATTGAGCAATTGCTATCAGCGAAAATTTGTCTAAATCCACCAGAAACGTAAATTTTGTACGATTCATTGCGTACAAGATGCACCTCGTAGGTCGATGCATCCGTTCTAGTAATATTCCCCAGCCGGTCATATGTCTCCTGATTTTCAACAATAATTTCCCTGAGAGAATTGTATAGAGAGAACGAGAGCGATACAGAGTTGCTGCTTCCCTCAAAACTGAAGCTGAAATCAGAATACTTCAATGCGGGTGCTCCATCAACAAGCCCAGATGTATTTTTGCCCCAGCCGTCATAGTAACCTGTGATATTTACTGTGCCATTTTCGGAGTGGACGGTTTCTTCATGTTCCACTCCTCCTGCCCAGCTGGTATATGTTACCGTGAATGGTGTCTGGAAATCTTCTGGTGCTTGCACCATGATAGACTTTGCATCTGTCGTATATTCAACTGCATATGAAGGTGCATACAGCGCATAGGAACCATCTTCTGTTTGACTGACTGTCAACGAAATGTCTGCGCAAATCGAATCGGCCATTTCAGAACTGTACAGAGAGAATTGGAATTTCGTCAAATCAACATCATCCAACTCACTGTCAGCCTTGATGACCTTCACCTTACATGATGCCTGGAATCCACCATCATTTGTGGTCACGGTAATGACCGTTTCGCCAACTTCAACAGGAGTTACTTTTCCAAGTGCATCCACCGTTGCAACTTTTTCATTACTGGATGTCCATACCACAGTGGTATTCGTCGCGTCAGTTGGGGTAATTGTAGCAGCAAGCTGCGCAGGCTCATCCTTTAACTTTAGTTCGAGTTCCGCCTTGTCCAAGGATATACCTGTAACCGCAATGTTTTTTCTATCCATGAGCGCAGTCAGACAATCATTTCCGGTGCTAACCGTAACATTGTTCCACTGTGCCTGCGTACCAGTATAGTGGGCCGCTTTTAGCTTTGTGCACTTTGCAAACGCATTCGTTCCCACTGTTTGGAGGGATACAGGAATTGTCACGCTTTCCAGAGCCGTCGCTCCGTTGAAACAGCTGGTCGGAATTGCCGTGATACCTTCATTCAGAACAACTTCAGTCAAACTTGCGCAGTTGTAAAACGCATAGTTGTCGAGAGTCGCACCTCCGGGAAGATCAACACTTATCAGGCCGGTCCTGGAAAATGCCTGATTCCCAATCTGGATTGCCGCATTTCCAAATGTCACACTTGTGAGGCTTGTGTCTGCGCTAAACGCCTTTTTCCCGATAATTTCCACGCTCGACAAATCAGCGCTTGTTAGACCGCTTTGCGTAAAGGATTCTTCGCCAAGCTCCTTGACATTCTTGAAATTGACAGTCTTCAGAGCTGCACATTTACCAAAAGCCTGCTTCCCAACAAGCTCTACTCGATTGCTGTCACTGCCCAACGTGACAGAGGTCAACGCACTGCACGAGACAAACGCTTGAGATCCAACGGTTTTGGCGGAATCCAGAGAAACATTTCCCAGACTTGCACAGTTAGAAAAAGCCGAATTTCCAATGGTTTCTACCTTATTTAACTGAATGCTGGACAGTTTTGTGTTGCCGTCAAATGCAAAGGTCCCAATTTTAACAAGCGAATCAGGCAAGGTCACTTCTTCAAGAGTGTTATACTGTCTGAACGTATTCTTACCAATAGCGGTGATGCCATCCGTGATTTCCACTTTGACGATAGAACTCTTATACTGATACCACGGCGCATCGGTCCC
>OGKG01000890.1_pt1 | contig 37859 bp, 23 predicted proteins | sample 1572201 | NCBI WGS metagenome assembly OGKG01 (sample SAMEA2582146, study PRJEB24529) | metagenome | biome: Human gut stool | place: China | collected 2011 | reverse complement strand
GTTTAGGTTAGTAGTAATAGATTTAGGTTTTTAGTTATTAGGTTTAAGGTAAATTGTTTAACAGGTAGCTATGAAGGATCGTGAGACTCTTCATTAATTACGAAAAAGGATTTTTAGTTAAACATAGGCTTACGGCGCTGCTCGATGAGAGTAGCGCCGTATTTCTTTTATATACTAACATCAAGAATAATATCCTAATCAGCGTACCACAACCTTCATGCCTTTCACTATGTAGACACCAGCAGGTAGGGTAATATGCTTTTCTACACCTGCCTCTACGCTCTCGCGACTGACCATTCTTCCGTCAATGCCGAATACAGCAAGCTGCTCTGACTTGTCGGAGCCAACGACAAGTTCTCCAATGCCTCCAAAAACATTGAAGCCATCGGTTGCTTTGCAAGCGTCCAAGCCTGTAGACTTACCTGCTACATAGAGGATTTGTATGTTAGCCGGAACAGTAAGACCTTTAGTCTCATCCTCTACCAAAGCCAAATGGTACATATAGTTTTTTATCGTCACAAATCCCCAAGGAGACGCTTCCGAATCTAAATATTGCACATCAAAACTAATATGCATCGCCCTGTATCCCAAATTGGCAGGATAGAACTTCTCCTCAAGATAGAAAGTACTCTTATCGCCAGGCACATCGAACGACGGATAATCTCTGCTGATAAAGCTTTCGTTATACGAAGCGGGATCGGCACACGAGATAGTAAAATGCAACTTACCGGCACTACCGATATTTCTAAAAGCATAGCGCACCAAGGCAAAGTCGTCGTTCACCTTAGGAAATCTGCAGTAACTATCACCGACATAAGCGTTTTCAAACTCGTTTGGAGTGGCGTTATTCTCCACACCAACAAGCACCAAATACGGCTTAGGATCTTTGTCGATAGCCACTTTTACAGCCGATGCCATATCGTTTCCATCTTTGTCTTTAACCCAGAAATAGAAGTATGGGCAATCCTCAAAAGGATCCTTGGTATAAAGAGAAACATCAAGGTTGAGCGTAGCGTCAGAATGAGGTGCGACCGTGATATTGTCACCTTCGCCATTCATATATCTAACTTCAGCCTCGTTTTCAGGATATTCCGGTTTATAATAGCCGACAATCTTTATAACACCGTTGTATTCTTCGTCGCCATTGTTAGTGACCACAACCTGCAATTTGCATGGAGTCAGATGGTTCACCATCAACAATCCCGATGGCTTTAAGGTAGCACTAAGCGTAGATGCAACTTGCGCTTTTGACGACGACTGGGATGTTGGTGTATAGACAACCGTTTCTGCAAAGGCAAACAGTGTAGATAAGAACATCAGCATCAGAACAAAGGGTAAAATAATCTTCTTCATAATCATGATGTTTTAAAGGGTTGGAACATTAGTTAATATCTGTTGCCCAAATTTAGGAATAATATCAATACAATGAGCCAATTTAACAGAAAATGTAGATTATATTCTACATTTTTTAACTCTATCATCATTCATACCTCGTTAAATCGGGACACGATAGCAACGATAAAAATAGTACTACAATGTTGCCGTAGCAGGACAACAGTATTGCCGTAGCGGGACAACGATGTTGCCGTAGCGGGACAACGATGTTGTCGTAGCGTGGTAATCGGATGGAAGATAAGACTGGGAGATGGGCTGGAAGATACTTGCATTTTTCAGATATCTACCAGCCTATTCGAGTTTCGCTTGCCATTCATAATCAGCGAGTTAGAGAAATCGAAATCCGAAAATGGGAGATATGGGAGATTTTTTACGCAACTGATATTATTTAAACCAAATCTGGAACATACAGAGGTATATGGGGAAAGTGCATAAAAAAACGACTAAGCGTTGAAATCAACTCTTAGTCGTCTACAGTACCCAGACCCGGGCTCGAACCGGGATGGGTTGCCCCACTGGTGTTTGAGACCAGCGCGTCTACCGATTCCGCCATCTGGGCATTGGCGTTTTGCGAGTGCAAAGGTACGCTTTTTATTTCGTTCCGCAAAACTTTTGAAACAAAAGTTTTGCGGAAACGGTTAGTTTAAGAGCTTTTCTACTCTTTTACTTTTAAAAGCTTTGTGGCAGCGTGGTATGGGCAAGATGCCCATACCTCCTACTTTTTACTTTTTTACTTTTAATAGTTTTCTGCTTTCAGCTCGAAGTACGCCTGCGGATGCTTGCACACCGGGCAAAGCTTCGGTGCCTGCTTGCCTACAACGATGTGACCGCAGTTGCGGCACTGCCAGATGCAATCGCCGTCGCGAGAGAACACTACGCCGTCCTCGATGTTCTGCAAGAGCTTGCGATAGCGCTCCTCGTGATGCTTCTCGATAGCACCTACGCCACGCATAGCGGCAGCAATCTCTGCGAAGCCTTCCTCGTCAGCCTCCTTAGCCATGCGGTCATACATGTCAGTCCACTCGTAGTTTTCGCCTGCAGCAGCATCCTTCAGGTTCTCGATGGTGTCCTTGATGGCACCACCCTGCAGATACTTGAACCACATCTTTGCGTGTTCCTTCTCATTCTGCGCCGTCTCCTCGAAGAGAGCAGCTATCTGCTCATAACCCTCTTTGCGAGCCTTTGATGCGTAGTATGTGTACTTGTTGCGTGCCTGCGACTCACCTGCGAAAGCCTCCTGCAGGTTGCGCTCTGTTTTTGTTCCTTTCAGTTCCTTCATAATGATTATTTTTTATTGCCAATTTTACTTTCTGCAAAGATACAGATAAAGTTTGAAACAGCAAAGGAATAGTTGTAATTTTTACAAACTAAATTGTTTTATCCACTCCGCTACCTCCTTTGCACAGCGTTCGTCGTTGAACATCTGCTCGGCAAGAGCGCGACCGCGCTCCCCCATCAGGCGTGCCTCGTCGGGGTGAGTGGCTATGTATTCGACGGCTCGCTGCCAGCCTTCAACATCGCCATACTCAACGGAGATGCCACAGCCAAGGCGGTCGAAGTCGACGGGTATCTGCGGATTGCGACTGCAGATGATGGGGAGTCCGAGGGCGAGTGCTTCCACCACGGTGGTGAGTCCGGCGGTGTAGCGTGTGCGGTGGCAGCAGATGACAACGCAGTCGGCTTTCGCCACCTCGCGTGCTATCTCGTAAGGCAGCAGTCCGCAAATCTTCACCACGTCGATGTTGTCGGCTGGCTCGCAACGCTCCACGGCTTCGAGGTTGGGGTTGGGCACGTTAGGGTTCGGATTGATACCTATATATAATATAAGGTGGCGACCGGTGCGATTGAACGCTTCGATGAGCGTGGGTTGGTCGCGCTGCTCCTTACCCGTGGCGATGAAAGATGGTGAGGGGGTGAGGGGGTGAGAGGGTGAGATTTGCTCTGCCTTGAGTTCCGCTTTTATCTTATCATAAAAGGCGAGGTCGGCACCCCAATGCCCCACGACGAGTTTGCGTGGGTCGGCTTTCGGCGCCTTAAGCGAGTCGTCGACGAGTTTCTGCGAGAAGAAGATTAGGCGGTCGAAACCTTTGTAGAAGAAGCGACCGAGCAGTTCGCGCAAGCGACTCTTCGACTTCACTATGGGCTGATGATGCCACACGATGATGGGCTTGCGGAACAAGCCGAGGGCACGCAGCAGCACCACAAGTTCGAGTCCTTTGTAGTGGGTGGCGTAGAGAGCGTCGTAGTGTTCGTGACACGTGAGCACACGCCACGCCGTGTAGAGCGCAGTCTTCAGTCGGGAGAGTTCGTGCTTCGGCGAACGGTGGTAGACCACGTCGATGCCGTTGTCGACAAGGTGGCACGCTCCGTAGAGAAAGTGCGACGGAAACTCGCCTTCCGCCATGCGACGGAGGCAATACTGTATGTTCTGCGTATGGTAGAAATAAACCTTCATAGATAGCGGTAGTTGTATATCTGCATGAACGGATGGAGCACGGCACGCAGGAGCGCCACGGGGTCGGTCTCGTGTGTGTAGAAAATGCGGTGACGATAGCGCACATACATGCGTTGCAATCCGAAGAACGCCTTCAATCCCCTACCCGTCTCGTAGCCGAGGAGGCGCAAGCCGTCGCGAAAGATTGCATTGTCGGTGGTGGGGACTGAGGGAGTTGCCTTCGCCTTGCGTTCCACCCACAGAAGGAAGTCGCGGCGAGCGGCGAAGTGTGCGTTCATCCGGGGCTTCACCTTCGAATAATTGCGTACGCCGTACCACACCATGTAGGCAGCATTGTCGGCAGAGCGCACACGATGGGTGTCGACACCCACGTATGTGGCAGCCTCGGCGTAGCGACGCTGGCGCACAAGCACACGGTCGATGAGCACGATGCTGTCGAGAGCCGCAGCAGCTGTAGCGGTCATCACGTCGTAGCATGTGCGGCGGTATATCTCGGGGCACTCCTCCTCGGTAGGTATCACGTCGAGCAACTCGCGACGCAGCACCTGGCAGTGGCCCATCATCGAGGCATAGAACAGACGGATGAGGTTGCAGTTGGGTCGGCGACTGTCGTAGCGCACCTCAGCACCAGTCTCGGTGAACGGCACCGAACGGCAGACACACATCATGTTCTGACCGATGGCGGCGCACTGCTCTTCGAGCTTCGTCGGCAGCCAGATGTCGTCCTGATCGCAAACGGCGATGAGGTCGGCGGTGGAACGGCGCATGGCAGAGAAGAAGTTGCGGTTGATGCCCTGCTGTTGCGCGTTCTGATAGACACGCATCTGCACCCCATCGGGCGCACGGCGAGCATAGTCGGCGAGCAACTCCATAGTGTTGTCGGTAGAACAGTCGTCCTGCACGATTATCTCCTTCGGCTTCAGTGTCTGCGCAAAGAGCGAGTCGAGCTGCTCTGCAAGGTGCCGACTCGCTCCGTTGTATGTACACATCACCACCGCTACGGTTTCGGTCTGATTCATTCTTTATAAAATAATTTAAGTTTCGCAGATGAAAGTAGTTAAGAAGTTAAGGAGTTGTCGCGCCCTACGGTCGCTAAGGAGTTAAGCCATTAGTTTTTTTGCTTGATATAGCATTATAAGCATTTGGCTTCGCTCGGCTTTGCCGCTTGCTTGCAAGAACTTCTTAACTCCTTAACTACTGAATTCTCTGAACTTGCGAAAGTTCAGCAAAATAATTATGTCACTTCTTGACTTCCGTTTCCTCAATCAGCTCGGGCATGATAAACACGGCGTGCACTTTCTGCTTCTCCTTCGGCGGCACCTCCATATAGTTGCGGTAGAGGTCGCGCAGATAAGCGTCGGGGTCGGCAGGCGCAGCGAAACGCTTGCCTTCGAACTCGATAGTGGAGAGCGGGAAGAGGCAGTCGCGGCGGTGCATGATGCCGTAGCCGTTGTTGATGAGCACGTTGGAGATGTAGGTGTCGCGCTTGCGCAGAGCGAAAGCCGCTGCCCACATCGCCTTGCAGAAGAGATACTTCGCACCGAAATAGAGCAACTCGAACGTGGCACGCCACGAGTACTGATGCGAGTGGTGCAGTATGGAGTAGCACTTCGACATAGCCTTGCCGTAACGCTTGCAGAAGCTGCGCGAGACGTTAGGGTAAGGGATAAACGGGAAGATGTCGACGAAGAGTCCCTTCGAGTAGTCGAGCGAGAAGTCCTCCGTGCCTTCGACATAGAACGAATTGAGGTCGCGCACCTTCATAATCGGTTCGCGGGTGTGCTCCGTCTCGGGTGTCTGCAGCAAGAGTCCGCTGCGCAGTTCCTTAGGAGCCACCTCGGCGAAGCGGCGCGAGTCGTCGAGTGTCATCGCTATATCTATGTCGTCATCCCACGGGATGAAGCCACCATGGCGCACGGCACCAAGCAGAGAGCCTCCGTCGAGCCAGTACTTGATGTCGTGCTTGCGACAGATGCGATCTATCTCCTCAAGAATGGAGAGTTGCTTGAGCTGCGCACGACGGAGGTTGCGCTGTTTGAATTCGTTTATATAATTCATTTTTAAGTTGACGAGTTGACGAATGAACGAGTGAACAAACTGATTAGTTGGCTACTGGTCGACGCACGTCTATCACCTGACCCGTGCAATCGGTGAGCAGGGTGCGCAGCGTAGCCTCAGCCACACGCTCCGGCATGAGCAGCGTTTCGTCGGGCTCCACGCCGAAGTTCTGCTGGCGCATCGGTGTCTTTGTACGCTCTGGGTTGATGCAGTTGATGCTGATGCCGTCGGCATCCCACTCCTGCGCAACAGCCTGCACGAAGTTGACGATGGCAGCCTTTGTCGACGAGTAGATACTGTAGAAGGCGCGACCGCGGGTGTACGAGCTGGATGTGAAGAAGATGAGCTTACCGCGTGTGCGCTGCAGATAAGGACGTGAGCGCAGAGCCACATTCACCGTACCCATATAGTTGGTCTGCACAGCCTTCAGGATGGTGTCGTACTCCATCGAAGCGAGCGGCTCGCGGTTGAGCACGCCGGCGGTGTTGATGACGTAGTCGATGTGTCCTTCCTTCTGCTCCACAGCAGACAGAGCAAGAGCCACCTGGTTGTCGTCGCCTACATCGGTGTGCGTTGCGCCACGCGAGAATGAGTGCACATGAGCACCACTCTGCTCGAGCATCTCGACGATGTTCTTGCCGATGCCGTAGCTTCCGCCGAACACCACTGCCACCTTTCCGCGGAACGAGTCTGCACCAATCTGCACGTCGTTGGGCTCGGTGCTCTTCAGCTGGAACAGCTTGTCCATCATGTAGGTGTCCTCGCGATAGGTGAGCTTCATGTTGCTCTCCTCGCCACGCACCACGAAGATAGGCTCTTCGGGCAGGTATGTGCGCACCACGCCGCAGTCGTCGGTAGTGCGGAAGTTGGGGTCCTTGAGAGCCTTGTCGTAAGCATCGGATATCAGCTGGCGGTCGAACGCCTGCGGAGTCTGTCCGCGGCGCAGACGGGAGCGGTCGGGGATGTTCGTGATGAAGTCGCCGTCGACCTCAATGATTGTGTCGGCAGACGGTACGGCAACGTTCACGGCACGATGCGTGTCAAGTGCCTTCACCACGTCGTCGATGATGCGCTGGCTGACGAGCGGGCGCACCGCGTCGTGGAAGATGAGGTTGGCATCCTCGTTCTGGTAGGCGGTGATGGCAGAGAGCGACGAGTAGTAGCGCTCGGCTCCGCCCTTCAGTATCTTCTTCACCTTGCGCCACTTGTTGCGCAGCACGATGTTCTCGAAGTCGGCAACGAGTGCCGGGTTCGACACGATGGCTATCTCGTCGATGTGCTGGCTGCGCTCGAACACGTCGATGGTGTGCTCCACGACCATCTTGCCTGCCACCTTAAAGAACTGTTTCGGTGTGGACATGCCCAAGCGTGAGCCTACTCCACCGGCAAGGATAATGGCGATGTTTCTCTTCATATTGCAGGGTTTGGGGGTGTTACAGTTTCTTGAACTCGGTGTATATCTTATCGGCTATCTCGCGGAACTCCTCTTCCGAGAGCTTCAGCTTCGGATTAGAGAAGAGCATGTCCTTCTCCGACTGCATCGGGATGAGATGAATATGTGCGTGCGGCACTTCGAGTCCGAGCACTGCCTCGCCCACCTTGATGCACGGGAAGGCACGCTTGATGGCTACAGCCACCTTCTTTGCGAACACCTGATACTCGGCAATCTCCTCATCCTCCATGTCGAAGATGTAGTCTACTTCGCGGCGCGGAATGACGAGTGTGTGACCTTTCACCAACGGGTTGATATCGAGGAAAGCGTAGAACTGTTCGCTCTCAGCACACTTATAGCTGGGAATCTCGCCTGCGGCGATTTTTGAGAATATATCCATAACAATAGGTTTTAAATGTTTATTTCTACAAAATTAGTAAAAATAACGGATAAGCGCACGCATTCACACATATTTTTATATACGCAAAAGCCAGAAACCTCAGACTCCGAGTCTGCGACTTCTGGCTTTTAACGTATTATGGTGCGCCCAATCGGCAGCTTCTTACGCTCTCTGCGATGTGCGGACAAGCCACACTCAGGTGTTATGCGAATGTGATGTTCTCGATGCGCAGACGGATAGTGCCACGCGGAATCTTAATCTCCACTTCGTCGCCCACCTTCTTGTTGAGCAGACCCTGTGCGATAGGTGTAGTGACAGAGATCTTACCCTCGCGCAGGTTAGCCTCGCTCTCGCTCACGATGGTGTATGCCATCTTGGCGTTGTTGGCGAGGTTGACCATCTCCACCTTCGAGAGAATCTGAACACAGTCGGTGCTCAGACGCGATGTATCAATAATCTTTGCTTCAGAGATAGCAACCTTCAAACGATTAATCTTCTCCTCAAGATGAGCCTGCGCCTCCTTAGCGGCGTCGTACTCTGCATTCTCGCTCAAATCGCCCTTGTCGCGAGCCTCTGCAATAGCTGCAGAAGCCTTCGGACGCTCTATTGTTTCGAGCTGCTTTAAATCGGCAACGAGCTTGTCGTAGCCTTCTTGTGACATGTAAGCCATGATTCTTTTGTTTGTTAATTAATATTTTACATTACAATAACAAAAAAACAAGAACCCCGACACTGTTCCTGCTGCCGGAATTCTCATTCATCTGTCTTTTTATACTATTTTCGCTAATTACACCATTCTTGCCACTACCTGATTTAACAAAAATGGTTTGATAGTTTTGCAAAGTTAGGCATTTAAATCCATATAAACAAACGTTTTAGTGGATTTTATTTTACAGAACACAACACCACGCCACCTACTTCACACGTCTTAATATATGTCAAAATAGTTGTTGGTCTGCGGAGTTTTGCTTAAATTTGTCGGAAAAAGAAAACTACTTTTATGACTATTATTCCCGCAACACCAGCGCACGCAGCCGACATCGCACAGCTCATTATGACGGCGATGACGGAAGAGTGCTGCCAGTATCTGGCTGGCAAGGAGCACACGCTCGACGATTTCTACCACATGATGCTCGACCTCGTACTCATGGACGACTCGCAGTACAGTTGGCGCAACGCCTTCGTAGCTGTCGACGAGGAAGCTACAGAGGGCAACGTGGAGTATGCACCGGTAGCCGGTGCCATCGTAGGCTACAACGGAGCCGACCTCCACCGCCTGCGCCGCCGTTTCCAGGAGGAGGCACTCAGACAGCTCCAGATGGACTACTCGCAGATGGACGACGAGACGGAAGCCGGCGAGTTCTATCTCGACTCGCTGGCAATCTACCCCGAATATCGCCGACGTGGCATAGCTCGCCAACTGTTGCAGCGTGCCTCGGAACACGCTGCAAGCCTCAACCTGCCCGCAGCGCTGCTCGTAGACAAAGGCAACCCCAACGCCGAACGCCTCTACCGCTCAGTAGGCTTCGAGTACTGCAACGATGCCATGTGGGGCGGACACGAAATGCGCCACCTACGCTGTCCTATTAACAAGTAGGGCAATAATAAAAACAAAAATCCACCGCAACGAACGCTGCGGTGGACCAAACTTTATTTATTAACTTTTTTATTTTCTCGACTATTTAACAAGACTCCCGTCTCATTTTGAGTGGCGAGAAAGACTATTTATTGTTGTCTTCTCCCCACATTCCTATTGCAGCAGTCGCTGCAAATAGGCTCATCATTACCGTCATCAACATAACCTTTCTACTTATTAACCTTTAAAACTACCAAACTATATACCTTTTATTGACAATCTTTACCTAAAAACTTCTTTACCTTTCAAAACTTAATACCTTTACCAAAGTTACCCTTTACTTTTCACCTTTTATAATACCTTATCAGAAGTCATCCTCTCTTGTTCAATCTTTTACCTTTACCTAATACCCTTTCGGTGTTGTTATCCTTCTATCTTTTACCTTTTTCTAATACCTTCCTATTGAAGTTATCCTAATCTTTTACCTTCTGATGTCGTCCTGAATCTTCTTTACCCTTAAGACTTTCCTATTGAATTATCCTTTCAATACCTTTTACCTAATGTTGTTAATCAAGCGGTTGCCTCACGGTTCCCTTGTTTTGACGATGCAAAGTTACAATTGTTTGCGTACACAAACAAGTATTTACACTCTTTTTTCGCATAAAAATGCCTATTTTTGACCTACATCAACCCTTAATGTGTTCGCACACATACGCAATCGTTTGCAAACCGCCAAACAACGGTTTTACTGGACAGCAATAACAAAGAAAGCGCCCTGCAAATGCTTTCACACTTGCAGGGCGTTCAACTTTAATAAAATAGTGAGTTCCTTAGTTGTCTAAAGGTTAGAAATCGTCATCTTTGTAATCATCATCCCCTTCTTCTACGATGCCGAATCCATTCTTTTCGTCACCGTCTGGACTCCAGCCACGGTCACTTTCAAGGCTTCCAGCCATTATCTGTAAAGGCTCCATTTCGATAACGCTAATCTCCGGAGCTACGTATTTCTTCTTTTTCATAATGCAGTTATAATATTATTTCTTTACCACTACCTTGTTGTTAACAACATACACACCCTTCGGCAACTTATCGACATTGTTGGTGTTCATGCGCACACCGCCAAGGTTGTAGATGCCGGTGTTTGTATTCTGCTTGTTCTCCTCAATCACGTGGATGCCGGTTGTTCCGTCTATGCCGTTACCATTAATTGAGAACATCAACATTTTGCCCGTGTGCATATCATCCTTAAGCCAGCAGCGATAAGCCTTTACCGTGTGTTCCTTGTTGGTGTGAACAAGGTTGCCCTTGCTGAACATATATGAGTCGGCGGACACAACGGTCTTACTGTCGTACGAACCAGTGTAGGTCATGCCTCCGCCATTTACTGTGTGTGTCAGATTAGATGTCTGGTCATCGTAGTTGATGCCATTGGCTACATATACATGACCGTCGAGAATCTTCGTAACACCATCGATAGTGTATGAATAGTTGCCGAGCGGCTCCTTTGTAGGATATATTATATAAGGTGTATTCTTATGCAGCACTACGCCATCTGCGGCTACGTTTACTGTAGAGAACTTTATCCAGTTGTTCTCCAAACGGTCGAACCCTGCCATCTGTACACCCTCGCCGAAGGCTTCCTTAACCTGAGCTGCTGTCATATCGACGGGAAGAATGATAGAGTTCCATCCCTTCTTGTTGTTGTCAGCACTCTTGGTGAATGTACGGTGCAACAGCATCTTGGCTCCAGTGTATGACTTAGTAACTGCAAGAGTATTGTCCTCATCAAGAACCAGAAGGTCGTCGTATCCGTTGAGGGTTCCGTCGTCGTTCATGTCAGTACGCAGAGCGAAGCCCTTAATCTGAAGATTCTCAAGAGCAGAGAGCGCCTTGACAGGTGTGATACGAACCTGATCGAACGACTTGGTAGGATTAAGCACGGCATAGCTGTCGCCCTTACTGCCAATAACATCAGCACCAAGAACCTTCCAGCTTGTCAGTTCTTCCTGCTTCTCATCATCAAGATAGGTGGTCAACCTAAGACCTTCGCCCAGACTTGCACCCAATCCTAAAGCCAGATTCTGGGTTACCATAACAAGCTGCTGTCCCTTATCAACTACTTTACCCATATTGACTGAGATTGTAGAGCCTCCCAAGTCTACGCCCAACGGGAGAGTCAAGTATGTATCCATCGAGTCGTCAATCAAATTGCTCAACTCGTTGTAGCCGTTGCCAATGTTGGCAACTTGGACCATCTGAGTGTTTGCAAAGTCGATTGATGCATTGGTATTATTTGTAGATACCACCTGAGCGCCATAAACGGGATTGATTGTAGCATTGTCGGCATCTGCATCGGCTACATACGCATAGTAGACATTGAGCTGTGAGAGGTCGGCAGAAAGAACGTCTGTGTTATAAAGTACAATCTCATCAAACACAGAGCCCGCGGGCACTTCAACGTTCAGACACATTTTACGTGTTTCCTCTTTACCGATAAGTCCGGCTGAGATGGCATCCCAATGGGTTGTTACATCTCCAGTCACTTCCTTGCCTTTATTGTAGAGCTTGATGTTGTAGAGCTTAAGCACATCAGCATCGAGTCCGGTAGCCTTGGCAGATATCACAAAACCAACCTTCATCTTGCCATTGAAAGCTCTTGCATTGCCATTCAAACCATCAGCAAAGTTAGAGCCATCAGCAGTCTTAATGCCAACGAGACCCTTGTTGGCAGCCACTTCAACGCCTGGCTCACGATAGGCGAAATCGTTGAGAGAAGTAGTAAGTATGGCTGAGCAGTTCATCATTCTATCGAATATCTGTATCAAACCACCGCCAACCTTATCGCTCAACATATATTTAGGCTCCTCACCCTCCTTATTGACAAGGATATCCACTCCGTGTTCCTCCGCAACATATGTGGGAGCATAGTTGAGGGTTGTCAGTTCATAACATTTTTCGCTTCTGCCTTCATCTTTAAGAACTGTTGCCTTAAACACATATTTGCCTGGAACATCAAGATTAGAAACCAGACCAGTTTCTGTGTTCAATTCAACATTTGAACCTGTTGGACGATCTACAATCGACCATTCTACCTGTACGGTATCATTGTGCTGCAACTGGAAATGATTGACACTTCCAGACACATCTCGACTTGATGTTGCATTGATAGGACAATGATGAGAAGCAGCATCGGGAGCCATGCGGACAAAGGCGTAGTTGACCGTTGTTGCACCTAATTCTATATTTAAACCACCGAAAGTTAACTTAGCCTTTGAAAAGGGCTTTGTTGACTTTATAACAACTTCGGCATCTTCTTTACCTTTAATAACACCAAGCTTAAGAACACCTACATTTACTGTATGACTTTCCGTTTCTATATCATGCTTACTACCAAAGAGACCAGTGCTATAGTCTTTACTATATAAAGTGATTTTGGTATAAGCTCCCACTCCGAGGTTTAGAGCATCTTTAATTTTGTATTTGAAGCCTATCTCTGTGCCAGCAGGGAAAACCTCCTTGCCATCTGTAGGAGTGGCTCTAACATCTACTGATCCTATATTATTAAGAACAGAGTTTGTAAGGTCTTCATCATATAATTTTTTGTCACCGCTCAATGTTATAGTCTTACGGTTATAATCCTTTTCATAGTTCTGGATACCATTCTCCTTATTATTGGTAATAGTATACTCACGAGCCTTGCCTACAAATGCATACTTGATATTTATAGCAGAGAGCACTTTAGCATCAACGCCACACTGAACGAGCTTAATCTCATCAAAATCGCCAGATGCAGTTGCCATATACAATTTGTTAACCTGATCAGAACCAGGGATTGTCAGCAACGACAGACCAAGGCCTGTAACAGACTTGCCAGTAGAGATAGTTTGGAGGTCGCCAACCGTTTCACCGTCCTTAAGGAACTGAATCTTATAGAACTGTGCTAAATCGAGAGTAAGGATGCTTGCATCTGATTTTGCACAAATAACAAAACCTGCCTCTGTACCACCAGCATAATAATGCTGATTGTCCTTAACGCTGATAATAGGACTTGCTACTACGGTAGCTCCAACAAGCGCCGGAATCGTAGCATAATCATCCATATTCTCGTTGCAAAGGTTCTGAAGATTAGCTGTTCCAGAAACCACCTGAACACCATCACCAATGCTATTGATTGTACATCCCGGTCCTACGAGAGCACGACGGTTGTTAAAATAATTCTCCTTAGACGGATCTGAATCTTGCCAAACCTTCATCTCGCTTTTGCCAACACCATTTGCGGTTGCGGCAACCATTGGCATAGCCAAAAGCAAGAGAGTTACGACAAAACAAATTTTCCTGAAAAATCTCATTGACATCATTTAAAAAAGTTTTTTTGATTTTATCGTATTATACGTATTATTATTTCAATCAAAACGTTTCTTCTAAATTCGGAATTTGCGCCTCTCAAAATCTTCGACGCAAAGGTATATATATCCTGGAGATTAAAGTGCATTGAGTAAGCTTCCAGTAAGTATGAGTAATATGAGAAATTCACAACTATCAGATAAACAGCAACTTACGCAACGGGGGGGGGGTAAAAGAAAGTAAGAATCGAAAAAAAACGATAAAAAAAAAGTAGAAAGTTCATATAATATATCTAATAAAAAATCTGTAAATTTGTAGATAGAAAAGGTAAAATCTAAAGATTTAAAGACCATGAGGATATTGATATTAACCATAACTATCTGTCTGTCGATCATTAATGCTCGCGCAGACAATAACAAACTTTACGAAAGATTAGACTCAGTAATAGCCCATAGTGCGGATTATGATGTCATAAAAGAAAAAAGGCTAAAAGACATTAAGCTTGGAGCTAAATTCGTGACCGCTGCAACAGACAAGCTACGCATATATGAACAGTTGGCAAACGAGTATAGTCTATACGTTTACGACTCGGCAATGGTGTATGTCCAAAGGGGAATAAGCCTTGCCAAACAGACTGGCAATTCTGATTATTGCAACCGATTCCTGATTACAAAGGCAAGTCTGCTGATTGAACGAGGCTTCTATATTGAGGCGAAGGAAAATCTGGACAAAATCGAGATATCACAATCCGATCCAAAGCAAAATTTCCTTTTCTACTGCGCCCAGAGTTCACTTTATTACAATCTGAATGCACATTGTCAGAAAATGGAGTTCAGCAAACATTATAACGAACTGTTCAAGGAATATATTGGCAAGGCACTATACTACTGTCCGAAGAATAGTGCAATGTATTATTATATGAAAGGTATAAATCTCTTTTTCTCAGGCAGGAGTATCAATGAGATTAGTGCTTCATTGAATAAGGCAATGCAAATGTTCGGACCCGAAAACCGCATGTACGGCAGGGCGGCATACGCTCTGTCAAAGGCTTACGGCAACAATAAACTGTGGGAGCAGCAGAGGCGTTATCTGCTGCTTGCTGCCATTAGCGATGTAATGTCGGCTAACAATGAGAGTCTGGCATTGCAGGATGTTGCTCTGTTGCTTTATAAAAACAAAAATGATCTTGACAAAGCCCGGAAATATATCAATCAAACATTGAAAGACGCACATGCATACAATAGTCGTCTGCAACGGGTAGAGCTGTATACCAACCTGCATGTAATATTGTCAGCTTACAATGAAAAGCTCCAAAAGGAAGCCATCTGGAAAAACGTGACGATAATATGTATACTTGTGCTGTTGGTTGTCATTGCAGCAGCAGTGGTGTACGTCAACCGGAAAAAAGATTTGTTGAAACTGTCGGAGAAGGAACTGAAAGCCTTGACTGAAGAGTTGAGCGCTACCAACAAACAACAACTAAAGGACAACAAAGCACTTCAAGACTCAAACGATGAACTGATAAGCTCTAACAAAGCGTTTCAGGACTCCAATGACGAACTGACGAGCTCAAACAAAACTCTTCGGGACTCTAATGATGAACTTAAGGGCTCAAACAAAGCACTTCGGGATTCTAATGATGAACTTAAAGGCTCAAACAAAGCACTTAAGGACTCTAACGATGAACTTAAGGGCTCAAACAAAGCACTTAAGGATTCTAACGATGAACTTAAAGGCTCAAACAAAGCACTTCAAGACTCTAACGATGAGCTAATGAGTTCAAACAAAGCACTTCAAGACTCTAACGATGAGCTAATGAACTCAAACAAAGCACTTCAAGACTCTAACGATGAGCTGAAATACAACAACAATGAACTTAAGTACAATAACAATGAACTTAAGAACTTTAACAACGAGCTTAAAGACTCCAACAAAGCACTTAAAGACTCTAACAACGAGCTTAAGGGCTCAAACGATGAGCTTAAGGACTCAAACAAAGCACTTCGGGACGCAAATGATGAGCTTGAAAACACCAACACAAAGCGTGAGTTGATGGCTAATGCCTTTATCATGCTCTGCTATCAGTATATTGAGCGGTTGGACAGTCAGCGCAAACTGGTAATACGTAAAATTAAAGCCAATCAGCAGAACGAACTGCTGAGCATTCTCTCATCTTCAAAGCGAGGCACAGAGGAGAGCCAGAGCTTCTTCTCGCAGTTCGACAAAATCTTCCTCTCGCTCTATCCCTCGTTTGTAAATGAACTGAACTCACTGCTGATACCCGAGGCACAAATCGAGCTTAAGGAAGACAATGAGCTGACTCCAAGTTTGCGTGTAGCAGCCTTGGTAAGACTGGGCGTAACGGAAAGTCCTAAGATTGCCGGCATCCTCTCCTACTCGCTACAAACAATATACAACTATCGCTCTACACTAAAGAACAGCGCCATCGACAAAGAACACTTCGAAGAGAATCTGCAAAAGCTGTGCTCAGTTTATTAAGGGGTTGTTTTAGTGTTGGGAAAACCGTTGCGTAATGACAAATTATAAATTATTGCTGTCCGGTAAACAATCCGTTACGCGTAGCGCAGGCGCAGCGAGTTGAGCACTACGCTTACGCTTGAGAACGCCATCAGGGCGCTTGCCCACATCGGCGTTATCTGAAAGTCGACACCGAAGATGTGTAGGGCGCCGGCGGCGAGGGGTATGCAGACGATGTTGTAGACGAACGCCCAGAAGAGATTCTGCCATATCATGCGCACGGTACGTCTACTGAGATTTACGGATTCGGGCAGCGCCATGAGGTCGTCGCCCATCAGCGTTATCTGCGCCACGTCCATCGCCACATCTGTGCCGCGACCGATAGCTATGCCAACGTCGGCGAGGGCGAGTGCCTGCGTGTCGTTAATGCCGTCGCCCACCATAGCCACGCGCTTGCCTTCGCTCTGAAGTTGCTGCACGAGCGCCTGCTTGTCGCCCGGCAACACCTTGCTGCGATAGTTGCGTATGCCAGCCTCAGCAGCCCAATAGTGCGCTGCCTCCTCCTTGTCGCCACTCATCATGTACACCTCAATGCCAGCCGACTGCAGCTGCGCCATCGCCTCCTTGGCGTTAGGCTTCAGTGTTTCGCGCTCTTCGAGCGGTATGTCAGATGGGCGTGTGAAGTCGATGTTCGGGTTCGGAATGGTCAGCGTACCCGTTTTGTCGACGACGAGTGCCCGAATCTTATGCAGGTTCTCCAGCGCCGACGCGTCCTTTATGAGTATCTGCTTCTGCGCCGCCTTGCCGATGCCCACCATGAGTGCCGTCGGCGTAGCCAATCCCATTGCACAGGGGCAGGCTATGACGAGCACAGCCACAGCCGAGAGAATAGCATGCGGCAGTGCGGCGTTGCCTCCTACAGCCCACCACACGCAGAACGTGAGCAGCGCGATGGCAGCCACCGTCGGCACGAACACCCGTGCGGCTCGGTCTACGATGCGCTGCACGGGTGCCTTGCTGCCCTGTGCCTCCTGCACCATGCGTATGATGTGCGCAAGAGCTGTGTTCTCACCAATCTGTCGCGCACGCATACGCAGCTTGCCCTGGCTCGGTATGGTTCCGGCGAGCACGGTGTCGCCTGCTTTCTTCATTGCCGGAGTGGGTTCGCCGCTTATCATAGCCTCGTCGACATACGCAGCATCAGCGGTCATAAAACTCTCTGCCGCACACACCACACCGTCCACCGGAATTTTCTCTCCGGCGCGCACCTCTATCGTGTCGCCTATCTGAATCGTAGAGATAGGCACCTCCTCCATGCGATAGTCGTCGGTGCCTTCCATCTTCTCGTGCGTCACGATGCGCGCTGTCTTGGGCTGCATGCCCATGAGTTGGCGTATGCTGCTCGCCGTGCTGTCTTTCGCTTTCTCCTCAAGGCAGCGGCCTGTGAGCACGAACGTGATTATCATCACCGAAGCGTCGAAGTAGGTGTGCCACTCTATGCCGCGTGCGCCCCAAACCGCCTCGCCGAAGAACGTGTTGAACGTACTGAAGAGGAACGCTATGAGTGTGCTCAGCGCCACGAGCGAGTCCATGTTCGCCGTGCGGTGCGTTATCTGTTTTGCCGCCGACACATAGAAGCGTCTGCCGCAGTAGAACATGTTTAAGAGAGCGAGTATGAGGCAGATTTGGTTGTTGAACGCTCCGTCGCCGCTCATGCCGAAGTACATCGTGAGCGCGGCGAACAGCCACGAAAGCAGCGTACGGCGGCGCAGCAGCGTGTACTCACAACGGTTAATCTCCTCGGCGTTGCGGTCGTTCTCCACCACGAGGTCGTAGCCGGCGTTGCTCACCTCGCGCTTCATATCGTCGAGCGTAATCACGTCTGGGTCATAGTCGACGAGCACCGTGCGTGTAGACAGAGTTACTGTAGCCGAGTTGACGCCCCGCAACTTACGGAGCGTATTCTCTACGTTGGCGGCGCAGACAACGCACGCCATACCTATAACTGGAATTGTCTTTTTCATCGTCTATTTACTGCATTTACGGGTTTTATAGGAAAAGTGTATTTTTGAAGCATCAAAAATATAGGAAAAGTGTATTGGGGAGTTTAAAAGCACTACTTCTTCTGCGTATCGGGCAGCAGTCCGGCGATGATGCCGAGCAGCGGCAGGAATGCGCTTACCTTGAAGATGAATTCGACGCTGGTCTTGTCGGCGAGCCATCCGAAGAACGCCGAACCGATGCCACCCAGTCCGAACATAAGACCGAAGAAGATGCCGGCGATGAGTCCTACTTTATCGGGCATGAGGTCGGTGGCGTAGACCACTATCGAGGAGAACGTCGAGGCGATGATGAGTCCGGAGAGGAAGGTGAACACGATGGTCCACGTCAGACTGACGTAGGGCATGGCGAGGGCGAACGGAGCCGCGCCAAGGATGGAGAACCATATCACGTACTTGCGTCCGAAGCGGTCGCCGAACACGCCGCCGGCGAGCGTGCCGATGGCGAAGGCGGCGAGGAACACGAAGAGGCATATCTGCGAAGCCTGCACCGAGACGCCGAACTTGTCGATGAGGTAGAACGTGAAGTAGCTCGTGATGCAGGATGTGTAGAAGTATTTCGAGAAGACGAGCAGGATGAGTATGAACAATGCGCCGTACTTTGCGCGTCGGGAGATGTGCGTGTTCAGCACTTCCGCCTTGCGCGGATGCTTCACGGCATACTGCAGGCGGGCTTTATACCACGCTCCGAGGCGCACCATGATGAGTGCTGCGAGCAGGGCGGCTATGGCGAACCACGATATGGCGTGCTGTCCGAAGGGCAGGATGATGAGCGCTGCGAGCAACGGACCGAGCGCCGAACCGCCGTTGCCGCCCACCTGAAAGATAGACTGCGCAAGACTCTTCTTGCCGCCCGACGCCAGTTGCGCCACGCGCGACGCCGTAGGGTGGAACATGGACGAGCCAAAGCCCACGACGCTCACAGCCAGCAGTATGAGCAGATAGTTCTCGGCGAACGCAAGCATGAGCAGTCCGGCGAGCGTGAAGCACATGCCGACGGAGAGCGCATAGGGGCGCGGATGGCGGTCGGCAGACAGTCCGGTGAAGGGCTGCAGAATGGAGGATGTCATCTGAAAGACGAGCGTTATGATACCTATCTGCGCGAACGAGAAGTCGAACTTGTCCTTGAGGATAGGATAGATAGACGGAATGATCGACTGTATCATGTCGTTCAGAAAGTGAGATATGCAACAGATGACGAGCACGTAATAGACCGTGCTCTCTGTCACTGTAGGGTTGCCTTTAAGGATGCGGCTTATTGATTTCATATACTTTTTACTTCTTTACTTTTAAAAGCGTTTGTGGGTGTGTGTGGGTGTGTTTGTGGGTGCGTGGTATGGGCAAGATGCCCATACCTCCTATTTAGCTGCAAAGTTACTGCTTTAATCTGAAACAGAAAAGCGTTTGTATGATATAACCGAAAAAAGCCGAAGGCAACGATGCCTCCGGCTTCTAACTCTAACAACAAATTTTGCGATGGGCTTTACTTCACCTCCTCAGGCAGTACGGGCATTGCGCCGTTCTGCGTGCAGACGTATGCGCTCACTCTCACTGCGCGCTCGTGAGCCTCAGCCACCGACATTCCGGCGAGGATAGAAGCACAGAAGGTGCCCGTGAACGAGTCGCCTGCGCCAACGGTGTCAGCCACCTCAACCTTCGGTGTGGGCTGGAACGACATCTCGCCTGGTGTGAACACGTACGAGCCGTTTACGCCACAGGTGAGCACGAGCATATCGAGGTCGTACTTGCCGAGGATGAGCCAGCACTTGTTCTCGATGTCCAAGCCCGGATAGCCGAACATTCTGCCGATGAGCACAAGCTCCTCATCGTTGATCTTAAGAACGTTGCAGCGCTTCATACTCTCGCAGATAACGTCCTTTGTGTAGAAGTCCTGGCGCAGGTTGATGTCGAATATCTTCATGCAGTCGGCAGGTGTAGCGTCGAGGAACTTGTAGATAGTCTCGCGGCTCACCACGTTGCGCTGAGCGAGCGAGCCCCAGCACACAGCCTTTGTGTTCTCGGCGATAGCCTTCACCTCGTCGGTGAACGGGATGTTATCCCACGCCACATTCTCCTTTATGTCGTATGTAGGTATACCCTCGTCGTCGAGCTTCACCTGCACGGTGCCGGTTGGATAAGGCACGCGCGGCATGCAATACTGCAAGCCCTTCTCCTCGAGCTGCTGCACGGTCTCGTCAGCGAGTTTGTCCTCGCCGAGAGCGCTCACAGCGATTGAGTTCAAGCCGAACTGACCGGCGTGGAACGCGAAGTTAGCCGGTGCACCACCAAGTTTCTTACCTTCAGGAAGCACGTCCCAAAGTGCCTCGCCGAGTCCTACTACATATTTCTTTTCCATAGTTCTATTGTTTTCAGTTATTGTTTTTTTTGAATAAGCCGAGCATTTTAAGCCGAACTAAGCCTTTTTAAGCCTTTCTAAGCCAAGGCAAACTAAGCCCTTTTAAGCCTTTCTAAGCCTTCTTGGGCCTTTCTAAGCCCTCCCCGACGGGGAGGGTTGGGAGGGGCTTTAGTTCTGCTTTACTTTAGGTATATAGCTGAGCAGATAGAGCACGCCGATAGCCATCACAGCAGCAGCCCAAACCTGCGGATACTGAGCGCCGGCTGACTTTGCTGCGTCGCTGGCGAAGCCCATGAGGAGTGGGAACACGGTACCGCCGAACAGACCCATGATCATCAGTCCCGAAACCTCGTTTTTCTTCTCCGGAGCAGAGAGCATTGCCTGCGAGAAGACGATAGAGAACACGTTAGAGTTGCCGTAGCCTACGAGAGCGATAGCTGCCCAAAGCTCCCACTTCTCTGTGCCGAACACCAAGCCGACCATAGAGAGCGCCATCATCAGCACGATGATTGTGAAGAAGGTGCGGATATTGAGCTTGCGCATAAGAATTGAGCCGGTGAAACATCCGAGCGTACGGAATGCGAAGTAGATTGACGTGGCGTACTCGAACTGGCTGAGCGAGTCGCCGGCACCGCCAAGACGCTCGAACAACACTTTCGGTGCAACGGCGTTAGTACCTACGTCGATACCCACATGGCACATGATGCCGACGAACGAGAGCAGGATGATAGGCGAACCGAGCAGCTTCAGACAGTCGGCGAAGCCAGAAGCCTTGCCTTCGATGGGTTCTTCCTCGATATGTGTCATGCCGAGCCACAGCGTAGCCACCATACCTATCACGAAGAAGAGCAGGAAGAGGATGCGCCAGCTGAGTCCGAGGATAGGAGCTGTAGTGGTAGCGCCCCAAGCAGCGATGAGCGGAGCGATGAACGAAGCGATAGCCTTGACGAACTGTCCGAAGGTGAGCGTAGAGGCGAGATGTCCCTTCACGAGCATCGTCACGAGCGGATTGATGCCGGTCTGCATGATGGCGTTGCCTATGCCGAGCAGCGAGAACGAGATGTACATCAGCCAGAGCTGACTCTCCTTTGTAGGCATAAAGCTGTCGAAGAGCGGCAGGAACACAGCCAATGTCGTGATTACTACTGAGAGCAGCACGGTCTTCTTTCTACCTATCTTATTCATGAGCATGCCCGTAGGCACAGAGAAGATAAGGAACCAGAAAAACACGAGCGAGGGGAAGAAGTTTGCAGCGGAGTCGGAGAGTCCGAAGTCTTCCTGCATGTTGTTTGAAACCGCACCGACCAGGTCGACGAAGCCCATAGTGAAGAAGGCAATCATCACCGGGATGAGTGTCAGTTTGCTTTGATTGGAATTGTTCATTGCGTATAAAACTTTTAGTTATTAGTTGAGTTGAGAATTAATTTCTGCAGCAAAATTACGCTAAACGTGCCGAGCAGAGCGAAAATTATGTTACATAAAGTTGTAATAATCGCATTGCACAACATATTTGCTACAGATGCAACATTCGTACTATTGCGCTTTACACAGTACAAGAAAGCGGAGGTGTGATATCCTCCGCTTTTTCGTATTAAGGGTTTTTATATTTACTCCGAATATCGGTGGTGCCTTTTAGTAGTTCTTGTTCTGCTTATACAAGCCAGGCACATAGTAGAGCTGGTTGTAAGGAATCGGGTAGAACTCGTTCTTGCCAGCCGTGTAGTGGGCATCCTTAAGATACGTAGCGTATGTCTGTCCGTCGTACACGTCGTTCTTCTCGGTTGCGAAGTAGGCGTTGAGAGTCTTTGAAGCCAATCCCCAGCGACGCAGGTCGAAGTAGCGTCCGTTCTCCATTGCAAGCTCCAGACGGCGCTCCCAACGCAGACACTTGCGTGCCGTCTCCTTGTCCTTGAAGTAAGACTCTGGATAGAGCGCTATCTCGCACTGATCCTTGGCGTAAGCGATGTGCTTGTCTACTGAGTTCTTCGCACGCTGGCGAATGTCGTTGATTATGGTACGAGCCTCAGCAAGCTGGTCGGTCTCGATGAGAGCCTCTGCACGCATGAGCATCACATCGGAGAAGCGGAACACATAGTCGTTCATAGCGAACGCCTGCCATGAGCCGTTGTAGGTCTCGCCCTTAGAGCGCTGCGGCACCTCCTTCATAGAGCAGTAGTAGCCGTAAGTGTTCGGTGTGCGACTGTTAGCCTTTGTGAGCGTATACTCCTTTTCGTACTTGTACGGGAAAGTAGGCATACCCACGGTGTGGAAGAGACGCGGATCCCATTTCTGGGTGGTCGGCTGGCCGTTGACGGGATAGTCGATATGCTTGTTGTAGTCGTCAAACTCGGGCAGTCCGTTCTTTGTCTTGAAGGCGTTCACGAGGTCCTGCGACGGCTTGTGGAAGTCCCATCCGCACGACCACATTCCCCAAACACCGTTGAGCACGTTGCTCCAGTTGGCGCGTCCGAAGGTGGTATTGTCGTCCTTGTAGTCGGAAGTCTGCACAGCGAACACACTCTCCTTGCTGTTCTTATGTTCGGGCAGGAAGATGTCGCCGTAGTCTTCAAGATAGCCGAAGTAGGGCGAGTTCTTCACCACGTTTGTGTATTCAATCACCTTCTGCATATACTCCTTGTTGATGTGGTCGTAGCCGTTGGTTGCCTCGTAGCCATCGCCGTAGGCAAGCGTCAGATAGCACTTGGCGAGATATGCCGCAGCAGCAACGCGGTTGACGCGGTTCTGCTCTTTCTGCATCTCGGGCAGCACGTCGTAAGCCTCCTTGAAGTCGTTTATTATCTTGCCGAACAACTCCTGGTATGTAAACTCGTCGTTGCGGGTCTTCTCCTGAAGATTGTTTTTCGTTACGTTCTCGTCAATCCAAGGCACCTGGCGGAACATGGTGATGAGCTTGAAGTAGAAGTGGGCGCGCAGGAACTTCACCTCTGCCACACGCTGCTTCGTCACCTCCTCGCCAAGCTTGCTGTTGCCATACTGCTCAAGCGAGAGCAGCGCGCGGTTGCAGCGGCTAACAGCACAGTAGAGGCGATACCAAAGTTCGTCGAACTCGCCCGGTGTAGAAGTCATGGTCGACCAAATCTCCATCGGATGATAGCCAGTGTCGGTAGTGCCCGATCCGCCCTTCAAGCAGTCATCTGACGACAAATCGCCGTAAGGCCAGAGGTTAAACGGATAAGAGTACCAGCAGTCGCCGAGCATGGCGTATGCCGAATTGACCATATCGTCGGGGAGTTTGAAAGCCTTGTCCTGATCGACTACACCCTGCGGAGAGTCGTCGAGGAAATCGCTGCACGATGTTACAGTGCCGAGCGTGAGCATCGCTGCAAATATATATTTAGATAAATTTTTCATTGTTCTGATTCTTTAAATTGTTTTGACTTCTTTGTAATATCAATAGCTCCTTAGAAACTGAGCTGCAGTCCGAACGACACTGACGAAGAGTGAGGATATGCCCAGTTGGGGTTCTCGGGGTCGGAGATGGTGAAGCTGCTGCTCTTCCATGTGAAGAGGTTCTGACCCGAAACATATACACGAGCCGATGTCATGTGGAGCTTCTTCAGGAGCGAGTCGCTGAAGTTGTAGCCAAGCTGCAGCGTGCGGAGCTTCATCCAGTTGCCGTGTTCTACGAAGTAAGTAGAGGCGCGTCCCTCGTCACCGGTGTTGTTGGTTGTGAGCGCCGGTATCTTAGACGAAGTGTTATCCTCGGTCCAAGCGCCAAGCAGACGGTTGCCCTTGTTGCTTCCGGCGTCGGTGATGCTCCAGAAGTCGGTCTGGAATTTCTGGTTGTTGTAAACATCTACGCCGCATACTCCCTGGAAGAACATAGAGAGGTCGAAGTTCTTGTATCCGAGCTGCACGTTAAGACCCCAGTTGAAGTCGGGCACCGGATTGAATATCCATGTCTGGTCCTTTGCGTCGATAGTGCCGTTGTGGTCGATGTCGGCATACTTCAATCCGCCCACACGAGCGTTAGGCTGACCAGAGGCTTTTGCCTCCTCGTTGTTCTGGAAGAGTCCATCTACAACGTAGCCCACGATAGAGCCGTAAGGCTTCTTCGACTGCACGAGGTTCTCCTTCATTGTGTGTGCATACGAGCCGGTTGTGGTAGAAGGCAGATACGTCACCTTGTTGCGGAAGAAGTCAACATTGGCAGAGACGTCGTAGCGCAGTCCATACTTGGTGGTGTGGCGATAGCCCACGTTAGCCTCCATACCTATGTTTCGAAGCGACGGACCATTTGACCAGCTTGCTCCACCCTCACCCATAGTGGCAAGAAAAGCAGGAGAGATGAGCATGTCCTTCACATCCTTGATGTATGCGTCTATTGATCCATAGAGTTCCTGGTTGAACATCATGAAGTCGGCACCTACGTTATATTGTATTGTTGTCTCCCACTTAAGATTATCATTGCCAGTCTGTGTGGCGCGGAAGCCTGACGGGAAGATGCCAGTACCTTGACGATAGAGGTCGTAAGCGGTAGATGTCACACGGTCGGCACCATAGTCGGCTACATATAGTCCGTAGCGTGCTGTGTTAGAAATCTCTTGGTTACCAGTCTTACCCCATGATGCACGAAGCTTAAGATCGTTTATCCACGATGCTTTCAGATTCTTCGAAAGACGATAGCCGAGTGTAGCAGCGGGGAAATTGCCGTATCTGTTGTTCTTGCCAAAGCGTGAAGAGCCGTCACGACGAATGGTGAACGAAGCAAGAACAAGGTCTTGCCAGTTGTAGTCAACTTTTCCAAAGAACGAAGCCAGCGAGTAGCCAGAACCGATACCCGTAGCGCGCTCAATACCCGTAGCGGCATCGGGCCACATATAGTCCTTGTCCTCTATCACGAAGCTCTGGGCATACGCACCCATATCCTCTACGGTCTGCTTGTGCAATTCCATACCAGCAAGCACCGTGAAGTCGTGGTCGCATGCAATCTTGAAGTTGTAGTTGGCTGTGTTACTCCATGTCCAGCGCACGTCGTCGTGAGCAGAGAGTGTGGTGCTTGGTATGTTGTTGTTCACGATGTCCGACTTGAACGTGTGGTTCATCGAGCGAATGAACGAATGGTAGTAGTCGAGACCGAAATTAGAACGGAGCACAAGGCCCTTCAGCGGTTTCACATCTACATAGGCATTGCCGAACACACGCCATATCTTCAGTGCGTTGTCGCGGTTCATGTACATCTCGCGCAGAGGGTTCTGACGGTCGCTCATACCACCCACCGGACCAGCGAATGTAGTGCCGTCTTCTTCATATACGGGCACCGTAGGCGACATCTTCAACGCATTCTCCATCGGTGCGCTATTTACCTGCTTCGAGTAAGTAACCGTAGCGTTCTCGCCTACACTTACAATCTTGTTCACATTGTATGTAGAGTTAAATCGGGCTGAGAAGTTCTCGAAGTTAGAATACTTCAAGATACCGTCGTTCTTCTTGTATCCTGCCGAGAAAAGACCTGTGAACTTGTCGGTGGCACCCGACAGAGAGAGGTCGTAGTTCTGCATGAAACCGGTGCGCGAAATCTCGTCAAGCCAGTCGGTGTCCGACAGTCGCATTGTTTTCTTTGCATTGATATAGCCGTCGTATGCACCGTTTACGGTATATGTCTTATAGCTTTTTGAGGCAGGATCGTATGCCTTGATGGTGCGGCCGGTAGAGGCTTTGAGGTCAAGACCATAGTTGTGGGCATAAGCCACGGGGTCAAGACCATCGTTGAGTGCAGCCTGAGCCATTGCCGTTGCATACTCTGAGGTGTTGCAGAGCTTCATCATCGACTGCGAGTTGTAGAACTGAGCTGTAAGGTTTGCTGAGAAGTCGACATTCAGCTTGCTACCCTTCTTGCCATGCTTTGTGGTGATGATGATTACGCCGTTGGCAGCACGCGAACCATAGATAGATGCCGAAGCAGCATCCTTGAGCACCTGCATACTCTCAATATCGTTCATGTTGAGCGAGTTGAGGGTTGTGGTGGTAGGCACACCGTCGATAACAAAGAGAGGATCTTGAGAAGAATTGAACGAACCGATACCACGAATGCGAACCGTACCGGTGCCAATTGGCGAACCGTCGGTGGTGATAGTCATGCCCGGCACCTTGCCTTGAAGCGAACGCATAGGATCTGTGTCGGCTGACGACTTGAGGTCTTTGGTACTTACTACAGATACAGAACCCGTCAAGTCGGCCTTGCGCTGCACCTGATAACCCGTTACTACCACTTCGCCGAGCACCTCTGAGTTGTCCTGAAGCACAATCTTGAGGTTTTCGCCTGCCTTCACCTCCTGGTCTTTGCAACCTATATAAGAGATGATAAGGGTTTCGCCTGGCTTCACGTCAAGTTTGAAGTTGCCGTCGATATCCGTCACTGTACCCATGTTCTTGGCGCCCTTAACCTTAACCGATGCACCGATAATAGGTTCACCGGCGTTGTCGGTCACTGTTCCACCGATGCCGTTGGTCTGAGCATATGCGCCTGACCCAGTGAGCATGAGCATACCTACTAAAGCTACTTTTGCTTTTTTCATAAGTTTTACGTTTTTTGTTTTGGGTTTAAGTTTTACGGTTGCAAAGTTAGAAAACAAAAGATGAGTAATATTTTATGAATCGTTCACAAAATATCACTCATGTTACATGCAACAATCGTTGACTAAATAGTCAAAAACGTTGAGTTGTTTTCTTATTTTGTCACGAAAAGCTAAACCTTCATCTCCTCTCTGACATCTGTCGGATACTTGTCATACTGCTTTTTGAAGCATGAGGAGAAGTAGCCAGGGGTGGCAAATCCCACTTCATTAGCTATTTCTGATACTGTTTTATCTGTTGTTTTGAGCAGCTGCATGGCGCGCTTGAGTCGTGTCTCGCGCAAAATCTCAACAGGAGTCATGCCCGTAAGCGCCTTCACCTTGCGATAGAGCTGCACACGCGAGAGTCCTACTTCGTCGCCCAGATCTTCTATCTTGAGATTGGTATTCGACATGTGCTTCTCCATTGCCTTGAGGAAGGTATCGAGGAAGCGGCGGTCGGGCGAAGGGGATGTTGAATGTTGAATGTTGAGTGTTGAATGTTGAGATGGTGTGGTGGTGAGGTGTTGAGTCTTGAACAGTTGGCGTAGCTTCTGCCGATTGGCAAGCAGCGACGCGATGTTGGCAAGCAGCAAGTCGGCGCTGAACGGCTTTGTCATGTATATGTCGGCACCGGTCTGCAATCCTTCGATGTACTGTTGCTCGCTGCTGCGTGCTGTAAGCAGCAATACGGGAATGTGGCTTGTTGCCTCGTGTTGCTTAAGACGGGTGCAGAAGGCGAGTCCATCCATTACGGGCATCATCACGTCCGACACTACGATGTCTGGCACACTCTCCACTGCGAGCTTCAGTCCGCTCTGTCCGTCGGCAGCTTCTATCACATAGTAGCGGTCGAGCAGCAGCGTGCGCAGATAGGCACGCATGTCGGCGTTGTCGTCGACGATGAGCACCGTGGCGAGTTCTTCGGCATTGTCGTTGATAAGTGTGTCGTGACGACTCTCCTGCACAGCCTTGCGACTTGCTAAGAGTTGCTCGTCGGTAGTTACGGTAGTGTCGTCAACGGTGGCGCTGTTCTCGCGACGGAACAGCAGCACATCGCCCACAAGGCGCTGCAACTGTTCTACGTTGCGCTGCACGATACCCACGAGCTGCTGCCGGTCGCCCTTGCCTTCTGCGAGTTGGTTGACCGGTCCGGCTATAAGCGTGAGCGGAGTACGCAACTGATGCGATGCGTTTGTGAAGAATCGAGTCTGCTCATCATTCAGTTCGCGCATTCGACGGTTGGCACGACGTGTGGCTTTCACAGCACGCCATGTAGTGAAAACAGCTACAGCCAACAGCAGAATAACGAGGAATGCCACAGCGAGCAGCGTACGCTGGAGATGATAAAAGCCGAGATACGTTTCGAGTTTCGACTGTATTGTGGCGAGGTACCGGTTCTGCTTCATTAGCGAGCTGCTGCTAAGTGCTATATCGGCTACGTTTTGCGGTGTCACGACAATGCTTTTCTGGTTATTCGTACGCTCGAACGGCTTACCCTCAAGTATGCGCAGAGCGAGAGCTATCACTTCCTCGCCATGCATAGGATAGATGTACGACGCAGCGAGCTGTGCGTTCTGCACAGCGTCAAGACCCTCGCCTGGCAGTCCGTCGATGCCAAGAAAGCGTATCTCACGCTCTTTGTGCAACTCTTTTGCAGCCTCGTAAGCTCCCATAGCAGCAAGGTCGCTATGACAGAACACTACATCTACCGCCTTGCCGTTCTCCAGCCATTCACGCATAATGCGCTTGCAGTCGTCATACGACCATTGACTTGGCAAATGGCGATAGTCGACTGAGGGATTGTTGCTGATGACTTCGCTAAATCCGGCGTGACGCTGTGCGGCAGGCGATATTGCGAGCGGTCCGGTCATCTCCAGCACAATAGGGCGTCGTCCGTCTGTCTTAACACTATCACGGCATAGCAAAACTGCATACTCCGCCATCTTGCGTCCTGCCTCAACGTTGTCGCCCCCGATATAAGCGGTATAGTCTTTCAATGCTGTAGTACGGTCGAAGAAAACAATAGGAATGTTCTTTTCGCGAGCGCGTTGCAGACTGCCATTCAGAGCATGGTAGTCATTAGGCGAAACCACAAGCAAGTCGACACCTTCGTCCACAAGACTGTCTATCTGCAAGCATTGGCGTTCGTTGTTGTTGTCGGCATTCTTTATTATCACTTTCACATCATTGTCGTAGAGGTGTTGCGCCGAGAGCATCTCTACGTTGGCTTTCTCGCGCCATCGTCCGCCTACACACTGCGATACACCTATCTTATATTTATAGTTGGTGGTGCAACCGCTGAGCGTAACAAGCGTCGCAAATAATATAAATAATGTATTAGAGATTCTGGTTTTCATAAATATGTTTTAGGTTTTAATGTTTTCGTCAACAAAGTTAAGTAATTTATCGAAAACGTGTATGCAACATTTTAAACAATTAGTGTAAGATTTGTTTCATACGCTGTTTTCTGCAATTTTATGAAACATAAATGGCATACAGATTTAGATACATAGCTTAATTTTGCAGCAAAAGCTGAGAGTCTACCGGCTCGGCAATTTCGATTATTCTAAAAACCTATATAAAATATGAACAAATCTTTCTTCAGCCGTACAGCGGCAGCGTCGCTCCTCGTAGGACTTGCAATGACAGCCTCAGCGCAGCAGACTCGTTTTCTCAGTGGCAACCACTGCATCTATCGTGTTGACAAATCGCAGAAATACCTGCTCTTGCCAGTGCAGGAGAAGGCTGAGATGTGCAACGTGAAGGTCATAGACAGCAACAACCAGGTGAAGGCGTTCAACATACGCCTGGCTTCGAACCACATCGACTATTATGTGCCGTTCGTCCTCGACGAGTATAAGGAGAGCAGCAATATCTCTTTCGACATCCACGTGAACGGCACCTACCGCAACGATGGCGGCATAGCGAGCTTCACCTGCTGGAAGAACATGAAGTACGCCGACTCGCTCGACCTCTCCAACCGCGAGCAGTATCGCCCGGTCTACCACCACACTCCTACTTACGGATGGATGAACGACCCGAACGGCATGTTCTACAAGGACGGCGTATGGCATCTCTACTTCCAGTACAACCCGTACGGATCGCAGTGGGAGAACATGACATGGGGCCACTCTACGTCTACCGACCTCATGCACTGGAAGTTCGAGGGCGAGGCTGTAGAGCCTGACGCATGGGGCACTATATTCTCTGGTTCGGCTGTGGTAGACCACAACAATACTGCCGGATTCGGTAAGGATGCCGTAGTGGCTATGTACACGTCGGCTGGCGAGAGCCAGACGCAGAGCCTCGCCTACAGCAACGACAACGGCATGACGTTCACAAAACACGAGGGCAACCCCATAATCACAAGCAGCGCACCCGACTTCCGCGACCCGCACATGTTCTGGAACGAGGATATCAAGAAGTGGAACATGATTCTTGCCGAGGGTCAGCACATGAACATCTACTCGTCTGACGACCTTAAGGACTGGAAGCTCGAGAGCCAGTTCGGTGCCGAATACGGCAACCACGGCGGCGTATGGGAGTGCCCCGACCTTATGAAACTGCGCGTGCGCGACACCGACACATATAAGTGGCTCCTCATCTGCAACATCAACCCCGGCGGACCGTTCGGTGGTTCGGCTACACAGTATTTCGTGGGCGACTTCGACGGTAAGAAGTTCACATGCGAGACGGCTCCCGAAGTGACACGCTGGATGGACTACGGCAAGGACCACTACGCTACCGTGACCTTCGACAACGCTCCTAACGGTCGCCACGTGGCTATGGCATGGATGAGCAACTGGCAGTATGCCAATCAGGTGCCTACAATGCAGTATCGCTCGGGCAACTCAATTCCGCGCGACCTTGACCTCTACGAGTACGAAGGCAACACCTACTGCGGCGTAACTCCGTCGCCTGAGATGACGGCGGCGCGCCCGAAGAAGTCGACAAAGACGCTTAGCGAGTCGTGCGAAATGGTCGTAACGCTCAAGGGCACAGCCACAATCACTCTCTTCAACGAAAAGGGCGAAAAGGTGGTGATGGTCTACGACGACAAGATTCGCACGTTCACCGTCGACCGCTCAAAGAGCGGACTGAAGGACTTCAGCGACGACTTCGCGGCCGTCACAACGGCTCCGGTTCACGGCAAGATGACTCAGCTCAGAGTGTTCATCGACCGCTGTAGCATCGAGGCGTTCGACGCCGAAGGTCGCATGGCTATGACCAACCTCGTATTCCCGACCAAGCCCTACAACAAGGTCATGGTCAAAGGCAAGGCAAAATACGCTGTCTATAACCTGAAGTAGCAAAAGGGCTACTTTACAAAATACTGAAATAAACGTATATACGGCATCACCCGTGCGAGTAATCGGTCGGCGTGATGCCGTATGTTTTTTGGCATACACGCTCAGCGTGGGTCTGAAGTTCTAACACATTAAAGCATAAGTAGTAGGTTTTAAATAAGCAAAAAGTGGGCTGCGGGCAGTGGAAAGTGTCAAGGAAAGTCGCCCAAACGTAGGACTTAAGTCATCGGACACCGAACGCAATCTGATCGGACACCGAACGCAATCCGATCAGACACCGAACGCAATCCGATCAGACACCGAACGCAATCCGATCAGACGGCGGACGCAAACGGCAACTATTCTCTACACTTCGCACCTCTCTGCCAGCCCTCTTCTACCAAAAAAGCAACTAATAACTAACATTTTATCTATCTTTGTGCACGTCAAGACCGCATACAGCTTTCATAGGCTTGCATATTTGGGGTTAATGATTTCTTCCCAAAAATAAATATAATTTGTGACTTAGAGCACGTTGATACAAGATTTTAGGTATGTTGGTCTTGACATTTCAACTCAAGCAGCGAGCACTCGGAGATATTCATTTCTGTTTTTTATCCCAACTGGCTTATAATTCGGAAATTTTATCTAAATTTGTACCGTTGTATTCTGCACAAGCTGCGACAACCAAACATTAAAGCAATGAAAAATCAATTCCGAAAAATAATGCTTTTAGCTGCACTCACGATATTCTCGCTCTCAGCTTGCAGCGACGACGAAAACAATACAACTCCGCAGTCAAAGCCGACGTATGATATGACGGGCTTTGCGAAGGGTGCGGACGTGAGCTGGCTGACCGAAATGGAGAAGGCTGGCAGCAAGTTCTATAATGCAAGCGGTGCCGAGCAGGACTGCATGACGCTGCTGCGCGACCTTGGCGTGAACTCTATCCGACTCCGCGTGTGGGTGGATCCGCAGGACGGCTGGTCGGGCAAGCAGGATGTGCTCGCAAAGGCGTGGCGCGCGAAGAATCTCGGTCAGCGCATTATGATTGACTTCCACTACTCTGACTCGTGGGCTGACCCCAGCAAGCAGAACATTCCGGCTGCTTGGACTGACTTCAAGGACGACCTGCAGAAGATGAAGACTGCCGTGGCTGACCACACAACGGACGTGCTTAGCTTCCTCAAGGAGAACGGCATCAACGTCGAGTGGATTCAGATTGGCAACGAGACTACGACGGGTATGCTGTGGCCGCTGGGCTTGGCTTCGGACAACAACTTCGGCAATTACGCCGCTCTCAACAACGCCGGCTACGACGCAGCGAAGGCTGTCTACCCGGAGGCTCAGTGCATCGTACATATCGACCAGGGCAATATGCTCGGTCGCTTCACTTGGATGTTCGACGGCTTGAAGGCTGCCGGCGCAAAGTGGGACGTGATAGGCATGTCGCTCTATCCGGAGGACGACAACTGGCAAACCATCACCGACGACTGCCTGGCGAACATCTCTACGCTCGCCGCTCGCTACAACACGAAGGTGATGGTGTGCGAGATTGGCATGGCGTGGGACTCGGAGAACGCTGCCGCAATGATGCAGAAGATGGTGGAGGGATGCAAGGCGAACGCCTCGTGTCTCGGCATCTTCTACTGGGAACCGGAGTGCTACGGCAACTGGAAAGAATATAACAAGGGAGCGTTCGACGCAAACGGCAAGCCGACGGCGACGCTGGAAGCATTTAAAAGTAAAAAGGTAAAAGAGTAAAAAAGTAAAAAAGTAAAAAGCCCCTCCCAACCCTCCCCGTCGGGGAGGGCTTAGGAAGGCTTAGTCTGCAATGGCTTAAGAAGGCCTAAGAAGGCTTAGTTCGGCTTAGACGCTGCCTTTAACAGGCTTAGTTCGGCTTAAACACCTCCCTCAACACCTCAACACCTCACCACCTCAACATCACAACACCTTTAACAACATGAACAAATCAACATTAATTTCACTCGCTCTATTATCTTGTGGTGCCGTTTCGGCGCAGCGCACGACGCAGAATCTGCGCCATTGGCAGTTCTCGCGCGACAGCATCAGCTACAAGGCGGTGACGATACCGCACGATTGGGCTATAAACGGACCGTTCGATAAGAAATGGGACCTGCAGAATGTGGCTATCGTGCAGAACGGCGAGACGGAGAAGACGGAGAAGTCGGGACGCTCGGGCGCTCTGCCGTGGATTGGTCGCGGCTACTATAAGACAACGGTCGACATAAAGCGCGTGCCGAAGACTGCCGTACTGGAGTTTGACGGCGCGATGGCTGACCCACACGTGTATATAAACGGCAAGTTGGCTGGTCACTGGGCGTACGGTTACAACGCCTTCCGCGTGGACGCAGCGCCGTATCTGAAGAAAGGCAAGAACGAGATAAGCGTGAGCCTCAACAACCGTGAGGAGAGTTCGCGCTGGTACCCCGGCGGCGGACTCTACCGCCCCGTACAGCTCGTGACAACCGCCGACCGCGCAAGCATCAATCCGTGGGGCAGCTACTTCCGCACCGAACAGATTGCGGACGGCAAGGCGGAGGTAAGCGTCTGCACAAACATCAACAATGCGGAGAAAGGGCTCGTAGTGGAGAACCTGCTCATCGACAACGAGGGCAAGACGGTGGCTCAGACAAAGACGACAAGCGACGTGGAGAAGCGCCTTACGGTTGAGAACGCGCAGCTCTGGTCGCCAGAGACACCTTATTTATATAAGCTCGTAACACGCCTTTATCGCAACAACAAGCTCGTAGACGAGACCACAGAGAAGGTAGGCATACGCACGGTGCGTGTGGCGCAATACGACGGCTTTCAGCTGAACGGCAAATCGCGAAAGATAAAGGGCGTATGCCTGCACCACGACCTGGGTCCGTTGGGAGCAGCCGTGAACAAGGCGGCACTCATACGTCAGATCCGCACGATGAAGGACATGGGATGCGATGCCATACGCACGGCGCACAATATGCCGTCGACGTGGCAGATGGAGGTGTGCGACTCGATGGGCATGATGGTGATGGCGGAGAGTTTCGACATGTGGATATACCCTAAATGCAAGAACGGCTACGCGCTGAACTTCAAGGAGTGGGCTGACCGCGACATAGAGAACCTCGTACGCAACCACCGCAACCATCCGTCTATCGTGATGTGGAGCATCGGCAACGAGATACCTGAGCAGTGGAGCGAAGAAGGCAGACAGATAAGCGAACATCTGCAGGCACTCTGCCACAAGTACGACCCTACACGACCCGTTACGCAGGGCATGGACCAGGCGGAGGCAGCATTGGGTTCGGGCTTCGCGCAGGTGATGGATGTGCCGGGCTTCAACTATCGCGTGCACAAGTACGACAACAACATCAAGCAACTGCCGAAGGGATTCCTCTTAGGCTCGGAGACAGCATCGACAGTGAGCTCGCGCGGCGTGTATAAGTTCCCCGTGGAGCCGTCAGACTCGAAGACGTATGCCGACGGACAGTGCTCGTCGTACGACGTGGAGTATTGTCCTTGGAGCAATCTGCCGGATGACGACTGGCGTATGCAGGACGACCGCGACTATACCATCGGCGAGTTCGTGTGGACGGGTTACGACTACTTGGGCGAGCCGTCGCCATACGACGAGTACTGGCCGTCGCGCTCGAGCTACTTCGGCATCTGCGACCTCGCCGGACTGCCGAAAGACCGCTACTGGCTGTACCGCTCCCACTGGCGCACGGACGTGAACACGCTGCACGTGCTGCCCCACTGGACGTTCCCGGGACGCGAGGGCGAGGTGACACCGGTGTACTGCTACACCAATGCGCCGTCGGCTGAGCTGTTCGTGAACGGCAAGAGTCAGGGCAGAATAGTAAAGAACCCGGGCACACGCCTCGACCGCTATCGCCTGCGCTGGAACGACGTGCGCTATGAGCCGGGCGAGCTGAAGGTGGTGGCTTACAACTACGACGGCTCGGTGATGGGCGAGAAGAGCGTGCGCACGGCTGGCAAACCGGCACGCATCGTGCTCGAAGCCGACCGCAGCAGCATCTCTGCCAAGGGCGAGGACCTCGCGTTCGTGAAGGTGTCGGTGGTGGACAAGGACGGCACACCCTGCCCGACAGCTACGAACAAGATGAAGTTCGAGGTGAAGGGCGCAGCGAAGTTCCGTGCGGCGTGCAACGGCGACGCAACATCGCTCGTAGCGTTCAACTCGACGGAGATGCCACTATTCAGTGGCGAGCTGGTTGTCGTAGTGGAAGGCACAAAGCAGGGCAAGGCTACACTGAGCGTATCGGCTGATGGTCTGCCAAAGGAGACATTATCCATCAACATCAAATAGCATTTTATACAAATGAGAAAAACGATTTATGCGGTGATGGCTATTGCCTCACTAACCTATTCTACTCACACAACGGCGCAAGCGCAGGACTTGCAGAAAACGGTGAATACCTATTTCGAACAGTCGCTGCAAGCGCAGCAGAAAGCATTGGAGCAGGACGGCAAGGCAAGCTTCGCTCAGAACGCTCCTCTCAGCACTGAGCTTCAGACAGCAATAAAGAACAAAGACATAGCCAACTATCAGAAGATGGTTTGGACTGCATGGTGCGAGGCGAACAATGCGCTGCAGGAGGAGAAGCTCATAGAGCCTGCCGACCTGAAGCAGGCTAAGAACAGCGCATGGCACTTGCCGCAGTGCCTGGAGCCTAATGCGGTTATGCCTTATTATTACGGCAAGAAGGGTGCGGCTGACAACGGTCAATATCCGCTCTTCCTCTACACGCACGGTTCGGGTTCAAAGGACAGAGAGTGGTCGAATGGTATCGAACTGGGACTTAGATTTCAGGATGCGCCTTCTATCTATTTCATTCCGCAGATTCCGAACGAGGGCGAATACTATCGCTGGTGGCATCTGTCGAAGCAGTATGCCTTCGAAAAGCTTATCCGTTTGAGTCTGACGAGCGGCGAGGTGGATGCCAACCGACTCTACGTATTCGGCATCAGTGAGGGCGGTTACGGCAGTCAGCGTCTCGCCTCTTTCTACGCCGACTATTGGGCGGCAGCGGGTCCGATGGCAGGTGGCGAACCTCTGAAGAATGCGCCGGTAGAGAACTGTGCCAATATCGGTTTCTCGCTGCTTACGGGTGCTGACGACACGGGATTTTATCGCAATGACCTCACATGGTTCACCCAGGTGGCTTTCGATTCTGTACAGCTGGCTCGTCCGCTGGCTGTGGACAACACGCCCATCTTCCGCCATCGCATCAATCTCTTGCCTGGCATGCAGCACCACATCACTTACGGACTGACCACACCCTGGCTCAAGCAGTTTGTACGCAATCCGTATCCGAAGACGGTGCTTTGGGAGGACTTCGAGATGGACGGCAGACATCGTTCTGGATTCTATAACCTGCAGGTGCTGACACGCCCGTCAGAGGCAAGAACGTATTACGAGATGGATATCGACAAGAACGTGGTTGATATCAAGGTGAGCGATGTAGAATACACTACAACGATGAAGGACAAGCAGTGGGGCATCGACCTGAAGTTCAATCGCAACTACACCATAGCTACGGGTGGCAAACTGAGGGTGTATCTCAACGAACAGCTGGTGAATCTCAAGAAGCCGGTAACAGTCAAGATAAACGGCAAGCAAGTCTTCCATGGTGTTGCCAAAGCCGATTTGCAGGCAATGGTGAACAGCTGCATGGAATACTTCGATCCGTACCGTGTGTATCCGGTTGCTATCGACCTATCTTATTAATGTAAAGAGAAAGCATCTACTTAAAAAGCAGCTGCTTAATACAAAGAGATTACGAAAAGGGCTGCATCAAGACTCTCGAAACGGAGCATTGATGCAGCCCTATGTGCTTTTCTAAAGTATTGTGCTTTTCCGATTTTCAATTTACTAAATAACAACTTACTAACCTAATCAACTATACTAAAAACAAATATTTAATCTAAATCTATTGCCAATGTCTCTGTTATCCGACTGATGTGTCATTCATTAAAGACTTGAAGCTTTATGGTCTGTAAATAGTTTTTTTCCTTTTGACATTGCAAAGGTATAAAGAATAAAACTTCTGGTATTGCACAAATCATTCAAATAATGACACATTTGTTACATGAAACAAAAATGTATGACAAACACCTACGAATGCATTATTTTTACTATATTTGCAGCGAATTTAAGTACATTCTACCCCTAATAATAACAAACAACTTAAAAACGAATACGAATGAAACACTCAGCACGCAGACTCTGCCAGTGTCTCTTATTCTTTCTGCTCCCTCTGCTACTCTCGTGCGGCTCCGAAAAGAAGCGTTACGTTGTGGGCGTTTCGCAATGCTCGGAGGACGTGTGGCGCGAGAAGCTGAACGAGGAGCTGCGCATCGCCGCACTCTACTATAACGATGTGGACCTGCGCATCAGTTCGGCAAACGACGACG
>OGKG01000882.1_pt1 | contig 37990 bp, 51 predicted proteins | sample 1572201 | NCBI WGS metagenome assembly OGKG01 (sample SAMEA2582146, study PRJEB24529) | metagenome | biome: Human gut stool | place: China | collected 2011 | reverse complement strand
TATCTGTGTTGCCTCGATGAATCCTTATGCCCGTGAAATGGGGTACATCTAAAAGCAAAGGTAACTTCCGTTTAAACTTCGCAGACACATTTACGATTACCTCGTAAGTCCCTGCCGGGATAGCCGTTTCGTGCATTACCTTTTCTTCCTTATCCAAATCTCGACACCAATCCTCCAACGTATCACAAAAATACTTTCCATCCACGAACAATCTACCGATCGTGTAAAGCGGCTTTTTAGCTATTCTATTCAATTCTAAAAGCATAATTCTATATTTTATAGTCCTGTTGGTGGTTGACGTTTCGTACACCCTATCATCTCGCATTTCTGTAATTTCAACACAGCATTCTCTGTCGTAAGATTATTATTCTCATCCCGGAAATGATTTATATCCTCGTACAACTTGTCAATCTTTTTGTCTTTATCCCGGTTATCCTGGTCGCTACGCTCGAATAGTTTTTGCCATTGTTCCGAGGCTAGAGCATCGTTCTTTAATTGTTCCGCTTTCTTGCGTTCCCTGAAAAAAGCGATACTTGCCACCCCTCCCCCTGTTAGCAGAGTCACGATACCCGTTATTACTGTTTCAACATCCATCTTTCACACCTCCTTTTATTCCATTATTTTTCAATATTGCATTATTTATTACTATTTTTGCGTATTGAAAACTCTAATTATGGAGGGAACAAGTACCGTGACGGGAAAGTTCCCTCTTTTTTCCCAAATCACGATCAAATCACTCGTCCTTTTCCAGTAACTCCCGTAAAGCATCCGATAACTTGTTACTGAAAAATCCCGCGTCAGGAGTAACTATCTGTTGGAGTAATTCCGCTTCCGTGTCATCAAGCTCGCAAGGACTTGGAGATTTATAGATTTTTTCCGCGAGCAATTTCCATTTCAACCCGCCCAAGTGAGAGTATATCTGTTCAGATACCATCTCTTTCACGTTTGCCACTTCCGGTTTACCGGAAAGGCTTTTCAATTCTAAAAATTCAAAGTTTATTTTTTTCATGTTGTTTGTTATTTAATTCCCGAATCCAGATGTCCATTCTTCCTCGTGCGTGGCGAACCAGTACCCTCCTATTTTTCGAACAATTATCGTTAAATTACGGTTTGACACGTTAATCCAATTATAAGTCGTTCCCCTGTAATTAAGGCGCGCGTCCGTGCTGCATATGATACCCAAATCCGCTTTTCTGCCTGCCCCGGCGTGGAATATCACGGTATGACCACCGGGTGCCCCGGATGGAAGAGAAATGTTTATCTTTGATGACCCATGCCAGTAGACCAATGTTTCTTGCAAATCCAATTCGATATTACTGGTAGACGAAGAATCAAGTGTCGTGGCGGGAACAATTGTCCCCTTGATATAACCGTTTTCGATGGAGAGAACACCATCCTCCACCCTACAATTCCCGATCGCCCGTATGGCGTAATTACGCGTGTTGTCCTTGTATCCCCTCGATTCTGCCAGTATAGCCTGACCGTTTCGAGAAGTGCTCAATTTAACGTGCATAGCCGTTCTTTCTCCAATAGGTAAAAGAGGACTCTGTTCTATCCAAGAAACGTATAAATCAAAACCGTTATTATTATCACCCGCCGCTCCCAACTGCATGCTCATCCATAAATCATCAGACATTTGCTTGTTCTGGAAGTATAAATGCTCGTTGTACACTGAAAATGGACCAATTTTATTGATATTTCCCAGTTGGAAAATATCTTTCCCGGCAACTCTCCCTTTCAATCCCCACTCGTCCTCCCTTTGGAACATCTCCACGTAATTGTTAGCATCATTGTACACCACGAATTTCCGATCATCCGGGTCGTTCACCAGCGCCAACCCCTTCCCCGTAAACAATTCAGCCCCTCCCCACAGCCTCGTTTCGCTCATGTTCAAGCTACCGATATTCAGGAATTTGGTTTGGATACGTCCACCGGACATTAACGTCTGTGGCTTCCCGTCCTCGTCGATGATAACAAGGAAATTAGTAACCGAGGGAGCGAGCTTATTAAACATCTGCCAGTACTCTTGCCCTTCCACGGAAGCGGGATCAATACCCGCCGGAACAAATTGCCCCGGTCGTTGAATCTTGACCTGATAAAGATTCCCCCCGCGAGACACGAAGTCACGGTTTACAAAATCGTACTTGTAATCCGTGACCGTGGCATTCCACTCTTCCCTGTATATCGGGATAACCTCTTTAGGTCTTATCGTTACTGTCCCGTGTGCTGTCAACATGCCACCTTATTTACTAGCGGTTAAACTCCAGTTTATCGCCCCACCGTTATTAATTACCTGCAACCCGGTGATGGAGAATTTACCACCTGTCGCGACGCCCGACGTTATCACGCTGCCATCAACCTTCACGAGCGTGTAATTGAAGGTGTAACCAGTCAAGTTAGTCTCTTCGCCCACCCTCCGGACGGCTGCCGTTATCGTCAAGGTGTCACCCTCGCCGATTTGAGCGTTAACAGGCTTGTCAATAACGATTTCAAGGGGATCACTCAAATCCCTAACGGTAAAGTAGGCGTACGTCACCACGGAGTTAGACACTTTAAACGCCACCCGGTATCTTGCCTGACTCTCCACGTCAGCCACACCGACGGAAATTGTTCGCGTCGCTTTCCCGGTAGACACCCAAGCCGTGCCGTTCCATTTATCCCAAGCGTAAGTAACGTCACCCGTCACCTCCACCCCACCGAGGGTCAACATCCCTTTCAAGGTCGTGGACGGGTTCTCCGGCGTTAATACCCCGCCGTTCGTGAACTCGACGTAACCGATGTACGTGTCACCGGGATTATCAAACCGCGTGATATCCACGCCATCAGAAACATTTTCCGTGTGACCGCCTATCGTGGCATCGATGTTTAGCACTAGCTTTTGATGCGTGTTGAAACCTTTCATCACGTTACCCGTTATCTTCAAAGCGGGAACAGCCGTGGAGCCGATGTTGTAAGTTGTCTTGGTAAACATACCCGCCAACCCGGCGTTCGTGCAAACACCACTGGCGTTAAACGTCAACGTCGTCCCCCCGAATACCCACACCGGGTTAGCCAAGTCTGTTACCGGGGCATTCTTGTTACTCGCTAGAACGAAAGGGTACACGATCGGTTGATTGTCAGCCACCGTCCAGTCCGGCGTCACTTTCTCCCCGTTAAAGGTTTGCTGTATTATCTTTGTCGGTACCAAACTCACCGACATCGAGACGCCGTTCTTTAACAGCGTCACCGATCCAAACGCGCTTACTTCACTCATGCTTCATCGTTTTCAGGGTTCCACTTGTCCGTTAAAATCTCCCGTTGTGCCTGCCCGGTTGTCAGGACACGCCCGTCAACCGTTTTAACCTTGTCTTCAAGAGTTAAGGCTATCTCTCCCGTTTCCTCGTTTGTAACCGGGAAATAGAGTTTAAAATCATCCTCGTGCAATATCACCATCGTCCCGTCAAGTGATCGACGGCGAGATTCTTGCAATATTCCCGCCCCGGCTGCTTTAGCCGTGTCGCAAAAAATGTAAAGGGGTTGTTTTTTCATTGTATTTAGTTTTAAATTGTTACAAAAAAGCCGTTCTCGGGATCAATCTCTGTTGTCGCGTCAGGGGCGTTAACCGCCGTGAGCGTCCACACGCCACCCGTGCCTTTGTTCGTCAGCATCTTACTCCTATCTCCATTCACGGGCAGAAAATCATACAACAGGTAATTGTTCGTCTCGGATGACCAGAACTCGTATCGAAGTATTGTAACCGGGGATGTGTTAATAGCTGTTGGCGAGGCATAACCTCCTAACCCTAGTCTCGTGGTTTCTGTTGAAAGCGTGGCACTTCCTGTTGTTGTCGGGTAAATCGTCCCGTTTACTTTAAAAATAGACAGTTGTCCAGATGAATTAAACACTAGTTCACACCTGTACAGCTTGTCTTTTGGTAAAGTCAAACTTCCCGCGAGATACACGAGTGCTTCATCTTTATTCTTCACGAGTACCTGAAATTTATTACCATCTACCACCCTAAGGACAACCCGCCTCTTGTTATCGCTAACCGTGGTTTGGGTATAATGGTAGTCAATCAAGTAACAAGTACTTGAAATATCTTCATTCAAAATAAATTCTATCACGTGACGCTTGTTAATCGTCGGGGAGTTATCACTGAAATTTCCAGCCACGTACAATAACTGGTCTATCCCGTTGAGTTTCGGTGCCCATTTAGCCTCGTTAAGCCCCTCGATGGCTTCTACGGAATAATCGAACTCATCGTTATCGAACTGTTCTTCCTTTATAAATACCTTGCTTCCACGAGCGAAAACAGCCCCCGTTTTATCCTTCCACGGGAAACTCCAGTACAACTCAGGTTTCACGATATCTCCCCGGTTAGAATGCATCACCACGCTTGCCCCGAACAAACTCGTTTCGTCAAGGATTTCAGCGGGGGCGACAACTTCAATATCGCTCTTTGGATACCGTGTCGAGAGAACGTGATCGGTAGTTATCGCTCGTTCTGAAGGATTCTCCGGACGAGGCGCACCATCCGCTAGAGCGGGAATAAATTCACCATCGGCGGGAGAGTACTTGTAAGCAGTTTCACCAATAACCAGCATCACGCCTCTCAATTCGACGGCGTTACCGACCATGTTATCGTAGACACCTCCACACACGAGTAACTGGGGTGCTCTCGTGTCCGTTTGCTCACGGATAGTGATCGTGAGTCTTTTGGTTGATAATGGAAAAGATGATCCATTTGTTGAATTGGTCCCGGTATACAAGTTTACAGTTAAACTGTTGGCAGAACCGGCGACGAAATTAACGTCCTCGATCGAGAGGGTTACTTTCGTGCCTACCGTCAATTGTGCCGCTATTTCTGGTGAAATATAAAACGCTCCCCAGCTGTTTCCTGTTGCTATACCACTAGCCGGAACACGCTTGAACGCCCCGCCCGTCACCAAGTTGGAAGCCCCGTTGTACTCCACGAGTTGGATGTCGTAAACTCTAACATAGCCCTCTTCCCCGTAAGTCCCTGTGATTTTCTCGATCGTTTTCCCATCTTGAGTGTTGACAGTTCTGGTAATTAACGTGGTTTGGTTAACCCCGATATTTATGTCTAGCCTTGACTTATCTGTATTCATTATCACGAAGTCTACCGGGGCACTACTGTAGGTGCTTTCAGCTTTATACTTGATTTGAAAACTGTACCTTTGATTGTTCTTGTAATTTATTTTGTTGGAAAATATATCTTTACCCGTCGCACCTCCAAAAATTCTTACAAGATTCTTACCACTAATTCTGAAATACTTCCCGTCAGCGTCCTCCCCCGGTGTGCTTATGCCCGCCGATATCGCGTTCCAGTCATCGGAGATCATCGCCTTGCTGATTAAATTCACTCCCGTCAAATCGGGCAAAGCGTCAGCGATACACCTTATATCCATTCGTTTTCCCACTGCCGGACAAAGCACTTTCAGTTTCCCGGAGAAAGTCCCCGTGATGCCACTCTCGCCCTCGGCGATTGTCATGTAATTACTTCCCACTTTCTTTTGCCACCGGAAAATAGCTCCTTCATACTCGCGGTCGCCCACGAAAAGGGGGTTATCAATCTCGATAATATCTCTCCGCTCCGTCGGGTCAACAACCTGCCCGAAAGGGTATCCCGGCTTCACCCTTAAAGGCTCTTCCGTCGATATCGTCACGCCAAGAGTTATGGAGGCGGTAACGTTCACCACTTTCCCGTTCCTCGGGTCGGTGTATTTCGCCGTGAAGATCAAAACCACTCCATCAAGAGGGGTATTCTTCCTCGCGGTTAATTTTCCTCTACTATCCGTTGTACCGTTACGATCAATAATATAAGAAGTGTTACTGTCGAGAATATTATGGGCGTCATCCACCACGTTCTCGTACCACCTTATATCCGTCAATTTACTGTTAATTATACCGGGAGCGATCACGCCTTTCGGGTCGGTAGCCCTGACCGTGAACAGAATTTCCAACGGGACAAGACCTCGATCGGGATCGTAAGTCTGGTAATTGGCGTCGTATGTCTGGTTTAAAGCCCCCGAAACGCTCCTTGAATAAGCGAGGTCAAGGGGTGTGTACCTTTTTCGTGTTTTAGCTAAAGCCTTTGCCATGTCATTATTAATTTAAATTCAAATATCCCTCGTTTGTACTCGTTTTGCCTTTATAATAAATCCTCGCCCTGCACCACAACAGGACGGGACTCCCCGTCTGCATGTTAGTCGGGAGCGTGCTACCGTCCACGTGTTGCGTGTCTGTTTTAGAGCCATGATCAGCCTTCCAAGCGGCATCAAATCCAGCGTCTCCCGTGTCAAGCCACCATTCCCATTCGTTCACGAGGTTATTTATCGGCTTACTCCCGGCGAAGACCTCGACAGAGGCGTCAAATAAAATGTCTAGCCTGTCCCAGAAATCCCACGACCCGGTACTGTTGTACATCTTCATGTTCAAGGCTGTATCACCGTCAGCAACCTGCCAGACATCAGAATCAAACCGGGGTTCTTCCGTTGTACCTTTCTCTCCTTCATAGACACACGTGTACCTCACGTGACCGTCCGTGACCTGATCGTAATAGAAGAAAGGGGCTTTCTCGATACTCCACAGCCCCTTGTAGCAAGGTACCCTTTGTTGGCTTATCCCGTCAGCACTCGTTTGAATTATAGTCCCGGAAAGGATAGCGTTCTGCAAGTATATGCTTGCCTGTTGCCTGACAAACTCCGGAACGTGGGGAAGTTCCGGCAGCAAGTCCCGTATCCTCCCGATAAGCACGTCTCTATTCTTCGCCGTCGGGTTGTAAGAGTCCACCCCGGACAACATCTCTATGATCTGGTCACGGGCGGATAAACGGATACTGTTTTGCCTCGTTTTATCCACCGGGTTAGCGAAACGCTTGAAAGTCATCATCGACCGGGGAGGGTAAGCGGGATCTTCCGGGTAAACGATTATCGTTCCCTTGTCAACCACGTCCGTGATCTCGAATTTAATCACCCGGAAACCTGTTTCCAGTTTAAAATCCGTCATGCACATGTCGTACTTTTTCAACTCCCCGGTTCTTACAGAGTTCTCCCGAAGGATAACCCTGTAAAATCCATTTTCCAACGCTTCAACACGGTCTATCTGTCCCCCTTCCGTCAAGATCACTTCATCACCGACAAGACTGATTTGGTTTAAAAGGTACTCGGCGGCTTCTAGCCACTTGCGCAATTTCAAGGTTTCAAACTCACTATCAACACCCACCTTGTAGCCAGTTAGACCGGAAGCGAAATCCACTGACTTCAAGTAATTAGCTAGAATAGCAACAAATTCCGGGGTATCAGTCGTGCGGAGAGCCTGATTCAAATAGTCCGAAAAATGATGACCTGCCCACAAATCAGAATCCCCCGCCTTGATCTTCTCGCCAAGGTACAAGATATACCCCTCGACTACTTGCAATTCTTCTTTCGTCCACACGTCTCCGGTCGTAAGGACAAATTCCAACAGCTTCTGCAAGGTCGCCTTGCCCGATTTAGGAGCATTGTTGCGATCAACCTCTATAACGCTATCCGGTTGTAATTCGGTTGGTGAAAGGTCTTTTATTCGCATCGGGACACCCGATCCACTTTGGTATACACGAACCTCGTTATCTCCACTACTACGATATTCGCTCGCGCTATTATTAGTTACACGGGGGGATTCGGTTGTATCACCAGATAACTCAACATACGGCATGAATTGTTTCAAGGTACAATTCATCTCATTATCGAGTAGATTAAGCGAGCATTCTACAGGATAAAACAATTCCCCGCTATACTTGTCTACCACCAACACGAACGGGGATAACATACTTCCTTGAATCGTTCCGGAGAGTTGTTTTCGAGCGAACCCGATTCGACTACAAGTACATTTCAATACAGTGTATAGAAAGGAATCAGTTTTTCCACCACAAGACCACGCCGACGTGAATTTTCCCGCTATTTTTAAGCCATTATAAAACATTTTATCAGCGTTCTCGATAAACGGAACATCAGTCAAACGAATATCAATGTCCTCGTAAGAAGTGGAAGCCTTTTCCGCTAGGCTGACAGACACGTCTATACCTTTACTACAATCATTCGTTACAATAACATAATCCAAGAATAACGAAGCCCTAACAGTAGTCGAACCACTCGTCTCAATATAAATATTATATATTGTTATTGTTAATCGTCCCGAGACAGGAAATCCATCCGCAATAATCTTAAAGTCACCTCCAAAGTTGTCAACGTAATTCCCTATTTTCTTGTCATAAAACATGTCTTGCAAGCCTCCATGAACCTCTAACCGACGATCTCCCGTACCCCAACCGTCTTCCGTTAGATAATAATTTTGTCCGTTACCCGAGAGATGTACTTTTAACGCAAACTTTCGATCCTCCCCGGCATGACCGTTCATCGAGGCAAGCATTTGTGCCAAAGCGAACTTTACCTCCACCACGACGGACTCCGAAGATTTCTCTACATCTATTCCTTGTTGTATATACCTTTCTTGACTCCCGGACGTGTTATGCATTGCCGCGAAATACGTCCCTTTATATTCTCGGGTAATAAACTCGAAACCACTCCAAGCCTTTTCACCTCCAGAAAAATCATAATTTTGAAGAAAAGACGGTTTAGTTTCATACTCGCTGATAAACTTAACACTCTTGTAAGCTGGCTCGACCTCAAACTCCATGTTCCCGATAGGATACAAACTGGAATCAACACTACCTAATACAAGTGAAGCCAACGAGTACCGACCTTGCAATTTTCCAGAATTCGAGTACCAATACCCGTCTTTATTCAGATCCGTGTAACGCACGACGTACCATTTACCGTCACATTCCGTCACGAAAGCATCAAGAGAGGTCATTAATATTCCTAATACCTCGTAACAAGTCTTACCCGAGAACGCGGAGGAATCAAATGTTGCTTGTGGAAATACAGAATTATCTTTTTTCATCGAGGATTCTGTCAGGGAAGAGAATATAACAAAATCCAAAGATAACTCCGTTTGATCACAACAATATTTTATCACGTCGAACAAGGTTCTCTCCCCGGTTAAAGCGAACGGAATATCTTTCAATATACCCAAACCGTCCGATGCCGTTACGCTAACGTCATACGGGACGGCGATATAAGGCTCCGAGTATTTTTCCGGCAAGACATAACCACACCAAACCAACACTCCATTCCGGTATAACTCCACGAGGAATTTTTTGTTATCAACCGTGTATAGAGATGTCAACTCCCCATCTACGTCCGCTTGAATCACCAATTCCAAAGAAGTACCCGAAATACCCGAATCGGAATCATCTCGCCGTAAAACAGGAGCAGCCCCGAGAGCCTTGTTTTCCGATTGTCCGGCATAATCTTTCTCTTTTACAAGAATTTTGTAATCATGATTATACTTTTCGGAGTTAAACTGCAATATATATCGTGTACCGTACATAATTATGTAGTTAAATTTTTACGTCTATTTTCCTTGTTTATTGCCGCAACGAGAGTATTCCCCTGCAATTTGAACTCCCCCGATACTTCTACGTTTACACTTTGTGCAACCCGATCTAAAGAATTATTTTTTGTTCGCACATCCAAATTGTTAGAATACGCGTTTGAAGTAAAAGTTCCTCCCCCGTCAGCTGCACGACTCAATGCACTTTTAGCGGCAGTACCTAAAGCAACCAGCGCGACACCCGCGGCAATAGCGACGTAAGGATTTAACGTTTTTAACGCCGCCTTAATTCCCGCCACGGCAATACCTGTTTCTATCGCTATTTTTCCGACTTGGATAGCCATATCCGCGAAAGAACCTCCTATGACTTTCGCGAATCCGGATAAGTCTCCACCATTAGCGATCAATTCACCTATACTTTCTCCTATTCCCATTGCCATACCAGCGAAAGCCCCGCCAACCTCGTTAGAAATATCTATCATTTCAAGAGATATATTTTTCAATTCTCCGGTTGCGGGTTTCAATATTTTAGGGAGATCTATAATTTTCTGAAAAGCTGCCAAATACGGCGTACTATCTATCAATGCCCCCTCGACACCAAGGGATGGTTGTGCTTTAATAACAGGAACATCAACCTCCTGCCGAAGTTTAGCGTTTACAAGTTCTTTGTTTTTCGCTATCAGGGTTTCCAACCTGTTTATTTCACGGGTATAGGCTATCGCACTCGCTTGATCCGTCATTTCAACGGCACTCAAAAGCCCCTGATAGGATTTTATTTTATCACTTATTGCTTTGGATGTATTCTCGGACATTTTAGCGATTTCATCCACTGTCAAAGCCTTTATTTGCTCTTTAGCTTGCTGTAAACTAGCGATCTCTTTCTTTATCGAATCGGCAAAAACTTTGTCATTTTTATCAATTATCGTGTACAATTCATTATAAGCATTTATCTTATCATCAATATCTTGTATTGATTTCTCTGACATAGCTTGAATCTCTTTTTCTTTTTTCTGCTGTTCAGTCATTGCAGCCACACCCGATTTGCGTAACCTCGTTTCTTCAACGATTGCCGCGAGTGTTTCATTATAATCAAAATTACTATCTATATTTATTTTATTCCATTTCAAAAATGCTTCATTCAACTCTTCAAGAGACAAGGAATACAATTTCAGGTTCTTGATTTCTTTATCATTTATTTCTTTCAAGTAAATACCCTCTTCTGCTTGCATCCTGTTTTGTCTATTCAACCCGGGGACGAGATAACCAAGCCATTTTTTCCACGTGGGTATAGATTCATCAGCGATAACAGCGTTGTTTGCTTGTATCACTTTTGTCAAATATTTTATGGCTTCAATACTAGGAGTTACAGCCTTTCCCACCGTTTCTTTCAAATCCCCCCACGCGTTCGAGAGTTGCACGGTCGCTCCCGTTGCCGTGTTAGCGGCATTCGCGGCGGCACCTCCAAACTCCGTTTGTAACTCCTTAAGCATTATAAGCTGTGCCTCTTGCTTCTTGCCTTCCGCCACAAGTTTCTTTATTTGCGCTATTTGTTCCGTCGAGAAAGAAACTCCCGACCGTCTCAACGCATTTAAGCCAAGTTCAGGAGACTCTAACGCTTTACCTAGTTGTAAAGCGGCTTGATTCAAGTCCGTGTTCATCACGTAAGCCATGTCCTGTGCCGATTTTATAGCCTCCTTGAACACGTCTCCCTTAATAGACTTAAACGTTGCCATGATCGACATCGCGTCAATCGTTACCTCGTCCCCGTAGGTTGTTACGTCTTGCAGGGATGAAGCGTATTTTTTCATCTGGTCGGCGGTCAATTCCGCCGCCCCACCTGTTGCCTTAATTACAGATTCAAGCTTGTTTTCAGCTTTTTCTTGAACCTTCCACAAGTTCTGGCATTCCGTCAAAAATGATTTTATCGAGGAAAGAGCGAAAGCCCCGGCAATAACGCCCCCGACCTTTTTCATCGCCGAAGAAAAACCGGATACCTCTTTTTTCCCCTTGTTCAACCGATCCGAAAATTCTTTCGTGTCAGCCGTCAACCATACTTTTAACCTCGATATTACACTCATAACAGTTTACTCAATTTTAACGCGTTAGAAATATCATCATCTATTCTTTCCGTTTCTTCTTCATCCCACGGGAAACGCCAAAGTTTTTTCGGGTCTTTTATCTTGTCCTTTGATGCCAGTTGAATGTTTACCAGTGTTAGCGTCTGCAAGCGTATCAATTCGGCGGTCGCTTGATAATCTTGTTGCTTCATCCTGTTGAAGTAGTGGAGTTTCAAGAAGAAATCACGCAAAATCATTTCCCAAAACTCCACGCTACCCATTCCCAACATTCCAAGAGCGATCCCGAGATACTCGTCAAGCGTTACGCTCACCGCTTTTTTTTTGCCGTACTTTCCACGGCAATCCCGGTCATTGCCTGTCTAACGTAAGACTTCGCGAACTCTGTCATTTCCATCGGCGCCATCATTGCTCCCAAGTCTTCTTCTGTCTCTTCAAGCTGCCGCCCCTCCAACCTTTCCCCTTCTTTAATACAGCAATGCGCCATCGTCAACATTCCATCGATGTTAAAGGATAGAACACTATCAATCTGGGTCAAGTCCTTTATCCCTTTTCGTTGGCAATAGTCCCGGATAGCGTTCCAGTTCACCGCTACCCGGTATTCTTTCCCGTTAATCGTTATCGTCTCTTTCATGCGCTCGCGGGTGTTTCTTTTTCAAGTTTGCTCGTAGACGCGCAAGACAGGGAATAGGTCGCCTCACCGTCAGCGTTAGTGCTTTCAGAATAAGCGGTAATAATCATCTTCCCTTTTCTTCTCGTGCTTCCCTCCGCTAAGTCACCGTAAACAAAATCAAGCGGTTCCCCAGCTAATACCATGTCGATAATATCTTCACGATCCAAGCGACTCGCTTTTTGCTCCGCCTCGTTCAATTCCATCACTCCCTCGACAGAGAAATCAGAATCATAACCTGTCACGGTCTTGTTCGTCGTGCCTAAATCCTCCTTCGTCAAGGACTCTTTCACCTTTGGGGTGATATTAAACGTGTTCGAGGTCGTTCCGGCAAGTAGTTTGCCTCCCGCCTTGAACACGATGTTAAAACCATTAATCTGACTCATAATTTAGTATGTTTTAATTATAAAATTCATTTCTGTAACGTATGCCCTATCATCATCGTCAAAATCTGTCGAGGAAGAAAGAAAACTAACATTCGTGTTCCTGTCTTGCAGGGATAACAAAGCCTCCCTGACCTTACCCGTCATAACAAGACTCTCGTTATACCCCTCGCAAGCCAACAAGACGCTAACACTATTATTCCCGAAGCTGTTAGAATCTTTCGTTTTCATCCCCTCTTGCTTTATCTTGTAAACGGCAAAAGGGAACGGGATATTTTCTTGATCCTCGAAATCGGCAATCTCCGGGAACACGTTCACGAAACCTTGCAACACCTCGTTTATTCTATCACCTAATGCCATGTTACTTCTTTTTATCGTACTTTTCCGCTGACTTTTTAACTTCCTTGGGGATACTAGCGATAACAGCAGATCGAGTTTCATCCCACGCTTTCTCTGCCGCTAAGGCGGGTTTTATACCACCTTTCCAACGCCGGGACTTCTCTCGACGTCCAGATTTAAACTTGTGGCTTCTTGCCCGGTTCGATAACGTCCCGTATTCCACCCAAATGTTCCTTTGCCACTCGGAAATATAGTTATCCCCCTTGCTCCTAACAGGTGTCCGCCTAGTTTGTCCTTTCCTAATTCTTCCCATTACCGCCTCCTTTCCTTCCTTTCCAAGCCCCGGCAACGATCACGGGTATATTACGCTTCTTGTTCAACACCTTAACCTTGTACAAATGCCCGAACGTCGGGTTTAACGCCTTCGCTCGATCTGTAAACGGCTTCATGGCTTTTCTTACCCCGGCGGCGACAACCCTCGTCGGGTAATCTTTTATCATCCGGGTAAAAACTCTTTTCACTTCCTCTTCTCCCTCTACTTTCATCGCAATTTAGCCGTTATTATCATGTATCTACGCTTTACCTCGACAACGGAAAGAATCTCGTACTCTTTACCTTTGCAAACAACCCGATAGGTATTATCCACCCCGGTTAAAATGTACGTGGTCAATTCTATCACGCTCGATAGGGCTACCTTGGTATCATCCACACCTTCACCGATAGTCTTGTACACCATCTTCACGTATGCTTTCCCTACCTCCACGTACTTTTTGTCAACCGCCCCCGTGCTTGTACGAGTCCTTTCAAGCCGTTTGAAAGTAACGTTCTCGGTAAATTCACCACAATTTATCGCTCCCATCTCCGGTAATGCTTTAACAGGTTTGTAGATGCTTTAGGTAAATTTTCAACGCTATCCGACGGGTTGTCAAACAATTTTCCCGCCATTAACAGGATAGCCGCACGAATATCGTAAGGCAATAGATTGTATCCCGTTTGGATGGTCATTTCCACCGTTTCGCCTTTCATGTCGGGTAATATAATTTTACTTCCCTCCACGTCCGCACCCTCGACGATCTTTCCGTCCACGCTAACCTCCGCCGACAGGATCGGCATTAGTTCAGTACGTATCACCCGGAGATATTCCGAAGTCACTTTATAAGTACCCTTCCGAAATTTCAACCCGGTAATATTTTCAGCCGTAGACGTTGCCGCCTCGACCATCCCCAAAATGCTATCGTCAAATTCATCCCCGGTTACACGAAGATGTTTTTTCGCTTCATCCAGCGTCACGGGGGAAACTCCCGGTTCCAAACATTCAACCTTCATAACTATCGCAATATTCTATTATTGTTACAGCCATTTTCTTGCCGATACCTTTGATCTCTTCCAGTGCTTCCTTGGCGTTCTTCACGTCTTCCACGGTTCGAAAACCATTCTCGAAAAGAATTTTCCGGGCTGGCATTCCCTCGGGCAAAGTATTTTTATCCTCTCCTTGATACAAGGTTACAAAACCTTTTTTCACCAAGTCAGCAGCCTCTTTGCCGGGGAGTTCTCCAACATCCCCGGCAAAGTAGGCGTAACCCTTAACCGATCTTAAAAACAAACACTTCATCAGGCGATAATGTCTTTAATAGCGGCAAAACTCTCTTTTCTTCTCACGGCAATATCGTGAAACGCACGAGCCACTATACGTACCTCGTCGGTATCCAACATCGTGTAAGGATCGGCTTTCACGTCCAAACCACCCCACCAACCAATCAGTAGATCGGCAAAATTACCGTAAATCATGGCGGACAAGGTTTTGGATGCCGTTCCCTTGCTCAAATCACCCGGGACAAGATTCGAGATCACGGTCTTGTACCCGTTCACGGTGTTACCTTCCATCAGGTAGCGAGCGGTACCAACGCTTTTTTCTTTCGTCTTCATTGCCCCGCGTACTTTCGTGTTCGTCAAGTAAGCTAACGAACCAATGTCCGCGTTCTTAATGGCAACAGCTGTTTCAAGAGCGACAATCATTTCCCAATCAATCGCCTTACCGTTTTCGCCACCAACGACACTGCCGATCCCGTCAATATTCAATAACCCGATCGGCTCCGCCCCGGTTCCGGAACCATTTATCGCGGCGGAGTTCAAATTCTCGGCATGGGCATCCACGAGTTCTTTCATTACAAGGGCTTCAACGTCAAGAGACGCCTGTGTCAGAAGCTGGTTAGAATAAACACCTTGAATACTCAATCGCTTGGGTTTCATCGTGGCGCCAGTAAATTTCAATTTCTCGATATTGGATTTCGCACCTTCTTCCAACCACTCGCCTTGAAATTTCGTCCCGTACACGATCGGAACGTTCCCGGTTAATCCCGTCAACATGGTTGCCCCAACTTGATCCAAGATTAACTTGTTACGCAACATTTCAACGTAACTCATTCCCTCGTCCTGCACCAACAAGCCCCCGTCTGCCGGGGTTGTAACATTTTGCCCGGTACTGGCACGTTTCCCAACCAGTACCACGTAAGGGATACCGAAATCACCCACGGACATACCGAACTCTCTCGCCTCTTTCTTCGCTTCCGCTGCCATCTCTGCCTCGAAACCGGATAACTCTTTTCTCGATGCCTCGTGCATGAACTTGCGAAACGAGAAACGGTCTATTTCCTTTTTCTCTTTCTCGGTCATGCTCTTTGCCGCTGTTTCTTTCCGGGCAGCCTCCGCGATCCGAACGGCGTTTAGATCATCATACAACTCCTTGACTTTCGTCGAGGCTTGTCGTGCTTCTTCCATTTTTCCCTCTTTCACGAGGTTGTCGTAATTCTCGATAGCGGTCGACAATTCCCGCTTGATTTCGTCTTCTTTTTTCATTCTTTATAGATTATAAATTACACATCGCTCTCGCTACCTCGATAGCAGAAGTATTATCGTCATCCCCATCACGGGATTCACCCTCTTCGTCATCTTGTTGCTCTTCCGGGGCTACCCCCATAAGCCTCATAGCTTCCCCGATCGTCATCGCCTCGATCTCGGAATAAGTCCGTTTCCCGTCCAAGGCGTCGTGAATTGTTCGCACGATGTCGTTCTCTGTATTCCTTTTCAAGGCATTCTTGTTACTAGGAAGAGTAACAACAGACACCTCCAACAATTCCTGCCCGTCAAAGTAGAACGTCGGGTTCTCCCCGTCTCTGGATTCTTTACCCTCTCCCCAGTGTCCGACTCTTCTACTCGTGGGAGAAAACGAAACGCTAACACCGTTCAATGTACCGGCTAGTAATTTCCGGAAGATTTTTTCTGCACGGGGATTCAATTCGGCAGACTCGAAAGTTATCCGGACGATTAGTTTCTTTTTCTCAACCCTCGCCTCCGCTTTACCTATCACCGAATCCGGATCATCACTATACACCCTGTGCTGGTATGTCACCAGACCGTTTTTATTAAACCTGTCCAAATCCCATTTATCCACGGGTAGCACTGTCCCGTAAGAATCTCGCGTGTTATCACTCGCCACAAATTCCAACGTCCGAGTTTCTTCCACGTCTGCCGGTATAGCCGCCCGGATTGCCATTCTATCGTAAATACTTTGCTTCATAGTCTTATTGTTTTGTTTTTCCATCGTTTTTACCCATGTTTAATGCCACGAGGAACTCGTCAAGACCTTCAACTCTTTCTAATCCTTCCTCAACTCTTACCTCGTTTCGACTCATCGATCCGGTAGATAACATCATATTGTAATAATTAGCCCTAGCCTGCGAATCACCCCGCATCAGTCCCTTTAAATCGAATTTCACGCTATAATCTTCCGTGTCAAGAAACAATTTGCGCTCTAGCTCAACCTCGTACAGTTTTACCGTTGGGCGCATGGAATATTGCCCGAAAAGAATATTTTGTTGTTCAACGGTCGAGTAATTGGCATGGGATAAATCGGCAAGCATGTGCGGGGGAATGTTAAATATACGGGAAATATCCTGTATAGAGAATAACTTCGTTTGCAACATTTGCGCTGCTTCGGGAGCGATTCCTACTGTTTTGTATTTTATCCCGTCTTCCAAGATAGGAGTTCCATGATTACTCCTTACTTGTGTTTTCAACCGCTCAAAAACTTCCTGATCCACGGCTTTATCCGACTCCATTACTGCCTTGATATTCCCCCCTCTCTCGAAAAAATCTTTCCCGAATTGAGTCGCCGAAATTCCAAGACCAATGGCATCAGCATTGTAGGAAATTGGATTTATCCCGGAAATCCCGTCGTTAGACAACGAAAAAAAATGACAAATTTCACCATCAACATACGTCCCGGAGAAACCCGTGGCGGAAACTTTAAAATATTTCTCCCGGTCTTTAAACGTTACACTCACGTCTCTCGGGTGTAACGGGTGCAAAGCTATCGGGTAGCCACGCCCATCCGTTTCGATCAAAGCGTAAGCGTTACCCCAACCATCCAAGCAAGCGTTCAAGTACTCCCAAAACGTGAAAACATTCATGTAGCCGTTTGGGCGTTCCCGCGTCACGATACTAGCCGGGTGTTTCAAGTCTGCAACCTTCCCGTTACTCGTTTCCTTGAATACACGCTTGGGCAAGGACGCGATATTTTCACTTCTCAATCGTATAGCGGAAAAAACAGCGGTAAATTTCAAAGCCGTGTCATTATTCACTCTCACGCTTGGAATTATTGTCGAAGCGGCTTCCTTTGCCGAACCTTTTTGCTCGACACTCACGCTTCTCACGTAACCGATTTTATTTAATGCACGATCGAGGAAATTCATAGCTTTTCTTTTTTCTACAAATTTCCTCGAATTATGCAAGCGAATCAAGGTGACAGTGTCACCCTTTTCCTGTTTTTCTATATAAAACCCTCTTAAAACTCTCGAAATTAGCGTATCTACGTTTCTGCAAAACGCTAAAGTGTTCATTCTCGACCTCCTCGTATGCCTTGCGATAGGTCATTCCGGAAGTTACTTTCGACCAAAACAGTTCCATGAAACCCTCTTTAGTCATTAATTTCAAAACGCTGTCGGGTATTTTATCCATCATAATACTTTTAATTCACGCCCTCCCCCGTATGCTACCTTGGTGTTCACCGTCTTGGATATATACCCGGCAATAGCGTTCACAGAAGCGGCACAACCGTCTATCTTTTCTGTCGATTTCGCCTTGTTCAAGCGTATGTTCATGTTCGGATCGGTGTATATTGCCACGTTCCGGAACATCCAACGCAACACCGGGTTATTCATCAAATCCAGTTCACGCCGGAGTAATCTTTTTTGTAAGTCTTTCGTTGGCTCCGAGAGGTACGTTATTGTTTGCGCTATCGGGTCAAGAATATTGTAAAATCCCACTTTTTCAAGATACTGGATTGTCCCGTTCGTTGACATCCACGGGTCATAGGTCAAGTTTTTCACCCGGTAAAGGTGAAATATTCGCTCTATATCCTTGCTTAAATAGTCAGTATCTACCACATCACCCTCTGTTACCGTGATAAATCCTTGTTGTACCCACAACCTGTAATCCACCCGATCGGCTTTTTGCTTCACTTTCGCCTCCGGAACCCAGAAAAACAAGCGCAAAACAGGATGTTCTAACATCGGGAAGAACAACGCCAAAGCCGTTATGTCGTCCGTGCTCGCCAAATCCAACCCGGCGTAACACTCCTTACCCTTCAAATCCTCGTCTTTCGTCCCGAAATTATTCGCTTGAATCACGTCATCCGGAATCCATACGGTTGGGGCATCCACCCATAGATTCAAGTTCTTCGTTTTAAATTCCAGTTCCTTGGATGGATCGTTTAACACTGCTGTAAATTCACTCTGCATGAACTCCGGTTTTACCGACACGCCTAAATTCGGGATTGCCTTACCCCACTTGCTCGAATCCTTCCAGTCATCCCCCTCGTCCATCGAGAAGATCATTATAAACCTATCCAACTGAATCTTGTCACCTTTTAGTATTTCGGTATTTACCTTACGAACACCATAACAGGGGAGAGAAAGATTCAACCCCGCCGTTGTGATTATAAAGATAAGTGGCTGCCTTCTGGCACCCATACCGGAACGGATCACGTCGTAGATTTCTAAGGTAGTCCACTTGTGCAACTCGTCGATAATCGCCCCGTGAGGGTTGAACCCATCTTTATTTTTCGTGTCCTTGGATAACGGTTTAAAAGTAGACCGGGAACTCTCTACCGCAATCGCTTTCTTGCTTAACATCGTTCGTTTCATGAGCGGCGCCGACTGCTCGATCATCGCCACGGCAGCCTCCCAACACACCTTCGCCTGATCTTTATCCACGGCGGCACTATATATTTGTGCCCCTTGCTCGTCATCCAAGTAAAGAAGATATAACCCAATACCAGCCGCTAACAAGGTTTTACCGTTTTTCCGGCTTACCTCAACGTAAGCGGTATTAAATCTTCTCACTCCCCCGACTTTTTTCCAACCAAAAAGGGAAGCTACAATAAAACACTGCCACCCCTCTAGTATCAACTCCTTGCCCGCCCATTCTCCTTGATAATGCCGTAACAAGGTAAAGAAAGATAACGCCTTCATAGCCGCTTTCTCGTCCCAATAGATTCCTCGTTCTACCGAAAATTTTAAATCATCTAAATGGCGTTGAATGGCTAACTTCTCTAGTACTCCCGCGTTCCGTTCGCCGGAAAGCACGTCAGCGATATATTGCTGCATCTTCTTTATATACTCTTTTCCCCTGTTCATGATCACATCGCGTTTATATTATCAAATTCGTCTTTTTCTTCCCTCGGTTTTTCCTTTACCTTGCTTGCCGAAGCAGGAGTAACACCTAACTCACAAGCTAACCGGATGGCATTGGCGTAGTACTCGCTCGACATCTTGTCAAGAGGGTTTCGGTATTTCTTTTCGCCAAACTTCGTGATCTCCGTCAATATTCGACCTTCCTCTGCCAGTATTTCTTGTGCCTCCATGTATTTTCCCATTTCCCCGGCATACATTATCACGGCGTTTATATTTACCACGTCAAGGATTCCCTTCTTTGCCAGTTCTTGTGCCGTGATCTTGTATATCCTTTTCGAGTGGTTATTGAAGTATTTCGGGGGATTGGGGATTTTTGTTATTCTCTCGTACCTCACCTCATCCCTCATCCGGCAAGGCTGATTTGTTCCCTTCAAAACTTTAAGTTCGTTCGATATTGGTTTTCTTCCTGCCATGTTACCCCCTCTCTTGAAAACTCTCGATTTTGCACGTGCGTGTAAAAGGGTTGAATGGGGTCTTAGCAAATGAACCTAAAAAGTTTTTTACCCCCCTACCCTTGAACGAGTTACTAACTGAAATAATCCAATAGATTTTTTCTATAAACTTTTTCATTTTAACAAATATTAAATGTACATAAAATTATATCTTTAATTACCATTGACTATTTTTCAACGTGAATAACGACTTATCTTATCGTTTTTATTGTTTCTTAGAACAATTCATCCAAGCGACGTATTGCAGCGTTATCCTCTCGTTTCTCGGCGTCTATCGCTCTTAAATAAACCCGTGTCGTTTCTATGCTCGTGTGTCCTAGCATCTGTTGCACGTCGTATATACTCGCTCCGGCTTTCAATGACAAGATAGCGGCTGTATGCCGAAGGGAATGACACGTGTAATGTTTATCATTCAAACTAATCATACACAAGTATCTCTTGATCATTCGTGAGATCATGAAATCACTAACACCTTGACTCGCGTAACCTTTCTTGTGTGTAATGAATAACGGGCTATCCTCGTTCATGTCGTCGCGACAAACAAGATAATCATGTATAACATCCAAGACTTTATCTGTTACCCCAATACTACAACTCTTATCGACCTTCCCCTTGCGTTGTAAACGAATCAACGTGCGTTCACCGTTCGTTATATCCCCGACTTTCATCCGGCAGACTTCAACACGCCTGACACCAGTACGCACCATTAGGGACACGATAGCGTAATCCCTTTTACCCACGATCGTATCCCTGTTAATAATCCCGAGTAATTGTTTCACTTGTTCCGTTGACAAGTATCCTTTCCTGTACTCCCTATCTTTCTTCGGCGATTTTATACCTAACGCTATGTTATCCTCATAATATCCTTCTTGGCAAAGAAAATCAAATAATTTCCGGACTACCGTGAGATACAACCCGATCGTGTACACGGATAGTTCCTCGTGTAGCATGTCTGACTTGTACCGGAGAATATCAGATTTTTTTAAACGATAGAAATCAAGCCCATTTATAACTACCCAACGGGTAAAGTAGTTAATAACTGACTTGTACTCCTTACGACTCAAATCATTCACATCCTGATAACTTAGAAATTCGCTAATTATCTCGTTTATTGATTTCATTTCCAACCTTCTCGTATTCTATCCTTACAATCTTCCTTAATACTCTCACTCCTCCACATGCGGAGCATGTCACACTATCGTATTCACGCTCTCGATCATTCCATTTTTTCGTGCAACCTTCACCCCCGCAATGGGGGCAGGTTACTATCTTCGTATATATCTCTCGTTTCGCCATGCTACCTAATTGAATCAAATTGTTAAATTATTGATTTACTCGTACTTTGTCACCTTAATGTCCCAGCGAAACACTATCCTATTATGAAAGCTATTCAAATATCCTTCCGGTTTGTGCCGAAATAACCAAATAGTGTATTTCCAAATTTTCAACTTTAAGATTTTCATATCGTTTACTGTGTGAATTGTTTATCAAATTCTTTTATACATTCAAAAAGATAATGTGATACGATAGGCTGTACAGCATTACCTATACATTCAGTCCTGTCCATCCGAGAGGGAACGTCATTAGATTTTCCAGAAAATTTGGGTGGGGGTATTGACTGTCTTGTTCTCCATCCCGGATATACTCGTGTATGTTGCCCCGATAAGTAGGGCTTCCTAAATACCGATTCTTGCAAGCCCCGTTTGCCGTTGACTTCGTTGGGGTAGGCAATACAATATAATCGCTCCCGACCCTGTTGTATGCCAAAGTCGGTGCCAGATAAACATCGCCATTCCGCATTGTACCCGATTTTGGAAAGGTCGCATAAGACCCTCTCGAATCCTCGAACAAGGAGCATTGGGCTGTTTTCAATAATGACGTATTTAGGTCTAACCTCCCCCACAATTCTAAACATTTCGCTCCACAACCCGCTTCTTGCACCCGTAATTCCGACACCTTTTCCAGCAATGCTGATGTCTTGACAAGGGAATCCGCCGCTAATGATGTCAACAAATTCAGGGTTGTTATACGTTCTAATATCTCTGTTGATGTCATGTTGTTCTCCAAAATTTTTCTTGATTACTCTTGCTTGGTAGTCTTCAAACTCACAACTCCATATTGTTTTAATACCAGCGAAAGCCGCACCTAGTCCAAATCCCTCAATCCCGCTGAATAAACTGCCATGTGTCATTTCAAATTGTTTTTATTCATCATTATAATCTTCAAGTGGGCAATCTTTCGGGATAGAAATATCAACATACTTCATACTGGTTGTATTGGTTCCAAGTATTTTTTCAAATCCACTCTCGTGCAAACAAATTGCCGCATATATCTCTCCCTTTAGAAAATTGCACCATTCACAATCATTACAACTGTCTATTATTTTGCTTATTTTCTTCATATTGTTTTACTTAGTTAGCATTCAAATAACCAATGTTCTCGATTGTCAAAGTCAGGGCATTTCATGATAAATGGTTTCCCTTCATTGTTATATTTGAGTACCCATCCCGCCCTCGTTCCAGATATATGACTTCTGGCGAACGCTATTACTTCCTCTTCGGGCGTGCCTTTTGGAGCGCATACTATCGCTTTTAAAGAAAATTCTGCCCATATTAATTCACTTGGATTCGGATTTTGTCTACTCATAATTCAAATTGTTATTTAATTGAAGGTTTTCCCTAATACTTTTGCTACAGCATAACAGGCAAAAGCTAACTTCATCTGTATTGCTTCTTCTCCTATATCATCCGTATCTACTGTTATTGGTTCTGATGATACTTTTTGCCACATTTCATCGGTAAATTTCTCTTTTAGCAAGAAAAAAGCCGTTTGAAAACACTCTCTATCTAATTCTAGTACTATTTTTGCTTTTTGTTCTTCCATAATCTTTACTCCTTTTTCATGTCTATTTTGTAACCACTTTCTCTCAAAAACATCTCGACAGCAGACCCACTTACCCTTACTTCTCCACCTAGTTTTATCAGCCCCGCAATATTCCTTCTATCACTCCACTCCTTGAATAACTTCGTTTTCACGTACTTATTCAGCAATTCCACGTATTCATCCGGTGCCATAACCTTGCGCTCCCCAGAAGGGTTTATCAACTCAATTGCCATTATTTGTTCTCCTTTCATTTATCAACCTCTTATCCTTGTTACCTTTCTCGATATTACACTCGTGACACAAGGCTTGCCAATTCGTCTCGTCCCAAAAATCCTTGCAAATAGGAACCGGGACAATATGATCCACGACCTTCGATTCTTTTATAATGCCTTTGCTCTCGCAAATCTTACAAAGTGGGTATTTTGCCCTGAATGCTCGACTTTCTTTCGTCCATCGGGAGGTGTGATACTCCGGGGCGCTTTTAGCCCGGTGTTGCATTTTGTCATTAGGCACCCGCTCCGGCACCCACGGGCGTTTCTGTGGCTTAGGCTTCGTCGGCATGATCTATCTTCTTGTATACAATACTATTGTTATCCTTTCGCTTATGTGCCATGCAAGAGGGTGCGATGCGCTGACAGTTACGCGGGTGTTGACTCGATCCAATTATCCTGAATCCCCGAAGGACACATGAAGCACATGGAGATGATAACGAGTTTTCTATTTTTACTGCTGTTACAAGCATTTTCACTCCCTCCATTATAACCACGAACGGTTTTCCTATTCTATCACTTGTTTTTACCATAGTTTTTAATTTTAATTGTTAAAACGGCGCTGGCTCGAAATCTGAATTATCAAATATTACGGGCTGCCGCTCTTCTTCTTTTTGTTCTAAATGATTCGTATTATCCCATTTAACATTAGTTTGATCCAACAAATCGAAAGGGGAATATCGACCGTTATTGATATTATATTTAAACTTCGCTACACCCGGCTCCCCGAGATGTCTGAACTTCACTTTTTGGATATACACGTCCACAACACCGTTAGACTTGTTCCTGTGTACCGTCAACCCGTAATCAGCTTTATTGTAGAAATTAGCTGACCCATTAATGTCGTATAACGTCGGTACCTCGAACTCCCCGGTGGCTGTTTTCTTCATCTTCGTTGGATGAGCCATAAGGATAACCAAAACATCATGTTTTTGAGCGAAAATAGTCATCTTATCAAGCTGCTTTGAGATGTGGTTTGTTTCACTCATCCCGTTAGAAATATCACTCTCCACCCGGTTCCACGGGTCAATAACAAGACATTTTATTCCACGTCTCCGGACTAAATATCTAGCTCGTTCCAAGATAGAATCTAGCGAGAAATTATCACCTCCCATGAAGAAAAAATTATCCTCCATGTATCGCTTTACATGCCGATAAGCAGGAGTAGATAAATGTTGTTTGTCAAACTGTCTTCCGGTTATCTTCGATATAATCTTGCTGGCGTGATACTGCAAGGGTGCGTTCTCCGGGGAGAAAAAAGCAAATTTCCACCCGTGAAAGACATTCAATCTTTCAGCGATCTCGTCTATAAATTCAGATTTACCGCTCCCGGGAATACCGGTCACTACACAGAGCCGATTGGTCTCAAAACTGCAATACTTGTCAAAATTCTCGTGACCGATCAGAGTCCCCTTTTGCATCCCTCTCTCGAATAGCATATCCAAATCACTCTCAAAATCCGACACGGTGAACACGCCATCGATTTTTATTTCCTTCGCATCGGTTAGAGTCTTCATGAGGGACACGGAACCGAATTTGATCAGATGTTCGTTGGCGTCCTTACAACCATCACCGTACTCGACAATTTTACATCTTTCCGAGCCAAATCGCCTGATTAATTCTGCACGGAGTATTAACCCTTTTTTGTCGGAATCAGAAGCGATATAAATCGTTTCCTTGTTCTCGAAATGCGAATCTATGAACCGATCGAGATACGACAAGTTGGCGTTTGCTCCATTCGGCACGCTAACGGCGAATTTGTACCCGCAAGTGATATAGCTTAACGCGTCAAATTCTCCCTCGGTTATAACGCACTCTGTCGAGTCCTTGATGGCATCGATGTTGTACGGTATGAGTTCCGCACCTTGACACAGCTTGAAATCTTTCGTGGCAGTACGGTACTTGATATTTACAAGCTCACCGTTTTCAAAATAATTAAACTGGATCGTGTTGCACTTTTTCCCCTTTTGGGGCATGAACTCCATTCCCTCGGAAATTTTCATATCCTTTAGCGTGCTTTGCGTGATCTTGCGCCCCTCGAAATACTTTACCACCTTGTCCGACAGGCTCGTGACGTTATCGTATCTCGGTCTAATATAGCTTTGTTCCATCTTGTAATCTTCCTTCTCGTGAATACTTCCCGACCAACCGCAGTAATGGCAATGGAATACCCCCTCCGCCACGTTCACGGATAAACTTCGATCTCGTTTATTCGATCTTGAACCACGACACTTGGGGCAATAGGTTTTCAAGTTCCCACTTTTCCCATTTGGTATTTCTATGCCTAGATCACTGAAATTCATAACATCACCCAATCATTAAATTCTTTACTCCACCCATGAAACGCTGACGGTCTTGGTGTGGCATCATCCGGAACCGGTATTTTTGTACCTCTCGGATCACCGTAATATCGTTTCCCGTCTTGAACGAACTCTCCATCTCCTAAAATCGTTTTCTTGACATGCGCCGTCTCGTACTCCCAGCGTCGTTGGTTTATCCACGTTGATAAGTTCGCGTATTCCGGGGCAAATTTCCCGGCGGACAGCAAAGCGTTTCTTTCTTCAATTTGTGCCAGAATAGCCGGAAGCAACACGGGAATAACATTCTGCCAATCCTTGTGCTTCTTCTTGAAATTCTCGAACTCCGTCTTTAGCCCTCGTTTTTTACCCGGGTACTCTTTCCGGAAAGATTCAAAATCACTCTCGGCATCCCCAAGGGGGATTATAGGGGGATTATTATCATTTACATTATCATTATCATTTACATTATCATTATCATGTTTTTTTGGGTTATCGTGGGTTTCATAAAAACCACTTGGGTTTTTTGGGTTATCGTGGGTTTTCTTTCTCGGTCTACCTCCCCGTGCCCCGTTGTTCCTATTCCTCTCTGTCGTAGACATATACTTTTCAGCATCCCTGTCTAAGTCCGTTTTTATAAAGTTGAAAGCAACCTTAGCCATAGGCTTCAACCCCTGAATATTTCCCGATGTCGCATACACTATTATGCTTTCGTAAATTTCCAGCCTGATGTCATCCGGCAAGTCCCTTATTGCTTCCATCCAATCTTTATAAAACACGAATGATTTTCTATTCACTTCCATTTTACTTTTTATAAAACCGACCACCCTTACCTTTTAAAGCGATCCGGGTAACATTCCTTGAATATCCCATTAACCGCAACCTAACATACCAACACAAGTACATTAGATTATCTCTCGGTTGATTCAGGTTTTTCAGAAAGGACATGGAGGGAAAAGCTTTTTAATCTTACTTTCAATCTTCCCGGCAATTTCAAGGTTCTTTTGTTCCTCGATACCGTTCTCGCATAACTTTTTTATCCGGTATAAATCAATTGTCTCCCCGGAAGATACTTCATTGATTTTCTTCTGGTTGTAATCCATCAATTCAACACTCTCGTTTTTGGCAGAATACAAGCAATCCAAAATAAATTCCGCCTCTTCTCTAGTTATTGCCAATTGTACTTTTTTCATAGTCAAAATAATTTACTCATTGGGTTATTTCTCGATGTCTTCTGATTCAAGCCTTTTAAGGAAGCTGTCAACCTAGTAATTCATGCAATTAAGTAATCCCATGAGTTGAATGATGCACCTGCAAAGCACATTAACATCATCCATGTCTACGTTCCCGGGAGCACAATCCGCGATTATGTTTGTCTTGTCTATCATTTCCGAGGTGTCTATCGCATCCAATAGACCTTTTATCGATTCTACATTATACCTTACACTGTCTTTCGTCATGATAATTATTATTTAATTTTTTCATTACTGTTTTAAATTCGTCACTACTCTCGAATTGATTCATGACACGAACGTCATTCGAGCCAAAATAGATTTTACCGTCAGGATAGCAATACAAGTGTATCACGTGTCCATGAAAGCGTGTCATGTATATTTTCACGCCCTCGCTTGTTGCTACTGGTGTTATTATCATTTTATAGCTTTTACTTTATTTTTTTCAAGAAGCCGTTCGATACTAGACAATTCGTAGAAGTATTTACCGTTTATCTTCGTGGAACTTATCGCGGCTGTATCCCGCAAATTGTATAGAAAATCTTCCCCACAATCGAGGTATCTCTTTGTTTCTGCCGTAGATAACCACTTTTTTTCAACCTTTACGATCTCACCTACTTTTCTCGTGCGTCCCATAACTTGTCATTTATTTAACGATTCGAACTAAACGCCTTTCCGACATTTCTACCCCTCCTATGGCTATGGCTTCTTTTCTAATCTTCGTCGCTAGATCACTTTCTAGCCTACCTTTCAAAGCAAAACGAACGGATTGTATTGAACATCCGCAAATTTTTGCTAACCTTGTTACATCTCCGTGTCTCACTACAATTTCATTCATAATTATTGCATTTTTTAAATTTAAATTATTACGTTTGCAAATCATCGCAAACACTATCAATCTTGATGATGTTGTGTTTGTTGTTTTTGATGATGCAAATATGTGCTCATTTTTGGTCGTATCAAAATAATTGTGCTCAAAAATGGTCATATTATTAGTTAATAATAATTAATTATGATATGGAGTTCAAGGATCGTTTAATAAAAGCCATTGAAAAGAAGGGAGTTACATCCTATAAAATAGCAAAGGACACTTCATTGTCAAGAGCATCAATAGATAGGTATATAAATGGAACAAGTTCTCCGGATGTTGATAAAGCTAGTATATTATCATCATATTTAGGTGTATCCATAGATTGGCTTGTCACAGGAAGAGGCAGTATGATTGAAGAAAAAAAACAAGAAAATAAATATCATGATGCTAGAGGATTGATTGAACGGTTAACCGCCTATATTACCGAATTTGATATCTCTATAAAAGAATTTGAACAAAATACTGATATACGTTACGGAGATTTAGGCTATCTAGATGAAATGATCGATATATCTATCATAAAAAAAATAAATAAGAAATATCCAAATTTAAATATATCTTGGCTTCTCACAGGCGAAGGTAAAATGATAAAAGATGAGACTGTATTTGTCGAGCATATAGACGAAATAGATTATTCACAGCTGGCAGGTTCATTGGTTTATAACATTGATGGAACTTGCGGACCAGTGAGTCGATCTTTAGAAGATAAAACCTTTATAATAGGTGCGATTAATCTTCCCGGATTCGATAGGGACATGCCGGTAGTACAGGCAAAGGAAGATTCAATGATTCCCCGGATTCATCCGAATGATTACGTGGGGATTCAGAGAGTGCTTGGATGGGATATTATCTATTGGGGGAAAATGCACTTCGTGATCATGGAAAATTACCGGATGTTTAAGATATTGAAGAAATGCAAGGATGATCCGGATAGTGTTATTCTTCATTCCGTAAATGAGGAATACGAGGATATTAAAGTTAAGAAAAGCGACATTTTGGAACTATACATCGTGAAAAAAGTATTGAGTTTGAAAACAGAGGTAATGTGATATGGCTAATATTTATAGATGGCATAATTTCAAAGATTTCGGCAACACCCATAATCACATCAATAGTAAATTAAAATCAAGGAACATGAAAAAATTATTTATTCTATTAATTATGGCTTTGTGTATAAATGTGTGCCATGCGCAAAAGAATTATTCAGACCCGCTATACTCTACCGGGAAGACAAAAACAAGTATCAAGAAACAAAACAAAGAAAGATGGAAAAAAGAAAATCCATTAGTAATAGACCATAAATTATTTATTGCGGGTTCTGCTACAATCGGGGCTGGATTAGGGTTATTGGGATTCAGTAATGCAATCATATCAGACAAGATAAAAGACGAAACAGATCCTGAAAAAATAAATAAACTCCAAAAAAATCAACGATTATTCAATTACATCGGTGGAGGAATGGGGATTGTTGGCTGCATCCTATGCCTAACAAGCATAAAAAGAGATTTTTCAGAAGGGTACGCCCTAACGAAAAAATTATCTTTAAAGGATAAAAATAGAGGGTTAGCACTAACATATCGTTTCTAATAACTAGAAAAATCGGCATGAAGTATGAAAAAATTGATTACCGTAACGACAATAAGGAATAACATTTATTCAATAAGCATCGAAAAATTACTTCCGTGACAAGAATAAACACTATCGAGAAAGAGCATTTAGATTTTTGCCCGAATTGAAATATTATGACCATTTTACACTTGTTAAACAAGGCTTATGCAGTGACCCGATAATGCTATACGTGAAAGAAGAATATGAAGAGGTAATAAAGAAAATAGAAAGCTGCAAAAGATTAATCCATCAAAATACCCCGGTAGAATCTACCGGGGCTTTGCTTTTCTAATAGCATAAGCTGTCAAACAAAACTACAAAGATAAAGCAATAAGTTCACGACCTAAATTGTGTAATGCCGTTTCTATTTTCTTTACTTGCGTTGGACGAGGTTTGCTTACCCCGTTAGCGTAATTCCACAATTGTTTTTGATTTATACCCGTGATACGTTCTAACCCGGCATTAGTTAATATTCCGCTATAATATTCCAGTAAACTACGAACGTCAAATCTCCATTCAATTTCAATATTCCCCTGTAAAATGTCAGGTATTTCGGTGTTATACTTTTTATACAGGTCTATCGCTTCATGAATGTTTTTTTGTGTTTCTTGAACGGTGTCTCCCGCCCCATATATACCTTCCACGTTCTCTGCCCATGCCCCAAACATGTCTTTGCCTCTTTCTATTGTTACTTTAATTTTTCCCATGTCGTACAATTTTGTTTGTTCTAGAGGAAAGGAGCTATTCAAGCTCCATTTCCTTGCTAATCTTTATTCTCAATCCTCCCGGCATCTCCTTCGCCCCGTGGTAAGGAACTGGATAACGGATGCCTTTATTATCCTCGTAAATATAGTGGCTCCCCTCTGCCTTCCCTGTCCATCTCCAACCTCTTTTTTTACCTTTTTTTCTAATACTCTTGTGAAACTCCGTGTACTTCATCTTTATATTCGTTTTGTTTGACATTTCAAAGATAGGAAAATTTTCTATTATTCCAAAATAAAATAGGAAATATTTCTATTATTTTTTATCAAAAATATAATCAATAACTTTCCTGTTCGCCTCGTCAATTTTCTTTTTGTCAAACTTGATATAAATATCTGTAACAGAACTTGCAGAATGACCGAGGGCTGCCGCTATCGTTTCTTTAGGAATATCAAGACCGGCGGCGATTGATGCCCACGTGTGACGCGCCCAATAAGACGACAAACCGGGAAATTTTACCGTTATATTTTTCTTTCCTCCTAGCCCCTTACGTTCCACGTCACCTATTTTTTGAAGCCCTATATTCATCCGGTGTAAAAAGTCCTTGTAATTTTTATAATCATCTAAAACATTAAGCATATATTTCCCTTGCCCTTTATATTTTTCAATAATTTTCAATGCTTCCAGTTCCACTTTTATCTCGTACAAGCGATTAGTTTTCGCCCGGTGGAAAACAATTTTATCTCCTTTTAGCGGGGGAAGATTGAACAAGTCAACGGCATTAATGCCCATCAAGTAAAACATCAACATGAACATATCCCGATATCGTTCTTGATATTCTTCCACGTCAAAATTAATCAACTCCCGCAACTCTTCAACGGACAACGATCTTTTAGCCGTTTCTTCTTTCTTTATCTTGTATTTTCGGAACGGGTAAATATTAGTGTATTCGTTATCTATCGCGTAATTAAAAACAGAACGTATGTTCCTAAGGTGAATCCCTATCGTGTTTACCTTGTTACCACATTCAAGCAACCAATTCTCAAAACGTATTAACCATTCCTTGTTGATTGATTCAAAAGTTGCGTCTTGATCAAATTCCAATATCTTACTTTTCGTGTGAGTGTAAACCGCTATCGTGCCTTCTTTGGTCTTAGTACTAATAAACTCGCCCAAGCAATCAATAAAACTCATACCTTCCAGCTTGCCCGATATTTTTTTCTCAATAATCTCTTTTAGTCGCTCATTCGTGATCGAATACGCATTCCCTTTCTCCTCTATATCAAAAATCACTTTCTCGACCTTATTTAAAATATCTCTCAATCGCACATTCTTCGCCCTGTGATTTGGCGCGTTCGAGGTGAACTTGTCGAAATCCCAATTCTCTATAATGGAAGACAAACCTGTTTTTACTAGGAAATATTTCCTATTTTTGCTAACGTAAATTTTAACAGGGAATGACCCGTCCTTCTTTTGCGATCTTGTATCAAGGTAAATTTTTGCAGTTATCATATTTTGACCTCTAATTTGCAAACTATTTGCAAACAAATGTACTGAAAAAACCTGCAAAAACCCGCAAAAACCGAAATACATTATACTTTAGGATACAAAAAAAGGAGTCCATTTTACCGTAACTCCTTGTCTTTCAACCGTCGGGGTGACAGGATTCGAACCTGCGACCCTCTGCTCCCAAAGCAGATGCGCTACCGGACTGCGCTACGCCCCGAAGCACCTCTAAAATTTGTGGCGGAGAGAGGGGGATTCGAACCCCCGGTACAGTAATCCCGTACGACAGTTTAGCAAACTGTTGGTTTCAGCCACTCACCCATCTCTCCAATAGCGCTGACAAAAGTAGTGCTTTTTATCGTTCTTGCAAGCTTTTAAGGTCTTTTTTTTCTTTTTTTTTCAGGCAAGACGGCTAATAAACTAAATCTCAATACCTCCGAAACACATTATCTGGGGACAGGAACGGGTTTATTCTCCATTTTTTTCCATAACTGGTGACGGAATTTCTGTTCTGCCTCGAACATCAGCCACACTTTTTTAGCGGGCAACACTTTCAACAGCCTATCCGTGTATTCCTTCTTGATATTCCATGCCGCCTGCTCCGCGTCCAAAACGGTTTTCAGATTCTTTTTCGCTTGTTCCTCCGTCGTTACCGGGGCTGTCTTTTCTTTTTTACAGGTCAACGCACGTATCTTATCGTTTTCAACCCGCATTTTCTGTTGCATCTCGTTATAGAGAGGCCAGAACACGACAGCCTCCTCCGGTGTCAATTCCATTTCTTGGGTAAAGAACGCTATTTTTTGGGCTTCAAACTCTTTGCGTTTCTCGTCGCTCAATTTACCCGATTGAGCGAACAACGAGAGCGAAAGTCCAACCATCAATATAATTAATCCAGCTTTTTTCATATATGATACCTTCTTTACATTTTTACCTGCGTTCAGCATACAAGAAATCCGCCACATCGGACTCCTGTGACAAATACTCGATAATCTCTTCGCGGGACGGGTCGAAATCCGTATCGAATATATACTCGTCCTCTTCTTGTGCGGCCGACGCTTTCTGTTCCGTTTTCTTTGCCAACATTTCATTATCATCTACTAAACGAGGCAATAAAAATTGCACGAAAAGCATCGCGAACACGAATAATCCCGCCAATCCCAAATAAGGCTTCAACATCTGCAAAGCCCCCGCGCGTTTGGGTTTCCCGTTTTCCTTCACCCGTTCCATCACTCGCTCCTCCAAGGAGTCGAAGTAACCGTCAGGTACGGAGAACGGGTTCTTTGATCTGTATTTCTCGTCTAAATTATCCATAATCATCCCTTTACATTCATTATTAATCAAACGTGGGCAAAGTATCCGAAATCTTCAAGCACTCCTCGATCTTCTTCACCGCATTATGATACGTCGCCTTGAGAGTCCCTACCGCCACATTCAATACTTCCGCGATATCCTCGTATTTCATATCATCAAAATACTTCATGTTGAAAACCAACCGTTGGCGCTCCGGTAACTTCAGCACGGCTTTTTGCAACTCGCGCTGAATAGAGTCCCCGCAGAAAAAGGTATCACTCTCCAACTGATTCTCCAGCATGGGCGTAATCTCCTGCGAATTCCCGTAAGTCTTCCGACGCTTCTCGTTCAAGAAGTTAATCGCTTCGTTCGTTGCCACGCGGTACATCCACGTGAACAATTTCGCTTCGTAGCGAAACTCCTTCAGACCTCTCCATATCTTGATAAATGTATTTTGCAATACATCATCGCTATCATCATGGTCGATAACGATCTTCCGGATATGCCAATAGAGCCGCTCGCCGTATTTAGCCACCAGCGCGCGGAATGCTTTATCCTCACCGTTACCCGAGTGAAAAAGCTTTACTATATCTTCATCGCTCATTTCCTTCATTCTAACTCCTAAGTTTTAAAAGCCTTCTACACTAAGACAAGGTTTTATGTCAAAGGTTTATTCCCACACCTCTAAAATTTCAAATCCGAGAATTTCTTTTTCCCGCGCAAGAAATAATCCAGAACAATACTACGGGGATACATTTCGGCAAACGGCTTCATGCCTGCCGGGATCGGGTATCTTTTCCTCAACTTCCGGAATGCCTTGTACGCTTGTATGATCGAACGAGTGTTGGCAAACTCTCCTTTCATCAGAAAAAGAGCCCCTGCCATACAATCCAACAGCAAACGCACGAAAAACACTTTCTGCCGGGAAGCCCCCCCGAGGTTCTTGTGCAACATCAACAGATTATTGCGATAATTCAAAAACAACTTCCGGGGATGATTCATGGGCAAGGAGCCTCCACCCAAATGATACACCACGGAAGAAGGTACTACCTTTAATACATACCCGCTATTCTTCAATCGCCAACAAAGATCGATTTCCTCCATGTGGGCAAAGAAAGCCTCGTCCAACCCGCCAGCCTCCAGATATCGCTCCCGCCGGATACACAACGCCGCCCCGGTTGCCCAAAACACTTCCCGCTCATCATCATACTGTCCGGTATCGACCTCCGTGCAATCCATCACGCGGCCGCGGCAAAAGGGAAAGCCGAGATAGTCGATAAAACCGCCACTCGCCCCGGCATACTCGAATTTATCTTTCTCCCGGTAAGCCAATATTTTGGGTTGCACGGCAACAACCCGCGGATCACGCTCCAAAGCATCAACCAACGGTTCCAGCCATCCCGGTGCAACCTCCACGTCACTATTCAACAACACCGCGTACTCTGCCTCGATCATCTCCAACGCCCGGTTATACCCTCCCGCGAAACCGAAATTATCTTCAAACAACACCCGTTCCACACTCGCGAACTCCCGTTCCAAACACCCCCACGAATCGTCAGAAGAATGATTGTCTACCACGATCACCCTTCCCAATTCCGGATTGGTATTCCGAATCACCGAAGGCAGGAATTCCCTCAACAACTTCTCCCCGTTCCAATTCAATATAATGACAGCAACACGCTTATACATTTTAGATTTTAGATTTTAGATTTCTAATTTTCCCCCGCACTCTCTATTCTCGAGTCTTAAACTTTCTTATGTTTCCATCGCTTGTGCGACCACAGCCAATACTGCGGCTCCTCGCGGATAAACGACTCCAGTAACCGGGTATGCATCTCGGTCAATACCCCCGGTTCCAACCCGGCAGGATTAGCACAAACATCAATAAACTCCACCTCGTAATAACCACGCTTTACTTTACGCATACGCACAGAAACAACAGGAAAATTGTACTTTCTCGCGATTCGTTCCGTCCCCAGTAAAACAGGAGTATCTTGATTCAAAAAGCGAGTCCAGAAATTAAGATTGTGAACATTGGGTGTCTGATCCCCGATAAATCCGGCTAAAAACAACTTTTTTTCCGAACGATAACGGGCAATCACCCGCAAGGTATCATCCTTGGCAACCAACACGGCACCAAACTTCGAGCGAATCGCTTTCATCATCCGGTCGGTCACCTTACTCCGGATAGGCTTATATAAAGCCAAAAAGTCGGCATCGTTCTCCCAAAGACTGTACGAAGACATCCATTCCCAATTGCCGTAATGCCCCAGCACGCCGATCACGCTCCTTCCCTCGTCAAAATATTTCTGCGGCAACTCCGTGTTTCGAAAAACACAGCGTTTCCGTATCGCGGCCTCGGACATATGCCACAATTTATACAGTTCGACCGACAGATCAGCCATATGCTTATAATACTTCCTCTCTATTGCCACAATCTCCTTCAAACTCTTTTCCGGAAAAGAGTTACAGAGGTTCGTACGCACCACTTCCCGGCGGTAACGGGACACGTAATATAGCAGGACATAATTTATGTCCGCGATAATATACAGCACCCGAAACGGCAAAAAGCTGATCAACCAAACAAGACCATATAATATATATGAAAACATAATCGCTAATAATAAATGTCAAAGATACATGTTTACGATAGAATTCCAAAAAGAAGTCTTCTCCGTTTTTTTAGTTAATATAAATTGGCAGTGTCAGAATAAATCATTATTTTCGTCAGTTGAATGCGTAAAAACAGGAATAGCTATGGAGCAAGAAAACTTACAACAAGCCGAGGAGTTGCAAAATAACGAGCAGCTTTCTTCGGACACTTTAAATGACGAAACACAAAACGAAGTTTCAGTTCAGGGTCAACCTACACCTATCGAGAAAACCCCCGAAAAAGAAGTTCCGGTATGGGATTTCTCCAGTTTTAACACGGATGAGATCATCTCTCACATGAAAGCTCTGATCGACGACTTTCCCGTGCAACGCTTGAAGGTACTGGACAGCCTGCCGCAAGTTTTCGAAGCACAATACCAGAAAGAATACGACAAAGCTCTCGCCGAGTACACGAAAGACGGAAGTCCGGCGGAAACATTCGATTATCAAGACAATTCCAAGGAGCGTTTTTATAGCGTGTACAGAACCTACCGCGAAAAGAAAACGGAATTTTATAAAAAACTGGAAGAGGAAAAAGAACAAAACTTAAAAGACAAACTCCAGATCATAGAGGAGCTCAAAGATTTGATCCAACACGAGGAATCGTTGAATAAAACTTATCAGGATTTCAAAAACCTGCAAGACAGGTGGCGTAATACCGGTATGGTTCCGCAAGCACAAGCAAACAACCTGCTGGAAACATACCACCACCACGTGGAGAACTTCTTCAACTACGTCAAGATCAATAAAGAATTGCGTGATTTGGATCTGAAGAAAAACCTCGACGCCAAAAATACATTGATAGAACAGGCTACCGCCTTACTCGAAGATAACAATGTCGGCAACGCCTTCCGCCAATTGCAATCGCTCCATGCACAATGGAAAGAGATTGGCCCGGTTGCCAAAGAACATCAAGAAGAGGCGTGGAATCGATTCAAAGAAGTGACCGACAAGATCAATGACGCGTATCATAAATTCTTCGACACCCTCCGGGAAGAACAAGAAAACAATTTAAAATTAAAAGAAGAGATTTGCCGGAAGCTCGAAGAATACGCCGCCTTGAACATCGAAAAGATCTCGGATTTGAACACGGCAGCAGACGGAGTACTCGCCCTTCAAGAAGAATGGAAACACGCGGGCACTATTCCTATCAAAGAACGTAATCGCCTTTACAAGCGATACCGGGCAGCGTGCGACGCGTTCTTTAACAAGAAACGCCAATACTTCCAAGAAATTCAAAATATGCAAAGCCAGAATCTGACAAAGAAAATAGCTCTTTGTGAAAAAGTTGAGGCTATAAAAGAAAGTACAGATTGGCGAGCAACCACATCCAAGATTATTGAATATCAACGGGAATGGAAGACAATCGGACCCGTGCCAAAAAAGGTTTCCAATAAAATATGGAACCGCTTCCGTTCCGCTTGTGACTATTTCTTTGACAGAAAATCCGAACTGGCAAAAAACTTGAATGCCGATCAAGTGAAGAATCTGGAACTCAAGAAAGCCTTGATTGAAGAGGTGCGCAACTTCCAACTGACAGGCAATACGGATGAAGATATCGAAACTTTGAAAGCATTCCAAACCCGTTGGGCTGAAATCGGATTCGTACCTATCAAAGAGAAGGACGCGGTTCAAACAGAATTCCGCAAACTGATCAACGCGCATTTTGATCTACTTGACATTGACGAATTCGATAAAAACATCGAACGCTTCAAATCCAAGATCAACACGTTCGACAACAGCGACGACAAGGTAAGCAAGATCATCCAAGAAAGGGAAAAACTGGTAAACAAGATCAAGCAACTGGAAACAGACCTGCACGCTTGGGAGAACAATATCGGGTTCTTCTCCAAGTCCAACAAATCGGAAGGTTTAATCCGGGAATTTACTGCCAAGATCGAAAACGCCCGCCACAAACTAAGTCTGATGCAAGAAAAGCTAAAACTTATCGACGGCATGATCTAAGAAAGATAAAAAAGAGGGGCACACAGTTGCCCCTCTTTTTATGTTTGTATCATATTTTTTCTTACTTTTGTCGTTAAGTTTCGACATACTTGATCATTTTGCTTGTTATTCAGCAGAATAACAAACAGTTCAAGTATTTTCAAGTCGTTGGATGTAGAATATAGAAACAATTATAAAATATTTATATCGTGTCAACAAAATATGTATTCGTTACGGGTGGAGTTGCCTCATCTTTGGGGAAAGGAATCATTGCTTCCTCGCTAGCCAAACTCCTCCAGTCAAGAGGTTATAAAGTCGCGAACCAAAAACTGGACCCGTATATTAATGTAGATCCCGGAACCTTGAATCCCTATGAACACGGAGAATGTTACGTGACCAATGACGGTGCGGAAACCGATTTGGATTTGGGACATTACGAAAGGTTCACGAACATCCCCACTTCACAGGCCAACAATATCACGACCGGACGCATATACCAGAACGTGATTACCAAAGAACGCCGCGGAGATTATCTGGGAAAAACCGTACAAATCATTCCGCATATCACGGATGACAGCAATCGAAATTGTCATAACAATTATAGCACTGTTGAGTAGAAGACCGTTTCTT
>OGKG01000881.1_pt1 | contig 37999 bp, 33 predicted proteins | sample 1572201 | NCBI WGS metagenome assembly OGKG01 (sample SAMEA2582146, study PRJEB24529) | metagenome | biome: Human gut stool | place: China | collected 2011 | reverse complement strand
TGGAGCCGGTCGTTGGTATCGCAGATCGCCCGAACGATGGCATCTACAATGAGCCTTAGATAGTCCAAGTTCCGGTTATCGCGGGTAATGACCTTCTCCCAGTCCCACTGATCCACATAAATGGAGTGGATATTGTCGAGCTCCTCGTCCCGGCGGATGGCGTTCATATCGGTGTACAGTCCATTACCTACGGTAAAGCCGTAGCGCTTCAGAGCCAATCGCTTCCATTTTGCCAGAGAATGGACCACCTGAGCCTCCTTGCCCACGGCGGGAATGTCGAAGGAGACAGGACGCTCGTAGCCGTTCAGGTTGTCGTTTAGGCCGGAATCTTCGGTAACAAACAGGGGAGCGGAGACCCGCTTCAGATTCAGTCCATTGGAGAATTCCTGCTGGAAGGTCTGCTTGATGTAGGCAATGGCCCGCTGGGTGTCGTAGGCATCCAGCTTTGGGACATAGTCCTCCGGAATGGTGATGGTACGCATAGTTTCGCCGTCTTTCTTTACTTTATTTCAGAGAATATCTTTCAGGTGCTCTTTGGATTCTGCCAGGATCTCCGCAATTTTGCCCCGGAGGGCAGAGCGCTGATCCTCCAGCCTGGCAAGTCCCTCCATGAGTTCCCCGTTGGCCCGGAAAACAGGCTCCATGTGCCTTCTGTGTGAAGCGTAAAGACCGGACCTGTAGCGATCGATGACAACTTCATATCGGTCCATGGCAATTTTTATTGCGTCACTCCAGGATAGATACAGTTCCTTTTGGGCGTTTTCGCCGATGGTGTGCATTGCATTCCGGTCCAGCCGTTTCAGGCATTGGCTCAGGGAATTGCTGTTTTCCTCAATCAGCAGCCCGTTGCGGCCATCCTCCACATCTTCCGCAGCGCAGGAACCCTTTACCAGTACACTGCCCAGGCCGCAGGCCGCCGCCTCCCGGACCACCAGGCCGTTGGTGTCGAAGGTGGAGGGGAAAAGGAACAAATTCGCCCGGCAGTACCAGGCCCGAAGGGTTTCACGGTCGTGGACGGGACCGGCGAAGAAGACCCGGCTCCCCAGGTTCATCGATTCGCTGCAGGCCTTTACCTCGTCAAAGTCTCCGCCGCCGCCAACAAAGACCATCCGGTATTCTTGTCCCCCCGCCTGGAGAGCCGCCAGGGCATCCAAAATGATTTTCAGGCCCTTGTACCACATGATCCGGCCAACAAACAGATAGCAGGGCACGTTTTCCGGCAGGTCGAATCCAGCGGTGGCAGCTCTTATGGCCTCCTGGCTCACCCGCCCCCGAGGCAGGTCTACACCGTTATGCATGACGATGCAGTCCCCTTCGTAACCCAGGGAATGGAGATTCTCTGCCGCACCCTGGCTAACGGCCCATACTTCATCGCAAGCGTTGATATTTTCCAGCAATGCCCGCTTGCTGCCCTCCTGAAGCGCTTTGGAGCGAATCACATTGGCAATATCAATATCAAACTTGGTGTGATAGGTCAGCACCAGCGGTACATCCAGCACCTGCCGCAGTTCCCGGGCCACCATGGTAGACACGATGGGGCAGTGTGCATGGAGCAGGCGGACGTTGTAGGGTTCCAGCTGCCGCAGCAGCTCCGGAGAGAAGGGGATACCTGCCATATAGCCGGTTTCTTTCCGCAGGTCCAGGCTGGGATAACGGAAAATAGGATAGGGGTAGCTGCCGTCCTCGTTATCCGGGCAATCCGGCGTGATGACTATACCGGTTTTACCGCAATCATGGAGGCACCGGGCATAATTCATCACGGCGTTGGCTACCCCGTCGATGACGGGTGGAAAGGAGTCATTGAGCAGGCAGATGGCTTGTTTCATACTTGTCACCTTGGTCTTTCAGAATCCACTTTAGGATACCATATTCCGGTGCGGAATGTCAATGGGAATATTGCTCCTTCAGGAAGGCCATGGCCTCCTGATATCCGGCGAAGCCGTGGCCTTTGATGGTCTTTACACAGGCAAGGCCGGCATAGGAAATCTGTCTGAAGGACTCCCGGGCATCTACATCAGATATATGGACCTCCACTGCGGGAATGGATACCGCCTTCAAGGCATCCAGAATTGCCACGCTGGTATGGGTGTAGGCGGCAGGGTTGATGACAATGCCGTCGATTTTTCCGTAGGCCCACTGGATTTTATCTACCAGATCTCCTTCGTGATTGGACTGGTAAATCTCCACCTCCATACCCAGATTTTTGGCGGTCTGCTCCAGTAGGCGGCAGAGGTCAGCATAAGTGCTTTTCCCATAAATGCCTGGCTCCCGGATGCCAAGCATATTGAGGTTTGGTCCGTTGATGACTAAAATCTTCATGCTCTGTCCTCCAAAATCCGAATGATTTCCTCAGCAGTTTCCTGGGGGTCGCCGCTGTTTTCAACAGAAAAGTCCGCAAAACGCGCATACAGGGGGGCACGCTTCTGATACATCTCCTGCAAATGCCCTGTTTGCGACAGGGGACGGCCATCGGTTGGAAGCAAATCCAGGTCCCGTTTCAGCCAAACGATGGTTCCGTTGCGGTGAAGCTTTTCGTAGTTATTGGGGATCGTGACACAACCACCGCCAGTAGCAATGACCAGGCCGGACTGCTTGCCAAGATCCAGGAGCGTCTCAGATTCCAAGCTCCGGAAGGATGCCTCCCCGTCAGTGGGGAGGATCTCAGTAATTTTCCGGCCTACAGCCTGTTCCAGCTCTGCATCCGCGTCTTTCAGCGGACGGGAGAGGATCTTAGCAAGAGAAGCCCCTACGGTGGTCTTGCCACAGCCGGGCATACCGATGAGGATAATGTTCTCCATCTGTCTGCGGAGACGACTGTAAATCATCTCAATACAGCTGTCGTCAATAGGCTCCCCGGTGAACCATTCTGCGGATTCTTTGGCTTGGGCGACTAGCATCCGCAGGCCGTTGACGCAGGGGATCCCCAGTGCCTCGGCTTTCAGGAGGATAGAGGTACGGGCAGGGTTATATACCAGATCCAGTACACCTTCCAGCATGGGAAATGCCGCCAGGTCCTCAATGGGCGATGCCTCCACATTTGGATACATCCCGACAGGTGTGGCATTGACGATGAGGGCGGCATCGGAATGCCGGTTTAGATTTTGATAGTTGTCTTTTCCGGTCCGGGACAGGACGACTACATTGGCTCCATGGGCCTTCAGCACGGCACAGGCGGTGCTGGAGGCTCCGCCGCTGCCGCAGACCAGAGCCTTCTTGCCCTGAAGGGATACACCGGTGGAAAGGAGCATGGTTTCAAATCCAAAGTAGTCTGTGTTGTGGCCGATGAGCTTTCCGTTCCGGCGAACGATGGTATTCACCGCCCCCAGAGCCTTCGCCCGGGGAGACAGTTCATCTAAGAAAGGGATCACATCCTTTTTATAAGGAATTGTCACGTTCAGCCCGGTGAAATCTCCGTTTTTCAGGAAATATTCCAGCTCCTCCGGCTCTTTTTCAAAGAGTCGATAGTCATAGCTCCCCAGCTGACTATGGATCTGGGGGGAGTAGCTGTGGCCCAGCTTCCGGCCCAGTAGTCCGCATTGCATCAAACCACCTCCGTATAGCTGCCCAGATATTTGAATTCCTCACATAAGCTCTCCAGCTCGCACATAAGCTCGGCAAATTGGTCGGAGTAAATGGAGGTCTCCAAATCGAAATAGAACATAAACTCAAACTCTCGGTCTGGGATAGGCCGGGATTCCAGCTTGGTTACGTTGATACCCAAGGAATAGATCCGGGCCAAGACCTTATAAAGGGCGCCTGGCTTGTGGCTCAGGACCATCATGATGCTGGTCTTATCGGAACCGGGATAAATCTCCATATTTTTGCTGATGCAGATAAACCTTGTCCGGTTGTTGCCCTTGTCCTGGACGGAGGCGGCCAGATTTTTTAGGTTGTACAGCTCCATACAGGACCGGCTGCTGAGTGCCGCCACATCCTTCCGCCCAGAGGCAGCTACCATCTCAGCAGCCACGGCGGTATTGGCTACGGGCACCACATTGACACCTTTCAGGCTGTGCAGGAAGGCAGAGCATTGATTGATGGCCTGCTCGTGGGAATAAATTTCCTGGATATCCTCCAGCTTGGCTCCGGGATTTGCCAGCAGGTTGTGGTCGACTTTCAGCCGGAAAGTCCGTGCAATGTAGAAATTGTGCTGGATCATCAAATCGTAAACCTTGGTGACAGACCCGGCGGTGGAATTTTCGATGGGCAGGATGCCGTACTGGCACAGCCCTTGATCAATGGCCTGAAATACCCCGTCAAAGGTTTTAAAATACATGATCATAGGATTGGCAAAGATTTTTTCGCAGGCCAGTTGGGAGTAGGCTCCCTCCACCCCCTGACAGGCCACCATGGCGGACTGGGGGAAGAGCTTGGGAGTAGAATCGATGGCCTTGGTAATGGAGTTATACAGAGCCTGACTGCCGCCGAAGAGCTTGCTTTGGTAGCTGCGGCTCAGCTCAAATAGCATTGTATAAAGGGTGCGGGTGTAGCCTGCCATTTCCGGTCCTGCCTTCTGAGACACATCCTGGAGCTTTTCCCGCTCCCGGGCGGGCATGAGGATGGGCAGGCCCTGCTCTTTTTTATATTGGGCTACCTGAGCGGCGATGTCCATCCGCTGGCAGAAGAGCTTTACCAGTTGATCGTCGATTTCATCGATTTGGCCGCGTAATTCCTTCAGATCCATTTTCTCATTCTCCTGTCTTTTTTGTGCGAAAGTACCCTTCTCCAAGCAGTATGTCCATCAGAGCAATGGCCGCAGCCGCCTCCACCACAGGAACGGCCCGGGGAACGATGCATGGATCATGACGGCCCTTCACAATGAGCTCCCGGTTTTCCAGGTCAGAGAGACTGACGCTTTCCTGGGGTTTTGAAATAGATGGAGTCGGCTTAAAGGCCGCCCGGAAGAGAAGGGGCATACCGTCTGTAATGCCTCCCAGAATGCCGCCGCAGTGGTTGGTGGTGGTGACCACTTTGCCCTCCACGATCCGGAAGGGGTCGTTGTTTTCGCTGCCAAAGCGGTCAACTACTCCAAATCCGTCCCCAAACTCTACTCCCTTCACCGCAGGGATGCCATAGAGAATCTGGGCCATTTTTCCTTCCATGCCGCCGAACATAGGCTCGCCCAGGCCTGCGGGAAGGCCAACCACAGCACACTCCACAATACCGCCGACGCTGTCGCCCATAGACCGGGCCTCCTCAATTTTTTCCCGCATCTCGGCCCCTTGTGTTTCCTCCAGCACCGGGAAATCGGCGCGGATGGCCCTGATTTCGGGATCGACCGGGTCAAAGGGCCGGTCATGGATTCCCGCAATGGCGGCAATGTGGGCGCAGATGTAGATACCCTCTCGTTCCAGCCACTGTTTGCACAGCCCCCCGGCAATGCACAACGGGGCCGTCAGACGACCGGAAAAGTGGCCGCCGCCTGCCGTATCCTGGTAGCCACCGTATTTGATCTGGGCTGTATAATCGGCATGACCGGGTCGGGGACAATCCTTCAGGTTGTCATAGTCCCCGGAGCGGGTGTTGGTATTGCGGATGACGGCAGCAATGGGGGCGCCACAGGTGAACCCATCCACGATCCCGGCGAGGATCTCCGGTGCGTCCGCCTCCTTCCGCGGCGTAGAGTAAGCATTGCGTCCGGGTGCCCGGCGGACAAGGAAAGCGGCTAGGGCATCCATATCCACAGGAAGTCCAGCGGGAACGCCGTCGAGACAGGCCCCGATGGCCGCCCCGTGGGATTGACCGAAGATAGATAATTTTAAATATTCACCGTAGGTACTGCACATAGCTGCCTCCTAAATGGGTGTATTCTTCGAAGAACTTTGGGTAGGATTTTTCTACGCATTCTGCTCCTAAGATCGTTACATTTTTCTTGCAGATCGTGGCGGCGATGGCGGCGGACATGGCAATGCGGTGGTCATTCCGGCTGTCTACAGTGCCGCCCAAAAGGCCCGTCCCGTAAACCGTCAGAGAGCTTTCGTCTGCCACCGCTCTGCCGCCCAGGGCAGTGATCATATCGATCACCGCGGCAACCCGGTCCGATTCTTTCAGACGTAGCCGTTGGATATCCGTAAAGGTTGCCCCGTGGCTGGCAGCGGCAGTAACAGCCAGAATGGGCACCAGGTCTGGGATATCCGCAGCGGAAATAACCAGCTGGCCGGATATCAGCTCCGGCAGAAGGGAAACACAGGCCCGATCTCCTTGGGAAGATTCCGGATCCAGGTTTTCGACTGTTACCAAAGATCCAAGCGCTTTTGCCGCCAGAAAGAAAGCGGCGTTGCTCCAGTCACCTTCCACATTTACCCTGCCGGGGGAGCGGAGTCCGCCGCCGGTGACAGTGAAGGCATCCGTATTTTTTTCGAATAAGGCACAGGCCTGCTGGGTCATGGTCACATAAGGAGCGGACTGAAGGGTCCCTAGGATATGCAATCGGCTCTCTCCATCCATCAGGCAAAAGGCCAACAGCAGCCCCGTAAGAAACTGGCTGGAAATGCCGCCGTCTACGTAGTAATCTCCGCTGTTAAGTTTCCCGGTACAGAGAATGGTGTCCGCTGTAGGCCTGGAGAGCTTGCAGCCCATTCGCTCCATTTCCTCCAACAGCGGGCTCAATGGACGCTGGTGGAGTCGGCCGGTCATGTGGAAGGTTGCCTTGATGCCCAGAGCTCCCACTACCGGCAGAAGAAAGCGCAATGTAGAGCCGCTGTCCTGACAGGGGAGGGAGGCGGCTTCTGGAAGGGCCGTAACCGGGCAGACCCGGTATCCGGAATCCATCTTTTGAATGTCCGCACCTAGCGCACACAGGCACTGTGCGGTGGCGTCCATATCTCGGTTTGTTTCCGGGCAGAGAATCTGTGTTTCCCGGTCAGCAAAGGCTGCCAAGATCAGCAGTCTGTGGGCCTGAGACTTGGATGGGATAGCCCGGACGGTGCCATTTAAACACGTTGGCGTGATGGTTATATCCATACTTTACAACCCCGCAGAGATGAATTCTTCCAGTTGCTCCACCGGCGTTGGCAGAATTTCACACCGGCCGATGGCTCGGGGGATGATCAGACTGACCGTGCCGCCGGCTCGTTTTTTGTCCGAAAGGGCGTATTCCGCCAGGGTTTTTGCTGCCTGCTCCGTCCGGGTCGGAAGATGGAAAGCGTACAATATATTTTCGATTTTTTCTGCGTTTTCAGGAGAAAGCAACCGGTAGTTGACAGCACTGCGAGCTATAATTGCCATACCGATAGATACGCCTTTTCCGTGGGACAGGCTGAAATTGCTCCCGGCCTCCACTCCGTGGCCTACGGTGTGGCCAAGATTCAGCAGCCGCCGCTCTCCAGTGTCGAACTCATCTCGGGCTACCACATCTCGCTTCATTTCCACGCAGCGCTGGATCACATAGGCTTTGTCAAAATTCTCGCCGTGCTGCTCCAGATAACGGAAGAAATCAGCATCGAAGAGAATGGCGTACTTGATGACCTCAGCGCAGCCATCCCGGAAAATTTCCCTTGGGAGAGTATCCAATGTGTCCGTGTCACACAGAACCAGACTGGGCTGCCAGAAGGCTCCAACCAGATTTTTGCCCACGCTCAGGTCAATGGCCGTCTTGCCGCCTACAGAGGAATCTACAGCAGCCAGTAATGTTGTAGGCACCTGGACAAAGGAGACTCCCCGCAGATAAGTGGCCGCGGCGAAGCCTGTCAGGTCACCCACCACCCCTCCGCCCAGAGCAACAAGCGCATCGGTCCGAGTCAGACGGTTTTCCGCCAGAAAATTCACCAGGTTCAGGTAGGTCTCGGAGTTTTTGCTCTGTTCTCCAGCAGGGAATACAAAGGTGACCACCTCCAGTCCGGCTTCTTTCAAAGAGCTTTCCGCCTTTGCTCCAAACAGGGGGTACACCGTGCTTTCACTGACCAGGGCTACCTTTTGAATGTTACCCAGGTCCTTTACCCGGCTGCCCAACCGGGAAAGCAGGCCGGGACCGATCAGAATGTCGTAGTCTTTGGAAGCAGATACCGTTACAGTTTTCATCCGTCTACCTCCTCTTTTCTCTGTTTGCCCGCTTCCAGCAGGGCTGTCAGGGTCTTCTCATCTCTTGCTTCCAGAGCATCCCGATACTCTGTCAGGCTGTCAATGTAGGTGTTCAACTCAAAAAGCAGGTTTTTCCGGTTTTCCAGGAACAATTCACTCCACATAGGGGCATTGAGCCAGGCAACTCTTGTCAGGTCTTTGTAGCTGCCTGCGGAGAAGCCTTTGTGATTCAGGGCGGTTGGCGATTTAATGAAGGCATTGCTGAGTATATGAGGCATCTGAGATGTAAAGGCAATCATCTTATCGTGATCCTGGGCGGTGGTGACAGAAAACATTCCGAAACCGCAGGGAGCCAGCAGATCTTTTACCCGCTGTAAAAGCTCAATATCGTCGTATCTGGGAGGAACCAACACCATAGGGGCCCCCTGGTAGAGGTTTGCCCGGCTGTATTTGAAACCGGAGAATTGAGATCCCGCCATGGGGTGGCCGCCTACATAGGTAAATCCGTACATTTCTGCCAAGGGAAAGCATCGGGCGCAAACCTCCTGCTTGATGCCGCACAGGTCAATGACAAGGGCCTCTTTTTTTACAAATTGGCCGTTTGCTGCCAGCCATTGCGCACAGCCTCCGGGGTAGATGGAAAGAAGGATCAGGTCACATTGAGGAATGGTATTCTCTTCCAGCAGTCCATGGACCGCTCCGGAGAGCATGGCAAAGGACAAGGTGGATTCGTCCTTGTCATAGGCCAGCACCGTGTGGCCTGCCAGGGCGTAGGCCCGGGCCATGGAACCGCCGATAAGGCCTAAACCCAAAATTCCGACAGTCATACCAATGCCTCCCGAATAGCGTTGACCTTTCGGCTGACCTCGTCAAACTGGACAGGAGTCAGGGACTGAGCGCCATCGCACAGGGCGTGCTCCGGGTCATTGTGAACTTCGATCATCAGTCCGTCGGCGCCGGCAGCGACAGCAGCGCAGGCCATGGCAGAAACATAGCGGGACTTACCTGTGGCGTGACTGGGATCGGCCACCACCGGCAGGTGGCTCAGCTCATGGAGCACAGGAATGGCAGAGATATCCATGGTGTTTCTGGTGCAGGTTTCAAAAGTTCGGATGCCTCGCTCGCAGAGGACCACATTCTCATTGCCCTCACTCATAATATATTCCACGCTCATCAGCAGCTCCTGGAGGGTGTTGGCTAGGCCACGCTTTAGGAGAATGGGCTTCCGGGTCTTACCCAGTTCCTTGAGAAGATCAAAGTTCTGCATTTTCCTGGCACCGACCTGGATCACATCTACGTTTTCAAAGAGGTCCAGGGCATTGATGTTCATGATTTCCGTGACAATGGGCAGCCCGGTTTCCTGTTTTGCGATTTCCAGCAGCTTCAGCCCCTGAGCACCCATCCCCTGGAATGCATAGGGAGAAGTGCGGGGCTTGAAGGCACCGCCCCGGAGCAGGGTAGCCCCGCTCTTTTGGACCTCTTTGGCGATGGAAACGATCTGCTCTTCGGACTCTACAGAGCAGGGGCCGGCAATCATGGCGAAGTAGCCGCCGCCGATCCGTGCAGGACCAGCCTCCACAATGGTGTCCTGGGGATGGAATTTCCGGTTTGCCTGCTTGAAAGGCTCCGTCACCCGCTTAACGGATTCTACGATCTCCAGGCTGTTCAATAGCTCCATGTCTATCCGGCTGGTGTCGCCAACCAGTCCCAGGATGGTTACTTCTTTGCCTTCGGATACGTGCACGTCCAGATTCTGCTTGTGCAGCCACTGGATCAGATGGTTTTTTTGCTCCGGGGTAGTTCCATTTTTCAAAATTGCGATCATTTTTTCTCCAGCTCCTTACAAAAAAGCGCCGCACGGAAATTCGTGCGGCGCCAATACTGACATGAATTGGACTCCCAAAAGGAGGACAGCACAAATTTCTATTACCTTTTCTTCTCAAAAAAGTAATAGTAATAAAAGCTGTAAGCGAAGAAGGACTTCATCTTTTGCTCCTCCAAAGAGTTGTTAACTGGATTATACCACTACAGAGTGCTCATTGCAAGAGGTTTCGAAAAAAATGTTTCTCCATAACGAAAAAATGTAGCTCTCAAAAAGACAGTGGACATTTGCAAACATATGCTTTATAATGAGGAAAACGGCCAGGGAGGCAGACTATGGACTATCTACAGCAGCTGAACCCGGAACAGCGGGAGGCGGCCACAACCACGGAAGGATACATTCGGGTGGTGGCTGGCGCAGGCTCCGGAAAAACAAAAACATTGGCGGCCCGGTATTTGTATCTGGTGGACGTCTTGGGCATCTCCACTGCCAATATTCTCTGTGTCACCTTTACCAATAAAGCCGCTGCCGAGATGAAAAAGCGGATCCGGGCCCAGCTGCCGGACCAGGATTTGGCTAGGATCACCACCTTTCACGGCTTCTGCGTAGGGCTGCTGAAAGAGGACTGCCATGTAGTAGGCTACCCCAAAACCTTTCTCATCCTGGACGAGGAGGACAAGAAGGCTATGCTGAGCGTAGTCTTTGAGGATTTGGGCATCACAGGCCGGGACATCACCATCCAGGAAGCGGTAGATCACATCGGCTGGCGCAAGGGCGGCCGGGGGTATGTGAAAACCCTCATCCATGCTGATATGGAAGAGCTTCTGGACCTGGTAAAAAGCGCGTCCACGCTAAAAGATAAAATTCTTTATCGCTATTTCTATGAGCAGCGCAAGTGCTTCGCTCTGGATTTTGATGATCTTGTTTACTTCGCCATCTATATTCTGGAGCACAGTCGGGAGGCTAGGGAGAAATGGCAGCAGCGGCTGGAATACGTTATGGTGGACGAATTCCAGGACATCGATAAGGACCAGTATACTCTGACGGATATTTTAAGCGGCTACCATCACAATCTTTTTGTGGTAGGGGATCCGGACCAGACGATTTACACCTGGCGCGGAGCAGATGTAAAATTCATTCTGGAGTTTCCAACCCGGCATCCGGGAGCCAAAACCATCTACTTAAACCGGAACTATCGGTCCACCCCTCAGATTTTGGCGGCCTCCAATGCCCTGATCGACAAAAACCGGGAGCGGCTGAAGAAAGAACTGATCCCGGACCGGCCGGGCAACCGGAAGCCCCTGTATTTCCATGCCAAGACCAGTGCGTTGGAGGCGGATTGGGTCACTGCCAATATGCGGGCTCTCCATGAGGGGGAGGAGGGGGTCTCCTATTCCTCTATGGGGGTCCTCTACCGGGCCCACTATGTATCCCGGGCTCTGGAGGAATCCCTGATCCGCAATAAGATCCCCTATGTGCTCTATTCCGGTGTGGAGTTCTACAAGCGGAAAGAAATCAAGGATGTGCTGAGCTACCTGCGGATGATCTACAACCCGGATGATATCAGTTTCTTGAGGACCGTCAACGAGCCAAGGCGGGGAGTGGGCCGGACCCGGATCGCCGCCATAAAAGCATATGCCGCCGCCAGAGGCTGCACACTGTATCAGGCTCTTATGGACAACCTGGAAACCGACTCTTTCCGACGCTGCAAAGCAAAGGATTATGTGCGGCTTATCGAAAAATACCGGGCCATATTCGATCAAATGGATCTGACGGACCTGCTGGCCGGGGTCCTCCATGAAAGCGGTTACGAGCAGATGCTTCGCACCGCCGGGGAGGAGGAAAGGCTGGATAATCTGGCGGAATTAAAACAGGCCATCTTCGACTTTACTAGGAAAGCAGGGGAGACCGTTACCCTGGGCAATTACCTGGACCATGCTGCCCTGTTCACCAACATGGATACCGGCGAAAAGGCCCAGGCGGTAAAGCTCATGACCGTCCATTCTGCCAAAGGCCTGGAGTTCCCCGTGGTCTTCGTCTGCGGCCTTTCCGAGGGGATATTCCCCGGCAAGCGAGCCAATACCCGGGAGAAGCTGGAGGAAGAACGGAGGCTGTGCTATGTTGCCTTCACCCGGGCCAGGGACCGGCTGTTTCTCTCCGATGCCGCAGGCACTGGCTACGATGGCTCCTTTCGTTACCCCAGCCGGTTTCTATTCAACGCAGAGAAGGAGAATGTGGACTATGTGATGCCTCTGAATCCAGATCTGGAAGAGAAAACCCTGCGATCCATCCAAGAAACAGAGGATTGGGCCTCTGATACTCCAAAACAAAGCGACCTGGTAGGCAAACGGGTCACCCACCAGGTCTTCGGCCCCGGCACCGTCATCGGTATTCCCCGAGACGGCCAGGGTATCATTGTTCAGTTTGACACTATTGTGACGCCCAGGACCTTTGCCGATGCCGGAAAAGTGCAGTTTCTTTAATGCTCTGGGCAGAGGACTTTCCATTCCTCGTTGACGGTTTCTTCGCAGGAACGCATGGCGAGGATGGTCTTCTCCATCAACTCCTCAATGGTCCAACCCAGTCTCTCGGCACCCTGACGGATCACGTCCCGGGAGCAGCCAGCGGCGAATTTCTTATCCTTAAACTTCTTTTTCAGGCTGGAAACCTCCATATCGCAGACGCTTTTGCTGGGACGCATCTTGGCAGCGGCGCCGATGAGACCCGTGAGCTCGTCAGTGGCGAAGAGAATTTTTTCCATCTGCTCCGTGGGCTCCACATCGCAGCAGATGCCGTAGCCGTGGGAGCAGATGGCGTGGACCATTTCCGGCTCCGCGTTGATCTCTGCCAGAAGCCGGGGAGCCTCCAGGCAGTGTTTTTCCGGCCACCGCTCAAAATCCACATCGTGAAGCAATCCGACTATGCCCCAAAAGTCTGGATCTTCTCCAATTTCCTGAGCGAAGTAGCGCATGACACCCTCAACGGTAAGGCCGTGGAGAATGTGAAAGGGTTCCTGATTGTATTTTTGCAGCAGGGCCAAGGCCTGACTGCGGGTGATGGCTGTTTTCATGAGAAAGCCTCCTTACAAATTTATCCATTATTTTACGGTGTTCTTGTGGGAATGTCAATCTTGAAATCTTCATAAAAACAGGCTATCATACCCATAAGAGGTGATACCATGGCAAACATTCTGGACTATGTGGCCTGGCGGGGAGACCTGCCCTTTTCTCTGGATGGCCCCAACGAGGTAGATGCGCTGATTTTCTCTGCCCTGAGCTATATTCCTTTCCGGGGGAGGGTATTGAAAAATCCAACTGCGCCCATCTCCCTGAAGGAAGCGGCGGCAGACTTCTTTGCTTCGCCGGAGCCCATTGGATATGTACGGCCGGACTATGACCTGGCCCTGCTGCGTGCCGCCGGAGAGAGCCGCCGGTTCGGCTCTGTAGACGTTTGGAACTACCGGGAGATTTTCAATCCAGCACGGGATACCCAATTTGCCGCGGTAACTTTTTTACTGTCGGATGGCAGCCTTTTTGTCTCTTTCCGAGGTACAGACAATACATTGGTGGGATGGAAAGAGGATTTCAGTATGTGTTTCCGCCAAGAGATCCCATCCCAGCGCCTTGCCAAGGAATATCTGCTGGAAATGATGATGACCCATAGGGGAATGGTCCGGGTCAGCGGTCATTCTAAGGGCGGCAATGTGGCGGTATACGCTGTGTCTCAGCTGCCGCCAGTACTCCGGAGCAGGGTGCAGGAAGTTTATAACCAGGACGGCCCCGGTTTTCCGGAGGAATTCCTGGAAGATCCAGGGTACAACGCAATCCTGCCCATACTTCATACCCAGGTGCCCCAGGGCAGCATGATCGGCATGATCCTCTATCACCTGGAGCCCCTGACAGTGGTGCAAAGTGTTGGCTCCGGCATTATGCAGCATGATGCCTTCACCTGGGAAGTAATGGGCACCAGACTCACTCCGGCAAAAACATTAAGCGGGAACGCAATATTTCTGAGGCAAACCGTTGATATCTGGCTGAAGGGAACCGACGTGGATACCCGGGTGCGGATGGTCAATATGCTCTTTGATCTGCTGACCTCCAATGACGCGGAGTTGACAGGGGATATTTTCCAGCCTAAAAATCTGGTTTCCTATATCAGCCGTCTGCGTTCCTCTGAGCTGTTCCGCAAATATCTGGCAGAGGACCTTTCCAGTCTCTTCCAGGCGGCGAAAAAAGCCAGACTGCAAATGAGCAGAGAAGAGAAGGGCCAAAAGCCGCTGACGAAATAGACAAAACGGTAACAGAAATTGAACCGATTTTGCACAGATTCGCCCCTTGCTTTTTCTTGCCCGTTGGCATAAAATCAGCTGTAGAATTGCGTAAATATGTATTTGAAAGGAATGTTTCCAATGGCCCTATTGAATGTCCCGGAAATCTTTGGCAGCGATGTATTTAACGAGGCGGTCATGAAGCAGCGGCTTCCCGTGGAAATCTACAAAGCCTGGGAGACCTGTATCCAGACCGGTTCCAGTCTGCCGCTGGATGTAGCCAACGAAATTGCGGAAGCTATGAAGATTTGGGCCCTGGAAAAGGGAGCTACCCACTATACTCACTGGTTCCAGCCCATGACCGGCATCACCGCCGAAAAGCACGACTCCTTTATTTCTCCCACCGGCGATGGGCGCGTCATCATGGAGTTTTCCGGCAAAGAACTGGTTCGTGGTGAGCCAGACGCCAGTTCCTTTCCTTCCGGTGGCCTGAGGGCAACCTTCGAGGCACGGGGCTACACCGCCTGGGACCCTACGGCCTGTGCCTTTGTCAAGGATAGCAGCCTATACATCCCTACCATGTTTTTCTCCTACACCGGGGACTCCCTGGATAAGAAAACCCCTCTGCTGCGGTCTTTAGAGGAGATCTCTCGGGAGGCCATCCGCATTTTGCGGCTCTTCGGCGACACCGAGACTCAGCGGATCATCACCTGCGTAGGCGCGGAGCAGGAATATTTTCTGCTGCCTAAGGACCTGTACGCCCAACGGGAGGATCTGCGGCTTACAGGCCGGACCCTCTTCGGTGCGTCCGCTCCCAAGGGTCAGGAGCTGGACGACCATTACTTTGCCGCTATCCGGACCAGAGTCTCTGAGTTTATGCAGGATTTGGACGAGCAGCTGTGGCGGCTGGGCATCCTCTCCAAAACCAAACACAATGAGGGGGCCCCCTGTCAGCACGAGTTAGCCCCCATTTACACCGATGCCAACAAGGCCTGCGACGATAACCAGCTCATCATGCGCACCATGAAAAAATGCGCTGCCAAGCACAACCTGGTGTGCCTGCTTCACGAGAAGCCTTTTGCCGGTGTCAATGGCTCCGGCAAGCACAACAACTGGTCCCTCTCTACGGACACTGGCAAAAACCTCTTCAGCCCAGGCAAAACTCCCCGGCAGAACGCCCAATTTTTGGTGTTCCTGGCGGCCTTTATTCAGGGCATTGATGAGTATCAGGAGTTCCTGCGCTGCACGGTTGCGTCTGCCAGCAACGACACCCGGCTGGGTGCCAACGAGGCACCTCCCGCCATTGTCTCTATCTTCCTGGGAGAAGAGCTGGACGGGGTGGTCCGGTCCATTATCGATGGCACCAACTATACAGAGCCCGAGAAGAGTCTGCTTCGTATCGGCGTGGATGTGATGCCCGCTATCCCAAAGGATACCACAGATCGGAACCGGACCAGTCCTCTGGCCTTTACCGGCAACAAGTTCGAACTGCGAATGCTCGGCTCCTCTCAGTCCATCGCCGGGCCCAACATCGCGCTGAATACCATAATGGCCGAAGAACTGGGCCGCTTTGCCGATGAATTGGAAAAGGCAGAGGATTTTGACTCCGCCTTGCAAAAGCTGGTGAGCAAGGCGCTGAAAGACCACAGACGCATTATCTTCGACGGAAACGGCTACTCTGAGGAGTGGAAGCAGGAGGCCGCAAGAAGGGGACTGAGCAATCTGTCTTCTACGGCAGAGGCCATGCGGGCTTATCTGAGCCAGAAAAATATTGATCTTGTCACCCGTCATGGGGTCTTTACGGAAACTGAGTTCCGGGCCCGCCACGCCATCTACCTGGATGACTACCGGAAGAAGGTCAATATCGAGGCCCGGACCATGGTCGATATGGCCATTCAGCAGATCCTGCCTGCCGCTATGGGCTACACAGATGCCCTCTGCGGTGGCGTGGCCTCCAAGAAGTCTCTGGGGGTCTCCTGTCGGGGAGAAATGGCCCTGATTCAGAAGCTCTCTGCCGCCTGCGATGTCGCTTATGATACCGTGGAACGGCTGAAGGATGCCTTGGCCCACACCCCAACCGACGAAGAATCCGCTGCCGATCACTGCCACAGCGTCATTGTCCCCTTGATGGCCGAGCTTCGGACTCAGGCGGACATTCTGGAGAAAAATACGGCCAAGGCCTATTGGCCTTACCCGACGTATTCCGATTTGCTGTTCTACTGATCGTAAAATACCGCCGTCTCCTGTGATGGGGAGACGGCGGTATTGCTATAGGCTATAGACTATCTCTTTCTGCACTTCTTATGGTTCTGTACCGGTGGCAGCGTCCGGATGGGACCTTCTTTCAGCACCACAGCGGTACGGGCAGGAAGGTACAAGGAGATGTGGGAGTTTCCCTTTTTGTCTACAATAGCAGGGTAGGGGGCAGAACCGATGAGGCCGCTGCCGCCGTATTTGGGGTCGTCGGTGTTCAGGGCGATGGTGTAATCGGCAATATGGGGCAGACTCACCTTCACCCCGGTGAAGGACTGGGTAGGATTGAAGTTGAAGGCGAACATAAGTCCCTGGCGGTAGAAGACCAGAACCTTCTTGGCGCTGTCGTTTAAGCGCAGGTCTCCGAAGCGCATCTGGAAGAGGTTCACGCTCTTGGCCAGATCGATCATATCCTGATCGAATTCGCCCAGCCACTGATACTTTAGGTATCCATTGTCCCGTAGGCTCCACTGACGGCGGCAATAGTGGAAACTCCAGCCGTTGCCCTCCCGGGGGAAGTCGATCCATTCAGGGTGGCCGAACTCATTGCCCATAAAGTTCAGGTAGGCCTCGCCGCCACCTCCCAGGGTGAAGAGTCGCGCCATCTTGTGCAGGGCAATGGCCCGGTCGATAACAGGATTGTGCGTGGCCTTATCCATGTCCGTATACATGGCGGCATCCGCCAGACGGAAAATCAGGGTTTTGTCGCCCACCAGCGCCTGGTCGTGGCTTTCCACATAGGCCACTGTATTCTCTCCGGGGCGGCGCATACACATGCTGCACCACATACCAAAGATGTCCCAGTCTTCGTCACGCAGGTCCCTTACGGCGTGAACCCACATATCCGGCAGCCCCATACCCAGCCGATAGTCAAATCCGATGCCGCCATCAGCAATGGGCAAGCACATACCGGGCATGCCGGACATATCTTCGGCAATGGTCACGGCCATAGGATTCACCTGACGGACCATCTGGTTGGCCAGCTGCAGATAGGTGATGGCCTCTGTATGGGTATTGTAGGAGAAATACTTGTCGTTGGTGTTGAAGTCCGTGCCCAGGCCGTGGTCGTGGTAGAGCATGGAGGTGACACCATCGAAGCGGAAGCCGTCAAAGTGGTACTCGGTCATCCAGAATTTCAGATTGCTCAGCAGGAAGTGGATGACGCCGGTCTTGCCGTAATCAAAGCACTTGGTGTCCCAGGCCGGGTGATCGCCTTTAGGGCCGTCGTGGAAGAACTGCCAAGTGGTGCCGTCGAACATATTGATGCCCTCGGTGGTGTTCTTTACGGCGTGGGAGTGCACAACGTCCAGCAGGACAGCCAGGCCCATCTCATGGGCCTTATTCACCAGGTATTTCAGATCATCAGGCTTTCCGAACCAGCTGGAGGCAGCGTAGAAATTGGCCACCTGATAGCCAAAACTACCATAATAGGGATGCTCCATAATGGCCATGAGCTGGACGGTGTTGTAACCCGCTCGCTTGATCCGGGGCAGCACCAAGTCTGCAAACTCCCGATAAGTGCCCACCTTTCCTTCCTCTTGAGCCATGCCCACGTGAGCCTCGTAAATAAACAGGGAATCCTCCCGGCGGAAATTGCGGTCTGTCCAATGGAAAATCTTTCGGTCGTCTGTGACCTGGCAGACCCATTCCACGCTACCCTCCTCCTGAACAACGCGGCGGGCGTAGAGGGGAATGTGCCAGGTGCGCTGCATGAAGGCATCTACCACAGTCTTTACCTTGCAGCCCTCCCACAGAGCGTCGTCACCTGGCAGAAAAATCTCCCAGTTGCCGTTGCCAATGGGGGTCAGGGGATGGGAGGTGGGATCCCAATTGTTGAATTCTCCGCTTAAGTACAGCTGGTAGGCGCTGGGGGCCCACTCCCGGTAGTACCATCCACCGTCCACATGATGGAAGCCAAAGTATTCGGCACCGCTGGCAAAATCGCTGAGACTCTGCCCCTTTGAAAGGATCCTGTTTTGCGTGTCCTGGTACAGTCGCATCCGCAGATCAATGTCTCCGGCGAAGTCCTTTAGTTGGGGATTCAGCTCCAGAATTCGATACATAGTGAATAGCTCCTCTCAAAAGCCAGGGCAATTTTGCATAGTCCGAGCCTTTTCTTTATGCGTCAATTGTAGAATATAGACAGCATTCTGTCAACTGTCAAATTGAAGGGTTTGTTTAATATTCCCACAGTCGCTTTTTTATTTCTCTGTCCCGGTTGAATATTCTATCCGTCTGGTGTATAATGAACCAAAACACAAACAATGGGGGGCAGGACTTGAAAAGAAACAACATTTGGCAGAAAATCGGTGCCGGCGCTCTGGTCCTGTTGGCCGCAGTTTTGGCAATCCGATCCCTATATGGCTTCTGCTGGTCAGATGAGAGCTTCTACCTGACCTTCGCCCAGCGGCTGTGGAACGGGCAGAAACTCATTCTGGACGAGTGGCACCCGGTGCAATTCTACAGTGTGATCTTCTACCCGGTGCTGTCTGCTTATCGGGCCGTCAAGGGCACCGAGGGGATATATCTCTTTGCCAGATTCTTTTACCTGCTTCTGGCCTTGGGTGTCAGTGAACTGGTTTTTTTTACCTTTTCAAAAGAGGCCGGGATCGTTGCCAGCTTTCTCTGTGCCGCCTCGGTGCTGGCTTATTCCCGGGGAAATATCTGGGGCCTCAGCTACTACAATCTCTTCCTGCTGCTGGTGCTGACAGCTTTGTGCCTGGCGGTCCGTGGCAGGGGAAAGGGGCTATTGAACGTTCTCGCCGGGGTATGCCTGGGTTTTTCCGTGCTGTGCGTACCCTATTTTGCTATTTTTGTGGTGCCTGCTTTGATTTGGGGACTTTTGAAAAAGGAAACCAGGCTCCAGGCTCTTTGGATGGCCGTGGGTATTGCTCTTTCCGCTGCCTATTTTCTCCTGCTGTTTTTGCCAAAGGACCTGGGAGCGGTGGTCGGCAGTCTGAAAACCATCCTGTCAGACCCGGAGCATAGCTCCGGCCCGGCGGCAAATTTCGTTGCTGCTGTGGAAGATGTGCGGCTTATTTACTTGCGGGATATGCTGTTGTCGTGCTTCTGCGCCGCTCTTTTCTGGGCTGCCCGGAAGTGGCTGCCGGGGAAGGCCTGGGCAGAAATTCCGGCCCTTTTTTTGGTGTGCCTGGGGGCGCTCTATTCCTTCTGGCGTTGCCGGAAAGGGGAGACGGGGTTTGCTGCCTACAGCTTCTGCATTTATGCGCTGGCCCTGTTCCGGTGGGATGACTCCCAGAAATTGGATCTGCTCTTGCGACGGGTGGGGGCCGCCATGGCTGCGGCTATGGCCATGAGCTCCAATACCGAGGCAATTGGCTTTACGGTGGGCCTATGTGTCTACGCTATGGGCCTGATTTTGCCGCTGAGCGGAGCACAGAAGAGAAGCCGGAGGGTTGTACTGGTTCTGGCCTGTCTCATGGTGGGCATAACCTTTTGCAGCCGGGTCACCACCGTCTTTCGGGATGGCCCCTTGGATACCCTGACGGAAAACCTGGAGGCGGGACCCGCCGCCGGGATCCGCACCACCGCAGAGAGCAAGGAGCAGTATCATCAGGTTCTGGATATGGTTCAGGACCTGGAAGAAAAATATGGGTCAAAAAATCCCGTCTTCTTTACCAAGCTCTTGCCTTGGGGGTATCTCGCCTGTGACTTTTCCTGCGGCGCTCCCACCGCCTGGCGGACAGAACTCAATAGCCCACGGCTGGAGGACTATTACGAAAGCCACCCAGATTCCATTCCCACGATTGTTGTAGTCCTAAACCCGGAAATTGGCAGAAATCCGGACCCGAATATGGCGGCTCCGAACGAAAATACCTTAGAGGGCTGGCTCTGGGACTATATGCAAGCCCATTCCTACACCGAAATCAGATATTCCTGCGCCCGGGTGTACGTCTCTCCGGACGCGGTTTGAGAGGAGAACCATCATGCAGCCTGTACTTTATATTGTCATTCCCTGTTACAACGAAGAAAAGGTGCTGCCCATCACGGCGCCTATGTTCCTGAAAAAGATCCAGGATCTGTCCGCCGCCGGGAAAATCTCCCAAGACAGCCGGGTTCTCTTCGTTAACGACGGCTCGAAAGATAATACCTGGAACATCATCAAGGACCTGTCCAAGGAAGATCCTCACTATATTGGCATCTGCCAGAGCCGGAACCGGGGCCATCAGAATGCCGTTCTGGCGGGACTTATGGAGGCCAAGGACAAGTGCGATATCACCATCTCCATTGACTGTGACGGCCAGGACGATATCAACGCCATGGATGCCATGGTGGATGCCTACTTAGACGGCTGCGAGGTAGTCTACGGTGTCCGCAGCAAGAGGGACACAGACACCTTCTTCAAGCGTTTTACCGCCGAGGGCTTCTACAAGCTGATGAACTGGATGGGTGCCGAAGTGGTCTTCAATCACGCTGACTACCGCCTGATCAGCAGCCGGGTCCTCCAGGAGTTCGCCAACTTTAAAGAAGTGAATATCTTTCTCCGGGGCATGATCCCCCTGGTGGGCTTTAAGAGTACCTCCGTCTACTACGAGCGGGCAGAGCGCATCGCTGGGGAGAGCCACTATCCTCTGAAAAAGATGCTGGCCCTGGCCTTCGACGGCATCACCAGCCTCTCCGTCAAACCCATCCGGATGATCACCGGTTTCGGTGTGACCGTATCCATCCTCAGCTTCCTCGGTGTTCTCTGGGCCCTCATCTCCCAGCTCACCGGCTCCACCGTCAGCGGCTGGGCCTCCACCATGTGTGTCATTTGCTTCATGGGTGGCGTCCAGCTGGTGTGTTTGGGTGTTATCGGCGAGTATGTGGGGAAAATCTACATGGAAACCAAGCGCCGGCCTCGGTATATTATCAGTGAACGGACTTGGGAAGACGAGAAGAAGTAAACGATACCGCCTCGGGCACTAAAAAAGTCCGGGGCGGTTCGTTTTTCGAAAAATAAAGAAAAAGCGTTAGGTTCCCGGCACCAAATCCTTCTATAAGGGTGAAGGACAAAACACAGGAGGTGCAAGCAATGAATGACAACGAAATCATACAGCTGTTCTTCACCCGAAACGAGGATGCCATCCAACAAACGGCTGACCGGTATGGGGCAAGTCTGACGCGGCTCTCGGAGAACATTCTCAGGAACCGGGAGGATGCCCAGGAGTGCGTCAACGATACCTACCTGAAAGCCTGGGATACGATCCCGCCCACAAGGCCAAAGCGTTTTTTTACCTACTTAGCAAGAATCTGCCGCTATTCCGCCTTTGACCGTCTGGACTGGAACAACGCCGCAAAGCGCAAGGCAGAGGTCGTTGCGCTGACCCAGGAGATGGAGGAATGTATTCCGGGAACTTGGCTGGAGGAAGAACTGACAAACGCGGAAATCAGTTCCCTGATTGGGGACTTTCTTCGGAAGCAGCCAGCGGATACCCGGATGATTTTCGTCCGGCGGTACTGGTACGGCGACAGCGTCAGTGAAATTGCGCTCCGCTATGAAATCAGTCAAAACGCCGTTATGATGCGGCTGTCCAGGACCAGAAGCAAACTGGCAGCATACCTAAAAAAGGAGGGAATTCGGGTATGACAGGGAAAGATTTATTGAAGGGCATCCAGAATCTGGATGGGGAGTTCATTGAGGAAGCAGAGTTCGGCGTTTTTCCGAAGAGTAAGCCAAAAAGCTTCGGGAAGAAGTTTCTGCTGCTTTTGGCGGCGGTGCTGGTGCTTCTTGCCACCCTGACTGCGGCAACCGTTTATACTCGTTGGTCCGCCACCATGCAGTACGGAAATTACGGCGGCGCACAGCCTTCGGAACAGCTCAAGAGGCAGGCGGAGCAAAGCGGGCTGGTTGTGGTGCCTACTGAGGAAAAGAATGGGGCACAAAAGACAATTTCTGCAACGGATAATGGTATTACGGTAACGCTTGTCCAGACTGTCATGGATGAAAACGGCGGCAAAGCTGTTTTCCGCATTCAAGGGCTGAAATTGGAAGAGGGGCAGGCGCCCTGGGCCTGGTATGATTACCTGATTGACGGAAAGGATTGGATACAGCTGCATATCAGCGGCGGCTCACAGTTCTTTAACGGCATTGTAATGGATGACGCAGGCAATCCGGTATACGCAAAGAATGGAAAACCCATTGTGGATAGCCCGGAAAAGGGCTGGATCCCAGAGTATCAGCTCGCCGACGGAAGCATCGAATTCAGCGTAGACTTTTCTTGGACCGGGGTCGATGTGTTTGGAAAGGAAATGGTCTTCACCTTTACAGGCTTCGGCATTCAGGGCGAAAAATTTGAGGACGAGGACATTATGACCCATCCCGGAGTCTGGGAACTGCGTTGGACATTGGAGGGCAGTACCCAGGCCCCCCGGAAATGGACGCCTAACGCCAAAATCGGAGACTGGGACCTGACACTGGTAGAAGCGGAAATCGGCCAGTACAGTACAAAAATGACTTACCGGCCCGGGGAGCAGTACCAGGATATTTACGATTTCACGGAGAAAACTGGCTGGCACCCAACCCCCGCAAGTTTCCGATTGAAGGATGGAACCGACGTGATGGGCCAGGGCGGTGGCGGAGGAGGCTCCTGGGACCCTGATACCCGTTTGGCCACAGTGGTGTATAACTGCTGGACGAACGTCCTGGACCCGGATCAGATTGTAGGCATATCCTTCTATTCCGGCTGCGAGCTGAACGACCAGGGCTATCGGGTGGAAAAACCCTATTACTATATTCCCCTGGAATAGCAAAAATAGAGCGATCCGGAAAAGATGTATCTTCCAGCTTTTCGTGCCCCTGCCTTTTCCATTGAGGTGTGAAAAAAGGAGAGGGTTATTCCTCTCCTAAGATTTCCTTGGCAATATAAATGGGGCGGTTTTTGCTCTGCTCGAAGTCCCGGCCCACATACTCTCCGATGATGCCGATGCAGAAGAGCTGGATGCCGGAAAACAGCAGCAGCAGCACGATAATGGTTGCGTAGCCAGGAACGGCAATGCCCTTGGTCAGTTTTTCGATGATCACGCAGATGAGATAGAGGATCGCCGCAATACCCGTCACTGTGCCGCAAAGGGTGGCCAGACGCAGAGGCGCCGTAGAAAAGCCGATGATCCCCTCCATGGCATAGGAGAAGAGCTTCCAGAAATTCCACTTGGTTGTGCCGTTGGCCCGGGGGCAGGCGGTATAGGGGATGAAGTCGGTGCTGTAGCCTACCCAGGCAAAAATTCCCTTAGAGAACCGATGGTATTCCCCCATGGCGAGAATACTGTCCCGGACACTGCGGCGAAAGGTCCGGAAGTCACTGGCGTCTGGCTGCAGGGGCACCTTGGAAAGGTGATTGATGATCTTATAGAAGCTCTTTTTGAAGAAGGACAGGACCTTGCCCTCTCCGCGGCGGTCCTGGTAGGCGGCTACCACATCTACCTCCGGTTTTGCCTCCAGAATGGCAACCATATCCTTGACGATTTCCGGCCGCTGCTGTAGGTCCGCGTCGATGATGCAGATGTAATCTCCCGTAGCATGCTCCAGCCCGGCATATATCCCGGACTCCTTTCCAAAGTTCCGGGAGAAGGACACCACCTTTACTTCGCAGTCCTTCCGGCCGTAGATCTTCTTCAAATTGTGTAAGGTAGCGTCCCGGCTGCCATCATCAATGTAGACGATTTCCAAGGGCAGACCGGACAGGGCCGCCACAGCCGCCTCATGAAAGGGAATCACATTTTCACCTTCGTTGTAGCAGGGGACCACCAGGGATAGCTTCGCCATAGCATTACGCTCCAATATATAAAAAAGATGGTGCTATTATACCTGCTTGAAACCGACTCGTCAAGACCAAAGCAAAAAACCCTTGACAAACCTTTGAAACCCGGTTAGAATACCCCATATATGCAAACACATGGAACGGGAGGTTCCGCCTGAATTTCCGTTGAAGAGAGCACATGGTTGGTGAGAATGGGCACGGAATAAGCGGATGGTCGCCCGGGAGTGGACTGCCTGAATGGGAGTAGGGCAGTACGGGTCAGCCCGTTATAGCCTTCGAGTGCCCGTTTTTTCGGGAATTCAGGTGGTACCGCGGAAAGCTTTTCGCCCTGGGTAATTTGCCCAGGGCGTTTTTTTCATGGAAAGGAGATCATATATGGCAAAAGAACTGAACAAGGTCTACGACCCTAAGGCCGTGGAATCCGAAATTTATAAGATGTGGGAGGAGGGCGGCTATTTCCACGCCGAGCGGGACGAGAGCAAAAAGCCCTTCACCATCGTCATGCCGCCTCCCAACGTCACCGGCCAGCTCCACATGGGCCACGCCATGGACGCAACCCTACAGGACAGCATCATCCGCTTCAAGCGGATGCAGGGCTACAACGCCCTGTGGATCCCAGGCGTGGACCACGCCGGCATCGCTACCCAGATCAAGGTGGAGGAAGAGCTGCGCAAAGAGGGGCTGACTCGGTACGATCTGGGCCGGGAAAAGTTCCTGGAGCGGGTGTGGGACTGGAAAAACCGGTTCGGAAATCGAATCGTAGAGCAGCAAAAGAAACTGGGTGCCAGCTGCGACTGGGACCGGGCTCGCTTTACCATGGACGAAGGCTGCTCCAAGGCCGTCCGGGAGGTTTTTGTCTCCCTGTATGAGAAGGGCCTTATCTACAAGGGCAGCCGGATCATCAATTGGTGCCCCCACTGTGTTACCGCGCTGAGTGACGCGGAAGTTGAGTATGTGGATAAGCCCGGCCATCTGTGGCATATTCGTTACCCTCTAGAGGACGGCTCCGGAGAGGTTGTGGTGGCGACTACCCGGCCTGAGACCATGCTGGGTGACTCCGGCGTCTGCGTCAACCCCAACGACGATCGATACAGATCCATTGTGGGCAAGAATGTGATCCTGCCCCTGCTGAATAAGCCCATCCCTGTGGTGGCCGATGACTATGCCGAAATGGAATTCGGCACCGGCTGCGTGAAGATGACGCCCGCCCATGATCCCAACGACTTCGAGGTAGGTCTGCGGCATAACCTGGAGGTCATCCGGGTGCTGGACGACGAGGGCAAGGTCAACTCCTTGGGCGGTAAGTACGAAGGCATGGACCGGTACGAGGCCCGGAAAGCCATTGTGGCTGACCTGGAGGAGCAAGGCTATCTCGTCAAAGTGGAGGACTACTCCCACAATGTAGGCACCTGCTACCGCTGCCACAACGATGTAGAGCCCATCATCTCCGCCCAGTGGTTCGTGAAGATGAAGCCTCTGGCCGAGGAGGCCATCCGGGTAGTAAAGGATGGGGAGACCAAGTTTGTCCCAGACCGGTTTACAAAGACCTACCTGAACTGGATGGAAAACGTTCGGGATTGGTGCATTTCCCGTCAGCTGTGGTGGGGCCATCAGATCCCTGCTTGGACCTGCGCCGACTGCGGCCACATCACCGTATCCAGAGAAGATGCCTGCAAGTGTGAAAAGTGCGGCAGTACAAATATTGAGCGGGATCCCGATGTGCTGGATACCTGGTTCTCTTCTGCCCTGTGGCCTTTCGAGACTCTGGGCTGGCCCGAAAAGACGCCGGACTTGGACTACTTCTATCCCACGGATGTACTGGTCACTGGCTATGACATCATCTTCTTCTGGGTGGCCCGGATGATCTTCTCCGGATGTGCGCACACCGGCAGGACGCCCTTCCATACCGTGCTGATCCACGGCCTGGTCCGGGACGATAAGGGCCGGAAAATGAGTAAATCCCTGGGCAACGGCATTGACCCCCTGGAGATGATCGATCAATACGGCTGTGATGCGCTGCGGATGAACATGGTCACCAGCAACTCTCCCGGCAACGATATGCGCTTCTATGTGGAGCGGTGCGAGGCCATGCGGAACTTTGCCAATAAGCTTTGGAACGCTTCCCGGTACGTCATGATGAACCTGGGAGAAAACTTCGTCCCCGGTTTGCCGGAGAATCTGGAAATTGCCGACAAGTGGGTACTGTCCAAGCTCAACACCCTCATTTCCGAAGTCACCGAGAACATGGAGCACTACGAGCTTGGTATTGCCGTCCAGAAGATCTACGACTTCATCTGGGACACCTACTGCGACTGGTATATCGAACTGACCAAGGCCAGGCTCTACAGCGAGGAGGCGGACCGGAAGCAGACCGCTCTGCAGGTGCTGGTATACGTATTGGATCAGACCCTGCGTCTGCTGCATCCCTTCATGCCCTATATCACTGAGGAAATCTGGCAGAGCTTGCCCCACGAGGGCAAGGCCCTGATCGTGGCTAAGTGGCCTGTGACTTCTGAGGCGCTGAGCTTCAAGGACGAGGAGGCCCATATGGAGTCCGTCATGAACGCCATCCGGGCCATCCGGAACCGCCGGGCGGAAATGAACGTGCCTCCCTCCAAGAAGGCCACCTTGTATGTGCTGACCTCTAAGCCCCAGATTTTCACGGAAGGCGAGGGCTTCATCCAGAGGCTGGCTTATGCCGACCGGGTAGAGCTGCTGGAGTCCGAACCCGACAACCTGGACGGCATGGTCACCTGTGCCACTGCCGATGCCAAGCTGTTTATCCCCATGGGCCAGCTGGTGGACATCGCCAAGGAGCTGGAGCGCATCACCAAGGAGTTGGATAAGGCCAGAAAGAACCTGGCGTCCATTCAAGGCAAGCTCTCCAACGAGAAGTTCACCGCCCGCGCCCCCGAAGCTGTCGTAAATGCCGAGCGGGAGAAAGCCAAGAAGGCGGCAGACCTGATTGCCAGTCTGGAAGGAAGCGAAGCAGCACTGAAGAAGAATCTGTGACCTCTGATCCCGGCGGAAAATTCCGCCGGGATTTTCAAGCCGCAACTTGGCAAACCAGAAAAATTCATGATAGACTGAATGAAATGATATCGATTTCCTTCTGAAAGGATGCCCTTTCAGAAGGATTTTTTTATTTTGGGGCCTGTTCCGACACAAAACGTGGAAAAGGAAAGCTATACTGAAAGCAGTCAAACAAAAAGGAGGAATACCCCATGCACTTTACCAGTTTCCAGGAGGGGGATAAACTGACCATTGCCCTGACCGGAGAAATTGACCACCATTGCGCCAAAGCCTATATCCAGGTGATCACGGCAAAAATCGAGACCTATACGCCGGAAACCTGTGTGTTGGATTTTCGGGATGTGACCTTTGTAGATTCTTCCGGCATTGCTGTGGTCATCAATGCCCTGCGCAATATGACACAAATCGAAGGCAGACTCTTGCTCACCGGCATTGCGCCTCAGCCCATGCGGGTGTTTCGGGCCTCCGGGTTGGACAAGCTTGTGGAAATACGGGAGGCAGTATCATGAAATTTGACAACTACATGATTTTGGAGTTTCCCAGCAAATCCTGTAACGAGGCCTTTGCCCGCAGCGCCGTGGCCTGTTTTGCCGCTCAAATGGACCCAACGCTGGAGGAGTTGGGAGATATCCGAACAGCGGTTTCGGAAGCTGTCACCAACTGTATCGTCCATGCCTACCCGCAGAAAATCGGCATCATCACCCTACGCTGCCGGATCCTCAAGGACAATGTATTGGACATCGTCATTAAGGACAAGGGCATAGGCATCCCGGATGTGGAGAAAGCCCGTCGGCCCAGTTTTACCACCGGCGGCGCCGAGCGCAGCGGAATGGGATTCACCATCATGGAGAGCTTCATGACCACCCTGGACATTACCTCGGCAGAAAACAAAGGAACCACGGTACATATGCGCCGAAAGCTGCAGCGCCGCCAATGAGAGACCCAGAGGAGCTGATTGCCCGGATCCAAGCGGGAGACCGGGAAGCTGCCGAGGATCTGGTGGAAGAGAACGCGGGGCTTATCTGGGCAGTGGCCCGGCGGTTTCAGGGCCGGGGAACGGAGCTGGAAGACCTGTATCAGCTGGGTTGCCTTGGCTTTTTAAAGGCGGTGGAAGGGTTTGATCCGGACTTTGGTACCCGATTCTCTACCTATGCCGTCCCTAAAATCGCCGGAGAAATTCGCCGCTTTCTCCGGGATGACGGAGCAATCAAGGTCTCCCGGGGACTAAAGGAGCAGTCTGCCGCTGTGAAAGCTTCCCGGAGCCGTCTGACGGGCAGCCTTGGCCGGGAGCCCAGCCTCCAGGAGCTATCCCGTGAGACAGGACTGACGGTAGAGGAGATCGCTCTGGCGGAGACCGCCACCGCCGCCACGGAATCGATCAACCGGGAAACCGGGGAGGATGGATTTTCCTTGGAAAGTGTCCTGACGGACACGGAGGAAGAGGACCGGATGGTTGAAAAAATTGCCTTGAAGCAGGCGGTCTCCTGCCTTCCGGACCGGGAAAAACAGGTTGTTGGACTGAGGTACTTCCACGGCCTGACCCAGCAGAAAACCGCATCTATTCTCGGCATCAGCCAGGTCCAGGTGTCCCGGATCGAGCGGAAGGCACTGGCCATTCTGAAGGAAAAACTGGACGGATAGTCCCCTTTGTCCTACTTGCATTTTTCTCCATTTCAGTGTAAAATAGGGGCACACATTGATAGAAATGACAGGTGCTTTTATGAATGATTCCTTGGATACCCGATTTCGCGCGGCTCGAAAGAAATACATAGAGAGCCGCTTTTCCATGCTCAACGAGATGCAGCGGCAGGCGGTGCTGGCCACCGAGGGGCCGCTGCTTCTGCTGGCAGGCGCCGGTTCCGGCAAAACCACCGTTCTCATCAACCGTATCGCCAATATCCTGCGCTATGGCCGCGGAAGTGAGGGGATCGAAATTCCCGGCTTTGTGAAAGAAGAAGACGTGACCTTTTTGGAAAGTCTGCCTCCGGAGCCCACTGAGGACCAGTGCCAGCGTGCCGACAGTCTCTGTGCCCTGGAGCCTGCCAAGCCCTGGAACGTGATTGCCATTACCTTTACCAACAAAGCCGCCGGGGAATTAAAGGACCGGCTGGAAACCATGCTGGGGGAGTCTGCCGGGGACGTGTGGGCCATGACCTTCCATGCCGCCTGCTGCCGGATTCTCCGCCGAAACATCGACCGGATGGGCTATACCTCCAGCTTTACCATCTACGACACCTCAGACTCCGAGCGGCTTATGAAAGAAGTTCTAAAAGATATGGGCCTGAATGACAAGACCTTTCCCCCAAAACTGGTGTTGTCCATCATCGGCCGCCAAAAGGATCAGCTTATCTCTCCGGAACAAATGCTGGAAGAGAGCCGCAGCGCCTCGGATCTGCGGCTGCCGCAAATTGCCAAAGCCTACAAAGCCTATCAGCAGCGGCTGAAAGACAACAATGCCCTGGACTTTGATGACATTCTCTATGTCACCGTAAAGCTTCTTCAGCAGGAGGCGGATGTCCGGGAATATTATCAGCACAAGTTCCAGTATGTTCTGGTTGACGAATATCAGGACACCAACCACGTCCAGTACCTACTGACGGCATTGCTGGCCGGGAAGTGGGGCAATATCTGCGTGGTAGGTGACGATGACCAAAGTATCTACCGTTTCCGCGGCGCTACCATTGAGAATATCCTGTCTTTTGAGGAGCAGTACCCCGGGGCCCGGGTCATCCGTCTGGAACAGAACTACCGGTCTACTCAGGCCATTCTGGATGCCGCCAACGCCGTGATTTCTCACAATGTGGGCCGGAAGGGCAAAAAGCTCTGGACCGCAAGGCAAGGAGGCAGTCCTATCCTGGTCTACGAAGCCAATGACGAATCCGCCGAAGGGAACTTTGTGGCAGGGCAGATCCTGGCCGGGTCCCACGGTAAAGATTTTAAGGACTATGCAATCCTTTACCGGACAAACGCACAGTCCAATGCTATGGAATATGCGCTGAAGCGCAATGGCATTCCTTATAAGGTCATTGGCGGCACCCGGTTCTTTGACCGGGCGGAAGTCAAGGATATGCTGTCCTATCTCTGCGTCATCAACAATCGGTCCGATGATCTGCGCTTGGGCCGAATCATCAACAATCCCCCCAGAGGCCTGGGAGCTAAATCCATCGAGACGGTTCAGCGTCTGGCGGAAGTAGACGGGAAGAGCCTGTACAGTGTGATTTCTGATCCCTATAGTTACGCTTCCCTGGAAAAAATTGCCCCAAAGCTGCTGCAATTCAGTGCCCTGATCGAAGGCCTGGCCCAACTTCTCATTGATGGCATGAGCTTGCCTGAATTTTACGATGAGCTCCTGATCCGCACGGGCTACGCTGATATGCTCTCTGCCAAGCCTACGGAAGAGAATAGGACACGGCTGGAAAACGTCCGTGAATTAAAATCCAGTATCCACGCCTATATGGCGAACACCGATATGCCCACCTTGGCAGGTTTCCTGGAGGAGATTTCCCTGTATACAGACCTGGAGCAGTACAGCCCCGGAGATGATGCCGTGGTGATGATGACGGTCCATTCCGCCAAAGGCCTGGAGTTCCCCCATGTGTTTCTGGTTGGATTTGAGGACGGACTGTTCCCTGGTATGCGAGCTGAAGACCAGGAGGAAATGGAGGAGGAGCGGCGGCTGTGCTATGTGGCCATCACCCGGGCCAAGCAGACCCTGACCATCAGCCATGCCCATCAGCGGATGATCTACGGCCGGACCAGCGCCAGCCAGGCCTCCCGCTTTTTAAGAGAGATCCCTGAGAGCTGCATCGTAAAGCGCGGGGGTTATCACGCCACAGAAGAGCGCCGCCGGGAGCCATACGAGAAGCGGATCACCCGCACCAGCGGGTATCTTGCCAGCACAGCCCGGGCTGCCAGCGCTCCTTCAGCCCCATTGCCGGACTACAATAAGGGAGACACTGTCATGCACGCAGCCTTTGGCAAGGGCTTGGTGCTGTCCGTGGTCAAAATGGGTGGAGACGCTCTGCTTGAGGTTGCTTTTGACGACATTGGCACCAAGAAGCTTATGGCAAAAACAGCCAGCGCTCACATGAAAAAGCTGTAATAGCCTCTGCTTCTCCGGCATAGCCTTTCCCATAGGGGAGGGGTGGCCGTGAGACGCTTTTGGAAAAGGCTATTGCTGCGTCTGGCCATTGTGGCTATTTTGGCCCTGGTGGGACTGCTGATCTTTCGAAGCCTTTTTCAGGATACGCTCCAGGAGCTGGCCCAGAGTCAAGTAAAAAACGCCACATCAGACCTGACCAATGACGCTCTGACAGAGCTTTTGGAGCAGGACGCCATTGCCTACGACCGGATCGTCTACTTCGAAAAGGACCTGAACGGAAAAATCACCGCCATGAAAACCAATATTTTGGAGGTCAATCGGCTGAAAGCCAAAATTCTGGCGCTGGTCAACCAAAGAATATTGGAGCTGGATACCTCCCAGCTGGGCATTCCAATCGGCAGCTTGATTTTTCCGGAGTTCTTTTCCGGAAAGGGCTTCCGCATTCCGGTGCATATTTTATCTATCCGCAATTCAGATGCCGCTTTTTCCAGTTCCTTTCGTCAGGCAGGGATCAATCAGACGCTCCACTGCCTGACATTAGAGGTTGAGGTGGACGCCAGCACCCTGGTGCTGGGTAAAATTGAGCAGTTTTCTGTTTCCAGCCAAGTAGCCGTGGCGGAAACCATCATCGTCGGAGACGTGCCGGACACGTTCTTACACACAGGAGGCAATTATGGAACCACAGAAGAGAATACAGGATCTGACGGCACTGCTTAACGAGGCGGGTTACCGGTATTATGTGCTGGACGATCCCACCTTGCCAGACTTTGAATATGACCGGCTCCTGCGGGAGCTGGAGGACTTGGAAAAGACCTATCCTGAGTATGTCTTGCCGGATTCCCCCACCAGACGGGTAGGAGGCCAGGCAGTGAATACGTTCGGGGAGGTGACCCACGCGGTGCCTCTTATGAGCTTGCAGGATGTGTTTAGCATGGAAGAACTGGAGGATTTCTTAAATCGAACCCAAGAAGCCATGCCCAACGCCGCCTACTCTGTTGAGCCGAAAATCGATGGCCTCTCCGTGGCCCTGGAGTACGAGGACGGCCGTTTTGTCCGTGGCGCTACCCGGGGAGACGGTGTAGTGGGGGAGGACGTAACGGAAAACCTGAAAACCATCCGCTCCATCCCTATGACTCTGGAAAACGCCCCTGCCAGGCTCATTGTCCGGGGAGAGGTGTATATGCCCAAGAAGACCTTTCGCACCCTGAACGCCGCGTTGGAAGAAAACGGAGAGAAGACCTTTGCCAATCCAAGAAACGCGGCGGCAGGCTCCCTGCGGCAGAAAGATCCTAAGGTCACCGCCAAGCGGAAGCTGGATATTCTGGTGTTTAATGTGCAGCTGGCAGAGGGTGTCACCTTCACCAGCCACTGCGAGACCCTGGAATATCTGAAAAGCCTCCGCTTTAAGGTCATTCCCTATAAAAAACTGTCGGACCCCAAGAAAATTGAAGAAGAGATTCTTCGCATCAACGAGGAACGGGAAAAGCTTCCCTGTGACATCGATGGCGGTGTTGTCAAACTGGATGATCTGGCCCAGCGGGAACTGCTGGGTGCCACTGCGAAATTTCCCCGGTGGGCTGTGGCCTATAAATACCCTCCGGAAGTGAAGTCCACTGTGATAGAGGACATTGTGATTCAGGTGGGCCGCACCGGCGTATTGACCCCCAAGGCTGTAGTAGCGCCCGTCCGTCTGGCCGGTACCACCGTCACCAACGCCACACTCCATAACCAGGACTTCATTTCTCGCCTGGATGTGCGCATCGGTGATACGGTGCGCATCCGCAAGGCAGGGGAGATCATCCCGGAGATTCTGGGGGTGGACCTGAGTAAGCGCCCGGAAAACACCAAGCCCTATTTTCTGCCGGACAGATGTCCGGTTTGCGGTGCAGAGGTGGTCCGGGATGAGGACGGTGCTTTCCTGCGCTGCACCGGTGCCGAGTGCCCTGCCCAACTGAGCCGAAACATTGCCCACTTTGTCAGCCGAGACGCCATGGACATTGATGGCCTTGGCGCAGCCATTGTAGAAAGCCTGATTTCTCAGAAGCTCATCAAATCCCCGGCAGATATCTACTATCTGACCCTGGAGGAGATTTCCGGTCTCTGGAAGTCCGGCACCACCGCGGCAAAAAAACTGCTTGCCGCCATTGAGGCCAGCAAGCAGCAGGATCTGTCCCGATTGATCTATGCATTGGGTATCCGCCAGGTAGGAGTGAAAACCGGCAAGAGCCTGGCTGCCGCCTTCGGCTCCATGGATGCCCTGATGGAAGCCTCGCTGGAAGCGCTTACCGCTGTGCCGGACATCGGAGAAATCACCGCTCAAAGTATTTATGAGTGGCTCCGGCAGGACCAATCCAGGCACCTGATCCGTCGGCTCCGGGAGGCTGGACTGAATTTTGAAAGCAAACGGGTCATTACGGATACCCGTCTGGCCGGAAAAACTGTTGTTCTCACCGGAACCCTGAGCCGCTTCACCCGGGAAGAAGCCACGGAGAAAATCGAGCTTCTAGGCGGCAAGGCCTCCGGTTCCGTATCCAGAAAGACCAGCTTTGTTGTGGCTGGGGAGAATGCCGGTTCCAAGGAGCGGAAGGCCCGTGAACTGGGCATCCCGGTACTGACGGAAGACGAATTCTGGGAAATGATCCAGTAAAATAATCAACCGTGAGGGTGGCAAGTGCCGCTCTCACGGTTGAAGTGTTTTTACAGCTCCAGTCTCATATAGACCAATGTCTGGTCTCCAGAGGCCTTGGATTGAAATCCCATAGGATTCCGGCCGAATTCTTGAAATCCGGCGTGCTCATACATCCGCAGGGCCCGGTTGTTGTCCGCTACCACATCCAGCTCCAGCTGGCGATATCCGGCCGTCTTGGCACAGTCAATAGCGGTTTGCGTCAGCTTTGTTCCAATACCCAGGCCCCAAAAGGACTTGTCCACGCTGATGCCGAATTCTGCCCGGTGGCGGATCTTATATTTCACTCCCACAGCGCAAACGCTGGCACAGCCGCACAGGACTCCGTCCACCTCGGACAATAACATAACCTCTCGGTCACTTTCCAGCAATCTTTGTAAAAAAGCCCCTTCCTGCTCTACCGTAAAGCTTTTTTCCTCCGGGTAGGCCAGAAGATAATCCGTCTGCTCGTGAGTCCGGGCAAAGAGGTCGCAGACGTTTTTTGCGTCTGCCTCCTCGGCGCTTCGGATGCGAAGGCTACGGCCATCAGCTAATCGGAGGGTTTCATCGTACCGCATAAAAACACTTCCTTTACAGGGAATAATCCTCTTCGTCGTAGCGGGAAAAATCCATGGCCTTGGCCTTTACCGGTACCCGCTTAAAGGGGTCGTACCGGAAAGCCCGGCAGCTGTCCTCCGGAGCCTTGACGCCCCGTTTCACGCACAGCACCTGTCCGTCGCACAGGGCAACGCCCCGCTCGCAATAGGCACAGGCCCGGTCTATTTTCTTTCGGAAAAGCATAGCTTCCTCCTGAACTTGGTATTTGTGCTATTATACACCGTTTCCTATGAAAAAGCTATCTGTTTTTCAAAATTTCAGGAATCCGCCAAGGATGCAGACCATGGCTTGGATCCCTTTCCCCCAAAAATAATATTTCAGGCTCAACCCCTCTGCCACTTCTTTTGTCTGGGACAGCACACAAATACCTCCCAAGGCCATGAGCCCCCCGGCCACACTTTTCCGAAGCATGGCCGGCACTTCTTTCAAGCTGCAGCAACCATTGGTCAGCTCCAGCAGCCCGCCAAGGAGGACACCTGCCGTTCCTTCCACGGGAAGATACTTCGCCCCATAACAGAGGACCACTCGGAACAGGATCACTGTTACGCAGATTTTTCCCATGGTCAGTACCGCAAGAGTCAGCATATCTCCCTGAGTTTTTCCCTGCTTTGGAGCCGCGACTCCTGGGCTTCCGGGAAGCAGCCAAGCAGTGACCAACGCACCCAATATCTGAAATCCCCACAGCTGCCACCCGATCAAAGGGTCTTCAAAGGCACCTGCCACGATCCCAAAAAGGAAGGCAGGCCCCACATTGGAGCAGTAGCCCAATAGCCTCTGGGCTTGTTCCTTCTGCAGCCCTCCAGAGGCATAAGCCTGTCCCACGGCTCCGGCTCCAGCTGGATAGCCCCCCAAAAAAGCGGGGATCAGCAAACATTCTGCCCCTTCCGGCATCCGAAAAACCTTTCCCAAAAATCGAAGGAACCGGCCGGATCGTCCCCAAAGCTGCCTGGTCAGCAGATTGGACAGCAGGAAAAAAGGCAGCAAAGCCGGGACCACCGCACCGGCACAAAGTCGCAGTCCCTCCCGCACGCCTGCCTGCGCTGTCTGTCCATCCAGCAGCACCAGCCCCATGGCGGCAAAGCACCAAAGCGCCAGCAGTCTTCCTTTCATGGTCTTCACCTCGAAGGAATGTATGCAAGTTCCGCTCCCCGGATTCATAGGTATGAAACCATAGGAGGTGGAGGGCCATGAAACAGGATCTTCTTTCCCGACTTACCGAGGACCTGGAGCTGCCCGGGGAAATCCTGCCCGGACAGAGCCTTGTGGAATTGGTTGGGGACAGCCGGGTACTGGTCGAAAATCACCAAGGAGTCACGGAATACAGCCGTTGCCGGATTGGGGCCACCGTCAGCTTTGGCCGGGTCCTGGTCTGCGGGGAAAACCTGGAACTGGCCCGGATGACCCAGCGTCAACTGGTGATCACTGGCAGGGTAGAGGGTGTCACCCTGATGCGGAGGGGAAGGCCATGACTTTTTGGCGGTCCCTATCCGGGGAGGTCCTGGTGGAGCTCGTTACGGCGGACCCTGCCGGTAGCCTGGCAGCCATCGCCCAGATGGGGCTTTCCATCCGTCAAGTCCTACCGGAGGGAGAACTGACCCTGTCCTTCCGGATCCGCCGCCAAGACCTGAATGCCATGAATGGTCTGGCGGTCAAAAGAGGCGAAAAGCTGACCGTCCTGCGTCACCTGGGACTCTATTACACCTTCCGAAGCCTGGTCCGTCGGAGACTGCTGCTGATGGGGGTATCTTTGCTTCTGTTGTCCGCTTTGCTGATCCCCACCCGGATTCTCTTCTTCCGGGTCACCGGCAACAGCCGAATTCCTTCCGGAGAGATTTTGGCGGCGGCTGAGGACTGCGGTCTCCGGTTTGGCGTAAACCGCCGGGGCCTTCGCAGCGAGAAGATCAAAAATAGTCTCTTGTCCATCATTCCGGAGCTTAAATGGGTAGGGGTCAATACTTATGGCTGCGTTGCAGAAATACGAGTGGCGGAAAAGCCTCCTTCCGTTCCCATGGAGCAGCAAACCAATGGCCTGAGCCACTTGGCAGCCGCCCGGGACGGAGTCATCCAGGATGTCACCGTGACCCGGGGCACTGCCCTCTGCGCCCCGGGCCAGACGGTTACCCAGGGAGATATCCTGATTTCCGGCCTCATGGATTGCGGCATTACCCAGAAGGCCACCGTTGCCCAAGGAGAGGTCACCGCCCTGACAAGCAGGTCCTTTTTCGCCGTGACCCCAGAAAATCGCCTTGTGCGGGACGGTCTCTCGAAAAAAATCACCCGCTGGAGCCTGGTCCTCGGAAAAAAACGGATAAAATTATGGATTGGTAGTGGAATTTGGGGTACCGAATGTGATAGAATGTATCAGGAATACCAGCTGACCCTGCCCGGAGGCTTTCGCCTGCCTGTGGCATTGGCGGCAGACCGATTCTGTGTATCGCCATTGCGTGAAGAGGCAGTTCCGGAAGCGGAAGCCGGAGCTCTGCTTCGCATTCTTTCGGAAAGTTCTTTAAAAGCGGACATGCTGGCAGGGATGATTCAGAAAAAGCAGGAAGCTCTTTCCCATACCGCTGGACGATACTGCCTGACAGGTGCGTACACTTGCCGGGAGGTCATCAGCCGCCGAATCTGGGAGCAGATAGGAGATACCAATGAGTAAAGAAACAGAACGAATCGTAAATGCTGAACGTGTAGAGGATTTGATTGCCGTATTCGGCTCCTTTGATGAAAATGTACGCCGGATCGAAGAGGCCCTTGGCGTGCGCATTGTCAACCGGGGCACGGACCTGAAGGTCACTGGCGATGAGGAAATGGCAGACAAAGCTGTCCGAACCCTGGAGGGGCTGCTGTCTTTGGCCGCCCGGGGTGAAACCATCGATGAGCAACGGGTCCGCTACCTCATTACCCTTGTCAGCGAGGGAAATGAAGCCCAAATTGCCAAAATGGCCCAGGATGTGGTATGTATCACAGCCAAAGGAAAGCCCATCAAGGCCAAGACTGTGGGCCAGCAGACCTATATGAAGGCCATTGCCCAAAATACAGTCACCATTGGCGTAGGCCCTGCCGGTACCGGCAAGACCTATCTGGCGGTGGCAGCCGCCGTATCCGCTTTTCGGGAACGGACGGTGAACCGGATCATCCTCACCCGGCCTGCGGTGGAGGCAGGGGAACGGCTCGGCTTTTTGCCCGGCTCTCAATTGCCTTGCTTACGGTCTCCATAGCTGCTGCCTCATCCTCACCGTCACAGATCAGTGTAATCCCAGTGCCGGACTTGATGCCTGCTGCCATTACGTTTAATACGCTCTTTGCAATGATTCTCTTCTCACCACACTCGATGATAACGTCACATTTGAATTTCATGGCAGTCTGGGATAAAACTCCTGCCGGTCTTAAGTGTAATCCAGACGGATTTACAACGGTTAAATTCTTACTAAGCATAGTTCACGTCTCCTTTAGAATTAAT
>OGKG01000867.1_pt1 | contig 38410 bp, 49 predicted proteins | sample 1572201 | NCBI WGS metagenome assembly OGKG01 (sample SAMEA2582146, study PRJEB24529) | metagenome | biome: Human gut stool | place: China | collected 2011 | reverse complement strand
AGCCGCACGGTAATCCGCACCCTTCGTCACATCGAAAACCGTCTGCATATACGCACTCTGAATTATATCGCCCAGATGCGCTGTATCAACGCCTATTTCGGCGTTTGCAAGGCGTGAGCACATATCACTTATCTTGCTGTCAAGATCATTTAAGCGCCCTATTCTGTGGGCGTATGCAGGCGATGATAACAGTGTTTCGAGTTTCTGCTTCTTCTGCTCATCGGCGCAAGTGGCAAGAGCGGTCTTCATCTGTTCAAACATAGACTTATTCGGTGCGTTTTTGAGCATTGTTTCGGCTTCGGCAATACTCAGCTCAAACTTATCGGCAAATGTACTCAAAATGCCATCTGCTTCCCCTTGCAGATACCGTGCTGTTGCGTAATAAGCCTTACCGAGCGTATCCGCGGTGCTTTCCGCTTTTGCTGTGTAGCTTACCATTCGTCCTGCGGCTCTGTCCTCCCAATATTTCTTACTCGGATTCTTCATTGCTTTCGCCCCTTACAAGTGGTGTGTTCATAAACATCTGCTGTTGTGCCGTGATAGCGTCCTGCTTCTGCTGTCGGAGTTCTTCTGCGGCACTCTGAGGATCTTTAACAAACGGCAGGAGCGACAGCAGTGTTTCCTGCGGCACTTTACCGTCAAGCGTTGCCACCACTTGGGATAATTCAAGCTCATTTTGAGGGAGCGAGCGTGTAAAGGTTATATCTATCAGCTTCGGGTCAATATAACCGCCCTTTATGCCGATTATGTTTGACAGGCATTCAAGACGGTAACGTAAGCCTTCTGTGAAATACCGCTCCTTCGTCTTGGTAATCTGTTCAAGATTCAGAAGCTTGTACTTCATCGCAACGCCGGAAGCATTTCCTGCAAAATTGTCGTCCGACATATCGGGTACGCCCGAAATCTTGTGAATATCGGTAACAATGCTCTTTCTCAGCACTTCCACACTTGCTTCATCGAACTGCCGTGTCAGAAAGCCTATTTCACCGTCCTGCGACAGCTCAACGACCCTGTTACGCTGAATATCGCTGTAAGTTTCCGCTTTTTCGTCATCGGTTTCGCCGAGTATCTGACCTTTGATGTACATTAAGCTGTCAACGAACTGCTCCTTGTCATTGACCCTGTCTGACTGCAACGTATTATATGCGTCAATAAGGCTTATGACCTGCTCGAAATCGCCCTGTCGCTGACCGTCATTATAGATCTCATTCAGCGGTACTTTGCCGAAATAGTGCGGTACTGCCTCGCCCTCCGATTTAAGTCCGAAGTTGCTTGTAAGTTCAAAATCCTGCGTTATCGTATCGGTCATAAGCTGACACTTGAAGCACTTTGGCGTACTGTTGCCCGGCTCAAAAACGGGGTAATAATACACCGCAAATACGGGATTTTGCTCCACCGTATCATCATAAACGACAAATGCGGACAGCGGAGTGATACGGGCAAGCTTCGGACGGCTGTCAGCGTCCATATAGATAAGCTCATAGGCTCTGCCGAATATTGCGGCATCGAGTGCGAGGTCTGCGTCCTGCGTACTGCTGTCGGCATAAGAAAGGCAGTCGGTTATTGCCGTAATATCCGTATCATCTTTACCGCTGTAAGAAACAGGCGTAGCTATCAGATACGATGATGTGAACTTTGCGATATATGCGGCGTGATTTATCATAACACGGTTGTTGCACAGCATATCATCACTTTTACGTCTGTCGCAAATGTGCTGTCTGCCGCAGTAGTAATTATCCAGCATTATAAGACGTGGCATTTCGTACTTATCGTGCTTTTCTATGTAATCCCGTGCTGCTTTCGGCGTTATCATCTCCGCCGTTTTATCTGTTGTGAAAATCGGTGATGTTATCATAAAATCTCCTTAATAAATGCCTAATTTCCGCTTGCTGAGCGTTGATTTTACTATCTTTTTGCCGATATAGTCTTCGAGGGCATATCGGATAGCGTCTATAGTGTGATTGTTCTTGTCGGGGAAGTCCGCTTTCAGCTCGCCCCTGCTGTCACGATCAAGCTCATATTCGTTGAACTCACGGGCGGCATTCGGGCAACGTGTACTGTCAATAACGATTTCTTCAAGGTTTTGAAGCCACGTTATGCCGTGCTCGACGCTTCCGGGTCCTTTGACTGCCGTCCTTATGCGAAAACCCCTGTCTCGAAGTTCATCGTTTGAGCGTGGCTCGGCAGACTCGGCGATTATTGTGCCGTTCTGAGTATTTTCCTTGCGGATTGCATTTGCAATAACGTCATACTTTGCGGCGCACCTGAAAAATTCGTAAAAAATAAACAGCCTGTTTCGCTTGCTGTCGAAATGAGCTGTTATATATACAAACGGGTCTGCGCCGTAGCCCCAGTCTATACCACGCTTGATATGATCGAATGACTTTATTTCCTCGTCCGTAATAGGACGGATAGTAATGTTTGTGAACACCTCCGCACCTGTGCCGGTCACCTCTCCGAGATATTCGTGTCTGTACTGCTCCGGCTTTGTCTGCTCAAGGTGCTTTGCTTCAATCAAGAACTGCTCGCCCAGCCATTCGGGAGGTACAGAACGATAGTCGCTGTGATGCACTATCTTGTCCGAGCGGGGAACAAGCACCTCGCTGTTTATCCAGTTTCTTTGGCTTTTTGGCGGATTGAACGTGTAAAAAACGGTGTATGTCGCACCGCCTCTGAGCAGGGATTGATTGATGGTGCGTATCTCTTCCATACCGCCGAACTCGTCCGCCTCCTCATACCACACATAGCGGATATAGCCCTTTCTGACTTTGGTAGATTTCAGCTTTTTCGGCTTGTCTGCGCCACGAAATAAAATACGCTGACCTGTCGGCGTGTAGACAAGCTCAAGCGGTGACTGCCTGCACTGCCATAAGTGCGACACGCTGAGCCTTTCTATCGCCCACAATAGCTGTTCATACACGCTGTCTTTCAAATACAGTCCGACTTTTCGGATAACGACCGCATTCGCCATAGGATCTTTCATCATACCGAGCGGTATCTCTGTTGATGCAAAAGATGATTTTGTCGAGCCTCGTCCACCTTTGAGCCAGTAATGCGTGTGTCTGTCTGCCTTTATATCCTTGTGCAGATCATAGAACGAGGGCGCTATAATGTCGCTGAGTTTAACAGTCGTCAACTATCTTCACTCCCACATCCCCGTCAATGCTGACCTTCTGCGTGTACTCCCCCGTCATCTTATTCAGCGTGTCGATCGCTCTAATACGGTCAGCAGGGCTATTTTTGCCATTCTTTGCCATATCGGATAACAAAGCCTGCCGTTCTCTTGCGGTCATTATTCGTGCAGTCTGGGCGTCTTCGGTTAATTCACGGATATAGTCTGCTATCTCCACTTTTCTCAACATTTCATCGGTTCTGTGTTCAGCATAATTTTTGCTATATCCTGCTTTTCTTGCGCTTTCGGCGGCATTACCGCACTGAGCGTAATATTCGGCGAATTTCTTCTGTCTTTCGGTCATTGGCGGTACACCGTCCTTTCTTTTGGGTATAAGAATACCCGACACCGTTGTGCCGGGCTTCAGGAGGAAAACTTATTGTTGTAGTTTTCCCATTCTAATTTTAGCACACTCGATTTCGGACATCAATAGGACAACGGCGGACATTTGCGGACATTAACGGACATCAGCGGACAATTCTTTGAAATATCTGTCTAATGCCTTGCGTAATGATTCTCCGCTCGTTTCATCACACATACCTGCAACCTCGTCCCATGTAAACGTCTTAGATCCACAGCCTATGCAATACAACTTCAGCGCCTTGTGAAATCGTCTGACCGGTATTGCGTCTATAAAAGCGCATATCTTCTCGTTTTCGACTTCTATACGGCTTTTCTCATTAAGAAGCGATACAGTACCAAGCCCGTGTATATAACCTTCGTCTTTTTTTGTCACAAGCTGATATGCCGGCGGTCCCGCTGAACCCTGAGTACTTATCAGCACTTTTTTCTTGCCGAGTTGTCTGTCTATACATTCAAGCAGCTCACAATTCGCACGGTATTTTTCTAAATCTGATAGTGTCATTCTGCGTCCTCCTCTCAAAAATTAAACCATATTTTTTCTACTCGATGTTTACCCATCTGAGCCGTTGTCTGCTTCTCATCGGTATTCCACCCTGAAAGCATTGAGTTGTACAGCTGACTATCGTACCCGCTCAACACGATTTTGGACTTGCTTTCTTTAAGTACACTCAGCAGATTTATGTGGTACTCCTCCGACAATTCGCATGAATACATATTTTTCTTTCTAAGGCTCTGCAGATAGGGCGGATCGCAATATAAAAGCGTATTTTCATCGTTGTAGCGCCGTATTAACTCTATTGCGTCGATATTTTCAATCTGTGCTTCTTTAAGCCTTGCACAAATCTCCGATATTCTTCCGGGCAGATAGTTCCACATGGTTGCTGTTCTCGGCCCTCCGTAGGTCTGAACATTTCTCCACGACTTTTTACTGCTGTTGCTCGTTCCGAAAGACTGATGATACCGCACGAGCGTTCGCCGAGCTTGTTCTATGGGATCATCCGATTTATCGTAACAATTCTCAAATTCTTCTCTGGCAAACGGCGTAAATTCTGTTAGCCGTGCGAGTTCCTCCGGGTTATCCCTGCACACCTTAAAAAGGTTTACGATATTCCCGTCTATATCGTTTATCGTTTCTATGTAGGCTGGCGACTTGTTGAAAAATACTGCTCCGCTGCCGAAAAACGGCTCGCAGTATACTTTGTGTTCGGGAAAATGTGAGATAATCCATTCGGATATTCGCCACTTTGCGCCGGGATATTTTAATACAGCTTTCATTTTTCCTCCTGCTTGATACACTTGCAGGTGTAACGGTAATCTTTAAGTTTCTGCTTTGTCATTCTATCACTCCCCATAGTATCCGAAATCGTACAAATCATCCTCACGCACAATTTTTAACTCACCATCTCTTGCCTCTACAGCCCACAGATGAGGATAATCTTCCGTCACAAGAGCTGTGACAAGCGTAACACTGCCATACCTATTGTGGCTGGCAACGCAACCGGGTCTCATTTCGCACTCGTAAAAACTACTCATTTAAATTTCTCCTTTCAACTTCTGTATTCTCGCTTTAAGCACTCTCATAACTGTCTCATGTGTATCGGTTCTGTCCTTTATAGCCGCCAGAACAACCAGATACGCCACATAAACCTTATCGTACGGCGATCCCTGACGCCATAACCGGCACTTGCCCTGCTCGTTAAGCTGCTTCCTGCAATATGTGATTTCATTTTTTTGCCTCCCACGCACCACAAGTAGTTTTCGTAAGTAGTGTCGGATCGTTTTTCCAGTTTTTCCACGGCTGAAAGACGCATTCGCTTTTAAAGCACTTATTGCACTGATAGCAAGCGTGAAAATCGCCGTTTTTTTCTTTCTTCTCCTCCTGCTCGTTCATCAGCTTGCATATCTCGTGTTCGATGTACCACTTAGCCTTCTTCAAGTCTTCGGCGGCATCGCCTTTCTTGCCTGCTCGGAGTATGTACTTGATGGCATTGCCAAGATTAAAGCCAAGCTGATAGTCATCAATGATATCTATTGCTTCATACTTATTGCCTTTGTAGTGTTCGGGATGATTAATCTTCTCTCCGTTCATCCTTCAGAGCCTCTCTTCCGTCATATATTTTAGCCATTCTCTTGCACAGCTCACAGCCGTGCTTGTTTACCTCGCAAAGCAATTTGCCTATTGCTTTACCACGCTTAGCGTTATTTCTGTACGCTTTTTCATACAGCTGATACTTATCAAACTGTTTTACGGCATTCTTACGTTCTTGCGTGCCTTGTTCCTTTGATATTTCACCCTCACGGTATGCAGCATAAGTTAGGCGCATTGTCTTATATAACAAGCCTTCTGTAAGCGTTGCATTGTCCGGAAGCGGCGTATTGTGCCTTGCAAGCTCTATTACCTCATTTGCTGTCATCTATCAGTTTTAGCGCCTCCGCCGCCGATCTTGCTACCCCTGCGATAGCTCCGTAGCTTCTCATTGTTTTCAAAAACTGCTCCTGCTGAGGTCTTACTTTTCCTGTCGCCGTTTTCACTTCAATAAATACCGCTTTGCAATCGGATTTTCGGTAGCCGAACAGATCCGAAAATCCTTTAGGAAGTCCTGTTGACACCGTTCTTCCGTCTGCCGTACTGAACACTCCGACATTTGCACGGAAAATAACGCATTTTTCGCTTAGCGCAAGGCGTATGCTGTTCTGTATATCAATTTCTTTTATCTTAGCCACCCCCATTCTTTGGCTTTAACATACGCATAGCCGGGCTTATAACCTTTGATTTTTGCGTATGCGTATAGTTCCTGTATACTCCTGCATTGAGTAACGTCCTGATACTCACTTGTAATCATGATCAGCTTTGCTTCCTGCTGTTCTTTGATTTCACGCTCCGTCTTCTCGTAAACGTGTCCGCAGTTTGGGCAGACATCGGCAGGCTCGTGAGTAAAATAACACTCAGGACACTGCTTTATCTTGATCTCTGCTTGTGCTTGCTTCTTCGTTGGCGCTTTCGGTTCAAGCGTCCACTTGCGTTCTGCGTCCGGTAGCCCGTGCCTGTGTACGTTTCCGACATGGTCTATGATAATAGCTGTCTTACCAGGCTGGTATCGCATACAGCGCATAGACTGCTGTATGTACAGAGTTAATGACTTCGTAGGTCTGAGAAGTATAGACACCGAGCAGTCTGGAACATCAAAGCCCTCAGATATAAGATCAACGTTACAGAGTATCTTAATCTTGCCTGTCCTGAAGTCTGATATTACCTGTGCACGTTCTGCTTTCGGCGTACTGCCGTCAATATGCCGTGCCGGTATACCAGCGTTGCAAAACTGCTGTGCCATTGCTGTACTGTGCCTTATCGTTGCACAGTAGCATACCGCTTTACCGCCGTCTGATAACTGCTTGTAAAACTTTATGACATCACCGTATATCTTAGGTTTATCCATCAGCAGTTCAACATCTTCTGCCGAGTAATCACCACACCGTGATGTCAGTCGTGAGCAATCTGCAAGAGCAGGAGCATAATACCGATACGGTGCAAGCCTGTTGTTTTTTATCAGCCACTTTGCGGTAGGACCTTCAATGAGCCTGTCGTTTATCTCTCCCAGCCCACCGCCGTTAAGTCGTACCGGTGTCGCCGTAAGTCCGACACAGTACGCTTTCGGGAACGCTTCGTACACCTTGCGATATGTACTCGCAACACAATGATGATTTTCATCGGTAATTATAAGCGTTGGTTTTTCTGCGTCCTGCAAGTGCCGTGATATAGTCTGTACCATATTCACGCTGCACAGCTTCATATTCACGCCGTAATCGCTGAACGTGTTATATATCTGCTCACATAGTTCCTGCCTGTGTACCATAAAAAGCACACGGTTACAGTTGTCCGTTGTACGTTTAGCTATCTCTGACGCTATCACCGACTTACCGCCGCCGCACGGAAGAACTATACACGGTCGTTTATATCCGTCACGCCATGAACGTGAGAGGTTATCTATCAGATCGTTTTGATAGTCATATAACTGCATCATAATATTGCGACCATTTTGTCGACTATAACCGTTCTTTTTGAGTATTTCTCTATAGTGTTATCAACACAAATTTTGAAGTTTTCAGCGTCAAGAAAATTATTGCGATAGACTTTAAGCAAATTTACAATTTTCTGCAAAAACTCACCTAAAACCTTATTTTCAAATGCAATAGTGTGACCTTTTTCATTAGTTGTAAATTTAGATGACTTTTCTGAAAGCACAATCACAAGTGCCGTCATATACATCTTAGCGTCAAAATCAGTATAAACGACCGTTTTACTGTCTTTTCCGCACAGCCAGTCAAGTGATACGCCGAGAACGTCAGAAAGCACTAGAGCTTTATCAAGAGAGGGAATTTTTGTGCCTTCGCTTCTTTCATAGCTACTGATAGTTGTCGCCGATACGCCGATTGCTTGCGCAAGCTCGGATTGCTTCATATTTTTATCCGCTCTTGCTTTCTTTAAACGCTCGGAAAATATTTTTTTATCGTAATCTTTCATTCTTTACCTTCTTTCCTTATTATGCGTTACACCTGTTACACCAATGTTACACCTAAGGTGTAACCGTGTGAATTCGCTCTACAACTGCGTTTGAGTGCTACGGTTACACCGTTACACCGAAAATCAAAACTTCCTATAGGATTTTTTATACACGCAGAATTTAAAAATTATTAAATTACTATATAGCGGTATATCCGAAAAAGGTGTAACTTGTGTAACCGTGTCCGCAAAACCGCTCACAGAGCCGATTTAGCGGTTACATAGTGATGTAACTTTAGGTGTACCCGGTGTAACTTTACAGCTCTATATCATCGTATTTATCGTCATTTTCCGCCGGCAAGGTCATATGAATACAGCGTGTGCTTAATCCGTTGACCTTCTTGTTTACCGAGTTTTTGCCCGCTTTATCAAGCTCTATGAGGCGGTTGTCACGCAGGTAAGACAGTAATGCCTGTGAGTTGTACCCTTCTTCTTCACACACCTTGCGAAACACCGGCACCGCTATATACACCGATTGCTTGTCACCGGGAAGAACTCCCCACTGGTCGATAGGCTTGTCAGGATTATATACAAAGCGTGTCGAATTTAAAGCGACAAAACTGCATATATGCTCATACGCTCTCGGATTGACGCTTACGGAAGCCTTAGTCTTCAAAAATTCAGCTACTTCTTCCGTTTTCAGTGCCGTTTCTTCCACGCCAAGCATTTCGCACATCAGCGTGTCCGCTGTGAGTATCAGAGCGGCGCTCTGTGCCTGTTTCTGCATTATGTCGTAATCGGCTATCAGCTTTTTCTGATAGCTGTCAAACAGCTCCTCAGCGTGTTCGAAGCCGTCTTTTATCAGCTTCTGCACAAACATTTTGCCAAACGCTCCATAGTTTGCTTTTACCGTGTTTGCAACGTGTCTTGGGTCGTCAAAGAATTTCTCTTTGCACTCAATCTCGATAACACGGTTCACCGAACCGCCGCCGGAGCGTGCCGTTGTGATCGGTCTTTCGCCTGTTGTAATTACTGCGTTCTTCCACTTTGGCACAGCGTCAAGTCCGCCGAGCTTATTTCCTCTGCTCCTGCCTGAGCCTTCTGTCAGCATATATATCAGATTATCGAGATCTCGCTTGTCGTTGATGATCTGTAATTCGTCAAGTATGTACGGCAGATTGTTGTAAAACGCCGCCGTCTTTTCCATGCCAACAGTAGTAGCATTAAACGTCATGATATAATCGCCTATTTCGGGGTTTCCCCATACGCTCGCCGCCGTCATTGCAAGAACCGTTTTGGCACATTCCGTCTCGCCCCACAAATGAACCCAAAAGCAGTTACAGCCGAGCGGTTTTACAAGCACGGAAGCAAGCGAGGAAGCAAAAACCATTCTTGCCGCAACAGACTTCAAGCGGATATTTGTGTAAATGATCTCATACCACTTTCTGATGTCTCCGACAGTTTTCACGCTGTCGTAATGCTTCTTGTATTCTGCTTCGCCGTCAAACACTATGCTGTCGATATATGGTGCAAAATCAAGCTGATCATCGCTTTGAGTTATCCAGCCCAAACGGGTAACGCACTCGGTCTCGGGGATAAGCTCGGGATTTAACTGCTCGATTTTTGCAAAATACTTTACAAGTGCTTTTGCACTCTCCGATGTTACCGCTATACCGCTGTCGGACAGGTCGACTATCTTGTTTGCCGATGATATTGTCTTGCGGTCAACTATCAGATAGCGGAACACTCTTCCGCCTCGTGAGTAAGCTATTTTTATTTTCTCTATGCCTGTATCTATATTGCAAAGACGCATTATAGGCATTATCGGATGTGCGCATACCGTTTCGCCGTCAAGCGATACACCGGTATAGTCGCAGATATAGTTGCCGCATATCAGCTGTATCGGCTGCATCGGAAAATTTGTAGCCGTAAACGTTTCTGAAAGGTTCTTTGCGTATTTTCGGCAATAGTTGCCGAGCAAAGTCATAAAGCTACGTATTTTCAGCTTCGCCGCCTGCTCGGTCACTCTCGCCTTTGCTCGTTCAAACTCAAACGGATCGTCGATAAAAGCACAGCAGTATTCATATGGCTCTGTGCCCGTTAAGAAATCTTCCTTAGTGTAATCGCTGACAGGCTTGTAATTTTTAAACTCTTCTGTCATACGCACCCCTGTCAGAACGGATAGTCGTTGTCATCGGGTAACGGAATATCGTTTGTCGGCGGAGCGGCAACAACACTGTTTGTAACGGGATAGCCGGGTGCAACCGCATTGTCAAGGTGCTTGTCTTCAGGCACTTCAAGCCCTTCAAGAACCGCTCCGACCGAATGAAAAGCCATGCACTTGACCGACCAGCCTGTTGTGCCGTCCTGTTTTTCATACTCCTCGTTACGAAAAAGTCCGCCTATCAGCTTGTTCTTGAAGTTTGCGGCGTACTTGTCGCCCCATATGAGCTTAAAACTACTGCTGTTTGATTTTTCTACGCAGGTGTGGAATGTTTTTAAACCTCTGCTTGCAAGCCCTGTCTTAGTGTCAATGATAAGCTGATTTACAATGCAGCCCCACTTCTTGTTTGCTCTTGTATCGCTGTCATAACGTTTTTTGAAGAAGCCAGGCTGCTTGTCGGTCTTGTCGGTGTCAAGATATATCTTTATCATATCATCGCCGTTTCTTGATGTCGTTTCCTCGACTTTTAGTATTCTGAGAACGTGTCCGCCCGGAGCGAGCTTCTCGTACTCACCGAACTCCTGTACTTCGTTATATCCTTTTGGTTCAAGCATTTTCTTTATCCTCCGTATTGATATTAAAATATTCTCTGATGGTGTTATCTACCATCTTAAGATCGTTGTCTATAGCTGTTTCGGGGAACATATCTATAGGCGTTTTTTCAAGTGCTGTATCGTCCTCCTTATTCGTAAGGAAAACGTATCTGCCGTTATCGTAAACGCTTCTGAGCACTACCGTACACATTCCCTCTATGCAAACCTTTTCATCAAGCAGTTTGCCGATAGTCTTAGGCTTCATGTTGCCGTTATCATCAAAGTCGGTGTGCATCATAACGTAAACTATCTTGTCGGGCGGGAGTGCTTTTATATGCTCAAGTAGCCCCCAGAACTGATCTGCAACGCTGTTGTAAAAGCTGTATATCTGATTGCCTGCTCCCGTTGACGAATGTCCACGCATAAACTGATTAGTCATCAGATAACCTGCGTCGTCTATCGCTATTGATTTAGCTTTGCATTTATACAGCCCGTTGATTATTTTGCTGTAATCGTCGGTGTTTAACGTCTTAGGCGGATTCCTGAACGGTAACGGTTTGCCGATAACGTTAAACACGGCGAAGTCCTGGCAGTGCCGGAGCGATGTGCTTTTTCCGCTGCCGCTCCGTCCTACAATTAAAACCGGTATGCCCATTACTTTATCTGCAGGCTGAGTGTATCCTCAAGATGTGCGCCTGCTACCTCCTTTCCGCTTTTTATTGCTTCTTTGATAGCCGTCTTATTCGGCTCAGGCTCTTTGTAACGCAAATACTCATCGGGCAGCTCGTCTATATCGTCTATCTGCACTTCTGCACTTTTGCGGAAGGACAACTTGACACGAGGCGTTTCAAGCGGCTGACCGCCCAAAGCGTCAGAGATCAACTTGCGCAGAGAATCTATCTTTTTCTCCGCCGCCTTTTGTCTGTCGGCAAAAGCCTGTTTTTCGGCTTTCAGTGCTATTACATCTGCCTTGAGATTTTTCACCCATAAGGCGATGTTCTCAATTTTCTTCTCACGCTCAAGCTGTATCTGCTCGAACGCTTCAAGATCTGTGATTTCGCCTGTTTCTTCATCGAAAAGCGAATACAGACGGTTATCGATGTCGTATAATGTGCTCATGCTATATCCTCCGTCATCTTCTCAAAGAACTGCTTAGCCTTGCTTACAAAGAGATCGTGATTACTATCTTCGGAATTATTGCCGATGAACTCGCATAACCGCTTCGCCGCATCAATAGCTGTGGCAAGATATGCCTTGAACGTTTCCTTAGTGTCGGGCACAGATACGGTAAGCTCCGACTGCTCACGCCTAGCAGCTTCAAGTTGACTGCGGAGTTCTTCAAGTTTCTTTTTGCTTTCGGCTTTCAGGTTATTCATTTGCTCGGCATGCTCACGGTTTAAGCGGATAGTGTCCTGTAATGCGTCCTCCTGCACCTTGTCAAGCTGCTGTTCATAAGTCTTGCAGATATTATCAAACGCTGTCTTGTCCATAACGCCGTCCTTAGCCGGCTCGACTGCGACCTCCACAGGTCTGTTTTCAAGCTCCTTGATCTCTGCCTCAAGTGTCGCTATCTGCTGTGCCAAAGCATTCTTGGCTTTTTCGAGTGATTTCGCCCGCTGTGCGGCACTTGAAGCCTCTGCTTCTGCGGCGGATTTGTCGGCTACCGCCTTGTCCTTTTCCGCTCTTATCTGCCGTATCTGCTGTTCAAGCTCACGGACTGAGGTGCTTTCAAGGTCGGTGGTCTCGGTTATTTCTGTACGTTCTTCTTCAGAAAGGGAAGATAAAAGATAGAGCTTTTTCACTCCGATTTGTGTCCCCGGGGACACAAAATCAGACGGCAATTTCTCTATTACTTCTATATAACGATAAACCTGTCTGCGTTTGATTCCTGTTTCCTTTTCGCAGTAATCCTCGAATGTGTTATACCCCAGTTCCTTATAAAGCTTGCTGTCCCTCATTTCTTTAAAGCCCTTGCACATCTCATACAAGCTCTGCTGTGTTAGCTGTGCTGAGGTCTTTATTCTGCGATCAAGCTCCTGTGCTTTTGTGTAATTCACTGATAATTCATTCATTTTGTCTTGTCCTTTCACGCCATTTTGCGAACTCTTTTAATTCATCTTCGGTTGGTTCATCTTCAGGTCTTCCTTTATCATATCCGAGTATGCACACTGTATCGAAGCAACAGCCTGATAGATCTTCACTAGTTTCTACCCATTCGGGATAAATACAGAGACCGTAACGGCAATCTTGACAATATCTCATTACAGGATCTATACAGCGTGTTGGCAAGTTGTTCATGCTGTTTTCCTCCTTGATTTTGTTTTTGATTTTTTCGCCGCAATACCGTCAAGGTACTGCTGATACATCTTTTCGACATTGATTATTTCTTGTGGTTTTTCCTGTCCGCCATTTTCAACCCAGTTGTTTTTATAACCTCTGCACTGAACTATTTTATAGTCGTTTGATACCTCTATCGTGTAATACGGCTCGTTAGGTGCAGATTTTCGGCGAAGAAACATAATCGTCAGCTTGCCGGTTGCGTGCCTTTCGGCATATCCGCCGACACAGTGGCTTAGCTTCTGACCTTCGGCAACTATTTCGTCTGTGCTGACGGGCTGACGGATAAAGTAATCACCAATCGAAAATTCAAGTATCTTTCGCTTTAATTTCAAAGTGTTCAGCTGTTCAGCCAGTTTAGCGTTTTTCTTCGCTTTTTCTTCACGTTCCCGTGCCTGCCGCATAGCTTCTGCACGCTCGTGAGCCGCTTTAAGATTTTTCGGAAAGCATATCTGTCTGTCGCTGAAATCGGCTTCGAAGCTCTGCATTATACGGACATAATCCATATAGTCATAAATCGGGGTTTTCTGCTTTACAAGATACTTCATAATTTCGTATCTGTCGGCAGGTAACAAAACGAGTCTTTTTTCAAGTTCGTCAAGTGTGCCAAAAGAATAGTGAACAAAATTGAATGTATCAATAAGACATTTAAGGTCGATAATCTTAGGAAATGCCTCTCTCGCTTCAAAATAATCTCTGTACCCGATTTGTCCTTTGCGGATTGCCCGCATAACATCTTTTGTTACACCGAGCATTTTGTGCGGTTCGGTTTCAGCCCAGTTGATCATGTCTTTGTTGCACTTTACGCTGTTATATAAGCCACACTTAACGAGCGCCTCAACATTTTTGTGCGACTGCCAGAACCGCAGATATGATATGCTTCCGAAGTTCTCGCTTATTGCCGAATGAGCACAAGCTGTTCCTTTTAATGCGGGAAAATTAACTAAGGTATAATAATCCCAATAATTTTGAAATACAGGCTCGCTAAATTTTGCTCGTAGCCCCCAGCCTGTCACTACCTTTGTGTAGTAACTGTTTTTACTCTCCCATGCGTATTTAGGGCCATAACGGAACGCTTGATTTGCCGTGAACAAATACCGCTGAACCTCATTGATTGCAATATGCGGCATAATTTCACGAGCATTAAAAAACAGCGTAACCGTATAAAACCGTATGTACAGATTATCGGTCTTGTCGTCTGACAAAAACACTCCGACATTTGATTTGCACTCAACAACCGAGCCGTGAAAGTTGTGATAATTGTATATTGCAGTGACAGTTTCGCCGCAGCGCGAGCATACGGTAGTCTGTCTGTGTTTGATCGAGCTGTCATACTCACCGGGATACAGCTTTTCTTCGCATGCCGTGCAATATGCTGTGCCGCCATTATCTATAATAAGATACTTAATCGGCAACGTCTTTCTAATTTCACGTTCAAGCTCCGCTGTAAGCGGCGGAAAATTGTCTGTATAGCTTTCGGCTTTTTTTCTTGTCATACTGCCGCACCTCAGAAGTCGAGCAGGCTGTCAAGGTCAAGCTGTAGCTTGCCGCTGTCTGCTTCTGTGGACGTTTCGTTGCTGAATCCGTTATCACCGAGATCAAGCGTCATAGTGCATTTTATATCCGCACCGGGAAAGTAAAATGCTACTGCACGCTTGTAACAATCGAGATCGGATATATGTTCCTTAACTCCTGCAACGCTTGCCTTGAGGCAGTCGTCAAAAGACTTGTCCGACTGCTCTATAGCCTGTGCAAATTCGCTGTTCTGCTTTGCAAAAATGCAGATCTCGTCAAGCACATAGGGCTTAACAACGTTTTCGTATTTGCCGAGCTTTGCGTCTGTCAGCTCAGCTGTAAGTTTTTCTTTGATACTCATATTGACTTTTTCTCCTGCCAGTGTTATACTGGTCTTGTGTTAAATTTGCTTTGCTCCCTTCGGGGAGCTCTTTTTTTACTCTTCTTCGATGTCCTCAACATCATATCCGCACTCCGGACAACACGGTAATGTTTCCCACGCAGGTGCGCCATGACATTCTCCTCGATACTCGGTGTAATGTCCGAGTTCCGAGGACGAGCCTGTCCAGTCGCAACGTTCGCATTTATACATCGTCTTCGTCCTCCTCGTCCTCAGCGACAATTTTTAACTCATCTACGATACCGACAAGTGCCTGAGCAATTGCCATTACTTCTTCGTAAGTAGCAACCGTTGTGCTAACTTTAAACTTCATTTCTTCTTTCCTCTCTTTCTCTGTATCTCCGCCACCTGCCTTGCCCGGCGGTAGTTTTGCTGTTGCTCAATTGTGGCTCTCGCCTTCCAGGCAACATACTCGCCGTAGCTCATGCCGTGATCGGTGGCTTCTTTGGCGATTTGTTCAAGATCTGTCATCGTGTCCGCCTCCTATCATATCCCTATACCACACACGCATCAGCCATCCCAGTCCGTACCAGACCGCAACAGCGACTATTGCAACGGGGAGCATCTCGCCGCCGACCGCACGATAGCCACGCTCGGCGTATGCCAGTGCCGACATCGGTATGTACATCATCACGGCCGCACAAGTGGTTATCCACAAGCGCAGGAGCTGAAAGAGTATGTAGGCGAGTATCTTAGATATTTTCATTTCTACCTCCTGTAAGGCTTGTCCTTTTTGGACTTCCTTGTTTTTATTAAGCGTTTGCGCTCGCTTTTTCAAGTGCTTCGCGTCTTGCCTGTCTTTCGAGCAGTTCATAGCAGAGATCCGATAATCTCTGCCGCTGAGCTTCCAGCTCTTCCGGTGTCTTGTCACGGTAGCAGTCGTCACATATCTTGATATGTGTGTGGCCTATGTAGTAGTCCTTTACTACATGACCGTCAGGTACAGGTCCGTATTTTTTCATGGTATCACCTCCTTATATATGTATGTAATTAGTTGATTGTCCTATGGCTATCAAATAACCTATGGTTCACTAAGCCACATCAGGCTTATTCCCTTATTAAGTTTACTTAACTCTGTTCGCAAAAAAAATAATCTGGAATTTTGCCAACAGGAATGTCGAGAATCTGACAAGCGCGAGTTATTTCCGAATGGGAAAAATCGCTTTTTTCATTTAACTTATCAGAAAGGGAAGCAGGAGAAATATTAAGCATATTAGCAAATCGTTCCTGCGTTTTGCATTTCTCTTTAATTTTCCCCCTTAATCTGCTGTAATCAAACGACATATTATCACCTCTTTTCACTGTGTTAAGTTTGCTTAACCACAATAAGTATAGCATGCTTAACTCGAGATGTCAACGCTTTTTTAAAAATTTCTTTAACTTTTTTCAAAAAAGCTTGACATTTGCTTAACTTTATGCGATAATAGCGGAAAAGAGGTGATAAAAATGGTAGCTACTTTCAAAGAAAGACTTATAGAAGCAATGAAAAAAAATAATATGAAAGCAATTGACCTCTCTGAAAAAACGGGAATTAGTAAAGCTCGTATTAGTCAATATGTAAACGGAGTCTATATTCCAAAGTCTAAATCAACCCTCGCTATCGCAAAAGCATTAAATGTTAGTGAAACTTGGTTAATGGGTCTAGATGTTCCTATGGAGAGAATAATTAGCAATAATACCGACTTACTATTACAGGGCAATTATAATCCCCTTGAATACCGCTCGTCATCAGATGTTGTTAAATATCTGCGCGAAAGTAAAAACATGACCCGTGCTGAATTTGCTTCAGTGCTTCACTGTACAGAAAAAACAATTAAGAATATCGAAGAGGGGCACAAGTTAGTCAGCATAAATTTAGCAAGAAAAATATCCAATTGTTTCGGACTACCGATGCCGAATACATTATTTTCGGCTACACTGTACGACAGATATCAAAAACTCAACAAAAGAGATAGTGCGATCGTTGATACACTTCTTGAGCCGGACGAAGAAGAATATGTAACAATTCAGACCGCCGCACGCGGAGGCGATGAACCCGGGGAAAAGAAAATATCAAAGAGCGAAGCAGAAAGAATATTAAGAGCAATACCGCAAAACGACAAGTACGACTAATGTATAAATAAAAATCATCTCAAGGTAAACAATAACCCTGAGGTGATTAAATGGACTATGCAAAATACAAAAACGTCCGTAACGCGAGCTGGCAGTGTCTGCTTGATTGTAACATCAGATTATTGCCTGTGCCTATAGGCAGTATCTGCCGCATTTACGACATCGATGTTATTGATGATGATAATAACTATCTCAATGCGAACGAAAGCGGGAGGATAGTAAAAATAAACTCTGAAATAGCAATAGTAGTCAACAATACAGAGCCGAAATCTCGTTGCAGATTTTCGATCGCTCATGAACTCGGACATTTCCTACTCGGGCATTTAGGTGACGATGTAACACAACTCAATAGAGCGCGTACAGAAGTCAAGCCTGAACTTGAAACACAAGCAGATATGTTTGCGGCACGGCTATTAGCACCCGCTTGTGTCTTATGGGGGCTTGATTTGCATACAGCCGAAGAAATATCCGAAACTTGTAATATTTCTCTGCAAGCAGCAGGCTTTCGCGCTGAGCGTATGCAAGAACTCTATAGACGTAATCGCTTTTTAACATCGCCATTAGAGCGCAGATTATACGATCAATTCAGAGATTTTATAGAGCACAATCGCCGCAGATAGCGGCGAAATACATAAGAGGTGACAAATGAGCTTATTTAATTTACTCTTTGGTAAGAAAAAACAGCCTGTAGAAAACAACCCGACTTCTACAGAGCTCCCTGCCGAACTAACAAATGCGGATGATGATCTTGCTAATACTCGTTTTCTTAACTGGTATATTAAAGGAAAGCACAGTTCTTTTCCAAAATGGATGCACTATGAATGCAAAATAGATGATCCGCGTTCAAAAGAAGAGCAGATGATAGGCAGAGGTTTATTACAGCATTCCGGAACAATAAAGGGCGTTACCGACTGTGTTCTTACGGACGCAGGAAATGATTTTATCAAAGAGCACGCCGAATTGCTGACAGCTATAGAGTACCAGAGATACGGTATTACAGTTGACGAGTATATTTCAGAGAAAAGAAATCTTGGCGATACTGTGCCTGATGAAGTAGCGAAAGCTATACTCAGCCGAAGACTTAACGACGCTTTGCAAGAGCAACAATACTGTGCTTATCGTAACGTACTGCTTTCTTTAGCTGAACTGTCTAAAAGTTCTAAGAATTACGAGGAAAGTTTACAGTATTATCTTTACACTCTTCGCATAGATTTGTCAGGATTAGAAGATGGCGGAAATTTAGCTTCTTATCAGCTTATCATCGCTCCGGCTGTCAAAAAAGCTATTTATGAATACAAAGACTATTATGTACCTAAAATGCTTATTGCTTGTCAAAAGCTCGAAATTCCTGATTCTATCGTCAGTTTTGCGACATTCAAGAAAATTGTTGCAGACATTCTTGCAGGCAATAATACGCTTGTAACAGATTTTGTATCACAAAGAACGATGAAAAAATATGACAATGTTCCAAGTGAGGAGGAGCTTGACAGAGAAATAGCAAAACTGGGTAAAGGAATTGACGCAACGCTCCGCCGAAGGCGTAAATTGAAATGAAACTATAATGATAATCGGAAAAGCGGTCGCTGTTATTAAGCGGTTAAAGTGAAGGAAAGGATATACCATATGACCTTAACAGATGTTACTAAAAAATTCCCATCGTCTCCGTTCTTATTTATTGGCTCAGGTATGTCAAGAAGATATATAAACCTTCCTGATTGGAAAGGGCTTCTTCAAGAAATGACTAAGAAGATTAATTCTGATGATTTTGCGTATAACTATTATGAAAATAAAGCAAATTCAGAAGATCTCAAATATGGCTTAATGCCTAAAATAGCAGAATTGATTCAACACGATTTTGATAACAAATGGTTTACAGACCCAACAATAAGATCCAAAAGTCAAATAGTTAAAGACCAAGTAAAACAAGGAGTATCACCATTTAAAGCAGAAGTTGCAAATTACATAAAAAATAATACTTCTATTAACTCCGAATACCAAAATGAAATTAACCAGTTAATATCGGCATCTAAAAAAAGTATTGCTGGTGTTATAACTACCAATTACGATTCTTTCTTAGAGGATCATTTTACTGATTACAAAAAATACGTGGGACAAAATCAGCTAATTTTTTCCGCCATTCAAGGTGTCGCAGAAATCTATAAAATACACGGTTCCATAGAAGAGCCTAACTCGATTGTAATAAATTCTTCTGATTATGCAGAATTTAACAGAAAAAGCGCGTATTTGGCAGCTAAATTAATGACGATTTTTTTGGAATACCCAATTATTTTCATGGGATATTCGATAAACGATCGTAATATCCTTGACATTATACATTCAATAGTCGATTGTTTAAATGAAGAACAACTCAATCAATTGTGCGATCGGTTCGTGTTCATTGAATACGATAGTTCAAAAACAGAACCGGAAATAGCCCAATATACATTAATGATAGATACATATCCTTTGTTAATGACTAGAATTATAACAGCTGATTTTCTGCCTATTTATGAGGAATTGTTAAAAAGAAAATCAAAATTGCCTGTAAAGTTGTTGCGTCTATTCAAACAAGAAATATACAATTTTGCAATTAACAGTAAAGCCACTTCAAAAATACAAGTTACCGATTTTGATGACGAGCGAGTTTCCGATGATGATCTCGTATTATCTATAATAGGAAAAACAGATAATATAGGTAAAAAGGGGCTAAAAGGCATTACCGGCGATGATTGGTATCGTAACATAGTATTAGGTGATCTCGGCTTTTCTGCTGATGATTTACTTGAATATGCGTTTTCTACAATTCGCAAACAAAATTCAGATAAAGTGCCGGTTCATAAACTTTTAAGTCAAGCTACTAAACAATTTCCAGAATGCACCGAATACGCTAGGGCACAAACCTTTGACAAGATAATATCAAAATCAATAAAAAATGCGCGTTCATCTTTAACCAGTGACTGCCATTCAGTTTCTAGCATACAAAAATATTATGAAGATGATTTGGAAAAATCGACTAGATACATGGCTTACTTAACAGAAGATGAATTTGACCTGCAACAGCTTGAACAATTTTTGTCTGACTTGTTTAAAGACAAAAATATACTTGCTTCATCTAATCCACAAACTCGAACAAATATAAGACGTTTAATTAGAGTGTATGACTACTTAAAATGGGGAAAAAGAAAAGAGCCTTTTGACTAAAGCACATGCAAGCATGCACCGTACAAAAGACCCCTTTATGAAGTGAATATAAAAACTCACCATCTGATACAGCACTTAAATAATGTGTCGTATCCTTTAGTGTTATTCATTTTCTTCATTCCAGGTTTCATTATATCATATAAAGAGCAAGATGTAAATATACATTTTGTAAAATTTTTTTCGTTTCTGTTTGTATTTTATGTAGAAATAAGAAATATTACAGCACACTACAAATTCACCAGTGGAAAAACTATAAAAAGGAGGTATCACAATGCCTAATTATGCTATATACCTGCGTAAATCCCGTAAGGACAACGAAGCCGAACAGCGTGGAGAAGGTGAAACCCTTGCACGTCATAGGAAGCTGCTGCTCGATTACGCAAAGTGTGAGGGACTTCACATAGCTAAAATCTATGAAGAAGTCGTTTCCGGAGAAAGCATTGCAACACGTCCGCAAATGCAGTTGTTACTTGCCGATGTGGAACAGGGGCTATATGACGGCGTACTTGTTGTCGAGGTCGAACGTCTGGCTCGTGGCGATACAATGGATCAGGGGCTTGTCGCTCAGACTTTTAAGTACAGCAACACAAAAATATACACTCCTATGAAAGTTTACGACCCGAACAACGAATTTGACGAGGAGTATTTCGAGTTCGGGCTATTCATGAGCCGCAGAGAGTACAAAACCATAAACCGCCGTCTTCAGCGTGGCAGGAGAGCTTCTGCGAGTGAGGGAAAATACATTGCCGGCAGAGCACCATACGGGTATGAGAAAATAAAAATCCCGAATGATAAAGGAAACACGCTCCGCATTATTCCCGAACAGGCAGAAGTCATAAAGCAGATATATGACTGGTATGTCAACGGCCTTAACGGTGAAGATGCAGGACTTAGCAAAATAGCTACCAAACTTAACAGCTTAGGCATAAAGCCGTATCGGAACGATTACTGGAGCAAAGAAACTCTGCGTGATATAATCACAAACCCGGTGTATGCAGGCTATATCCGGTGGGGATACCGCAGGAACAAAAAAACTGTAGTAGACGGAAAAACGGTAACGTGCCGTCCTGTAACCCTCGATGAAAACTGTGTGCTGTCAAAAGGTCTGCACGAAGCTATAATTCCACAAGAGCTTTATGATAAAGCACAGCGCAAAATCAAGTCAGTACCTCCACCACCTGTCGGATACAAGAAAGAACTTAAAGGCTCTCTTGCCGGAATAGTAATATGTAAAAATTGCGGTCATAAAATGACTTTGAGAAGTCCGAGTACGAAAGATAAACCTCCGTATCTTGTATGCCATTACCGCTACTGCGATAACGTATCTACGCCGTATGATATAGTCGAAAAACGTGTACTTGATACGCTGCAAGAATGGGCAGAAAAATACAAGCTCAAGGAGAAGCAAAACAAGAAGAATAGCTCCGGCTCTATAGATATGCTGAAATCTTCTGTTGAAAGCGCTAAGAAAAAAGTCGCAACGCTACAACAGCAACTTGACGGTATGTGCGATCTGCTTGAACAAGGTATATATACTCCCGATATGTTCCGTCAGAGATCCGTTTCTGTGACAGAAAGAATTACAAAAGCCAAAGCGGAATATGAACAACTGTCAGAACAGCTTGTATCTATGGAAAAGCTGTTGACCGAGAAATCAACTTTTATTCCAAAAGTTGAACACGTTCTGAAAATATACGACACTCTGAGCACTCCGGCTGATAAAAACAGAGTTCTCAAAGAAGTAATCGACCACGCCGAGTATTCGAAAACAAAAAGCGGCGCATATAAAGGCGTATCTGTCGATGATTTTAATCTGACAGTGTTCCCGAAAATGCCTTTGTAATCACGAATGTTATAGTGCGTGTATAGACGAAATCTTCGGCGGCTATCCGTGGTATCACAACGAGGAAATTCTCTACAAACCGGGCTTCCCGTGGGCTTGCTCGACCGCATCCCGTGCAGATCTGCTCTGCGAGGGGATACTGGGCGACATCGACCCGAATGATTATGTCAACTTCTGCTGTAACGAAACGCTTAAGAACACCGAATATCTCGACACCGACAGCCGCAAGGACAGACGTATGCGTGAGATGTTCATGCTGAACTTCTATTGGTTTATGCAATGCCTGCTTGACCGCAAGGACAGAATGAGTATGGCTCACGGGCTTGAGGTCAGAGTGCCGTTCTGCGACCACAGAATCGCCCGTTACGCTTTCAATATTCCGTGGGAGATAAAGGCGGCAGGCGGCAGGGAGAAAGGCATTGTCCGCCGTGCGATGAAAGGCATACTGCCCGACGATGTACTCTGGCGCAAGAAATCGCCGTATCCAAAGACCCACAACCCGACCTATCTTGCCGAGGTTATCCGCAGGATGAGGGCGGTGCTTGCCGACAAGGATTGCCGCCTTACCGAGATTGTCAGCCGTGAAAAGCTGTTACGGCTGTGCGACGATCCGACACTGTTTGAGGGCAACTGGTACGGTCAGCTTATGACCTCGCCGCAGATCTTTGCATATCTCTTGCAGATAGAATATTGGCTCAGGCGGTATGATGTGAGGATTGATAGGCAATAAACAGAAAAACGGACATCGGTAAATGCCGATGCCCGTTTCAGCTTATAGGAAAGTCTGTTTTTTATAAAATAGAGTGGATTCCATATCCCTATAAGAATGCTTTGTTGGCTTTGCGACCACAATCGCAGGGAAGCAAAACAAACAGAGCGTTCATTTAAAGGCAAGGGTGATAGTGCGAGGCAAGGCGGTTGATGTGCTTTTTGAGAGGGTTGTGGGAATGGAGAGGTTGGTGGGTGTAAAGCAATCCCTCCGTCTTGACGGCAAAAAAGTTTGCAACATAAAAATGGTTGGCATATTGCAAGCAGAAAGCAATAATATCAAGGCTTGTGCCTTGCCGTCAATCCACCTCCCTTTGACAAGGGAGGCAAGTGTGATGGTGCAAAGCAAGGGATAGTGCGGTTTTGGGAGGGTTGGTGCGGGGCGAGGGATTATTGTCCTTTTACAATGGTTGTGAGAAGGGCTATATTCGGTGCGACGATCCGACACTGTTTGAGGGCAACTGGTACGGTCAGCTTATGACCTCGCCGCAGATCTTTGCATATCTCTTGCAGATAGAATATTGGCTCAGGCGGTATGATGTGAGGCTCGACAGGCAATAAGCATAGAAAACGGGTATCGGCATTTTACCGATACCCGTTATATTTTACTTCTTTGTTCGGACTGTCAACAATATCTGTCGATTTTCTCAAGAACGGCAATAAACCGCTTATCATCACGGATAGCGTTATATCTGTCCGCCTGCATTTTATCGTACAATTCCTTGCAGTCCGTGAAATCGTAATTCTTGATAGTATTGAACGGACCATATTCGAGATTATTTACAAGCAGAGATGTGTGCCGTGCATTTTCGGGTAGCGTATCTGACATTACAGCAAATTGAGCCGCTTTTTCAAGACTTGATAACGCGAGCTCATAATCGCCCTCAGACATAGCCAGATCAGCAATATACCTATGCGTAATTGACACTGTACCGCTGTAATTAAGATAATCGCCGTCATCAAATACAAGTTCAAGAATCGCAAGCGCCTTTTTCATTATTTCTATTCTTTCCGCATCGGACATAGTTTCATTCCTGTATCCGAGGTCAGCCAGATTTATTAACGCACACCAAAATATACTTGTATACCACTTTATTGCACGTTTCAGATGTGTTTTCTGCTGTTCTCCCTCATATAAATCCCCGAGAACTACTGTATCGGTACATCCTATATTGGGAAGCTTCTTAGCGTATTCAATCGCCTTTTCCTTTTCTCCGAGACTTGAATAGATATAGCAAAGCTGCTGAGTTGTTTGGTTAATAATCGCACCGTCTGTGCAATGCGATAAAATACGATTTCCTATTTCGGCAGCCTCACGATTGAAGCTGATTTTTTCTTCTTCGGACAATCCCCGACCGTCTTTGTATTCACAGAATGCCAGTTGATTGACAAGCCTGAATTGAAGCTCATAATTTGTAGGATAGGTTTTTACCGCATCACGCAGTAGCAGAATATTCTCATAGATCAAGCCCTTTGAGCCATTCTCTTCAAGCTGTCCGAGCAATTCTTTTAGCTGTTCCTCGCTCCTCCAATTCTCCATTCCCATAAGCTCGTCAAGAGTAATTTCAAAGTAGCTCGCAATAGTCGGCAATAGCGTTATATCGGGATAAGTCGATCCGTTCTCCCAGCGGCTCACTGCCTGTGCCGACACACTTAGAACATCAGCAAGCTGTTCCTGTGTAAGCTCACGCTGTAATCGGAATTTCTTTAGGTTTTCGCCAAGTTTAAGCCCTAGATTTAGCATAGTGTTTTCCTCCGTACTGTTCATTTGGAGCTCCTGCTATAATAATATTCGATTTCAGCAGATTTGTCTATAGCTCGTTTGTTGAGAAGAATTCAACTATAGTGAGAGTGATTGCCGGATGCTTACCGAACTTTGTTGATATATTATGAAGTCTAAAGTGCTTTTAATTTATACACATATAAGCTGAACCTAAGTCATATGGAATAAACCGTTCCGCAAATTCTATTACCGACTTTATTTGATTATATCTCCGGTTATCCTCTCCGTTTGTTCCCTCGATTATATCAATGATTCTTTCGTTTTGCATAAAAGTCAGTTTCCAGTGGTTCCGTCAATAAGTGCTTTACCGTGATTATCGGAATCATAGCAAAACAATTCAGAAGCCGCCGGGTTAATAATATGACCTGCCGTTTCTTTATTTATCCGAAACAGAATGTCATCATTGCTATGGAGAGGTTGGTGGGTGTAAGGCAATCCCTCCGTCTTGACGGCAAAAAAGTTTGCAACATAAAAATGATTGGCATATCGCAAGCAGAAAGCAATAATATCAAGACTTGTGCCTTGCCGTCAATCCACCTCCCTTTGACAAGGGAGGCAAGTGTGATAGTGCAAAGCAAGGGATAGTGCGGTTTTGGAAAGGCTGGACGGAGCGTAAGATATTGAAATTGATAGAAGTGCTATCATAAAAGCTTCTAAGGCATTAACAATCCCCACCGTCACGGCTCGGAATAGTTTCAGAATCGTAAAAGCAGGACTATCTGAATACTGTACAGCAAGTCGAAAAACCTCTACAGCCGTGCCACCTCCCCTTTTTCGAGGGGAGGCAAGTTTAGTGCGAGGCGAGGGATAGTTTACAATAACAATGATATTTAAAGCGGTCACAGCTTTCCACCGTGACCGCTTTATATTGATTATCGCTTTGTTTAACCACGCCGTTCTGCTAATCTTAGCTGACCGCCGACAATTCCAAAGGCGGAACTTGAAGCGGCTCACAGCCGCAGGCGGAATTTGAAACGGCACATTGCCGTCCGCCGTTTCGCTATTCTGCGAATAGCTCAGACAATTCCAAAGGCGGAACTGTCAGCGGCGACCCGCCGCTTAGCTGTCGAGGGTTTTGGGACCGTCTATTTTTTCGCCTAAGAACTTGGGCAGCTCCATACCTGCCTGGTTGAACATTTCACCCATAGGCGGAACAGCTTTCATTATACCGCTGATAAAGTCGGCTGTGGCGGTCTTGCCGTTTTCGCCCTTTGAGCCGCCGTCCCAAACGGTTACCTTGTCTATCTTGATGTTCTTGATAGCTTCTACCTGTATCTTCATCAGCTCTTCCATATTGTTTGCAAGAATCAGCTTGATTGCGCTGTCCGCGTTTCCGCCTGCGGCATTTACAAGCTCTCTCATACCGTCAGCCTGCTTTACGAGTATCTCCTGAGCACCTCGTGCCTGTGCTTCCATCTTTGCATAAAGAGCATCAGCCTCACCCTTTGCGGTACGGCGTGCAACCTCAGCCTGAGCCTCGGCCTCAATCTCAGCCTGCTCCTTGGCAATCTTAGCCTTAACGATTATATCCGCCTGCTGAGTTGCGGTTTCGAGGGCGGCACGGGTCTGTTCTGCCTGCTGCTGTGCTATGTAGGCTTCTTCCTTTGCCTTAGCTGCCTGAACAGCTTCTGCGGCTGTAGCAAGACGCATTGATTCCGCTTCCTTTTCACGTCTTAAAGCCTCAGACTGAGCGACCTCGATCTTGGACTCGTTCTCACCCTTGATAGCAAGAGCGTTTGCGGCAGCGACCTGTATACGCTGGTCACGCTGTGCGTTAGCCTGACCGATCTCACCGTCACGATCCTTTTCGGCAACGGATTTCTTCGCATCGTTGATAGCCTTTGCGGCAGCTTCCTTACCGAGCGCTTCGATATATCCCGACTCATCGTTAATATCGGTTACGTTAACGTTGATAAGACGTAAGCCTATCTTCTTAAGCTCAATCTCAACGTTGTTTGATACGGCAACAAGGAACTTGTCACGGTCGTTGTTTATCTCCTCGATCTCCATAGTAGCCACTACAAGACGTAACTGACCGAATATAATGTCCTTTGCAAGCTCCTGTATCTCGTTCATTCTCAGACCGAGCAGACGCTCAGCGGCATTCTGCATTATACCAGGCTCTGTCGAAATACCTACTGTGAATCTTGATGGTACATCAACACGGATATTCTGCTTTGAAAGTGCGTTCTTCAAGTCTACATTGATAGATATGGGCGTTAAGTCCATAAACTGATACGACTGGATGATGGGCATAATGAATGCCGCACCGCCGTGTACGCACTTTGCGCTTCTTGCCTGACCGTTCTTGTCGCTTCCGACTTTACCGTAGATAACAAGTATCTTATCCGACGGACACTTACGGTATCTTGATAAGATACCCATCAATAATGCGAATACGATAACTACCGCAACGCATATTGCAATTAAAATTTCGGGCTGCATGAATATTTCCTCCTGTAACTTAGAAATTGCTTTATTGCTTATTTATCCTTTTCAACCGCCACGACATCGCCACGCACGTCTATTATCCGCACCTGCGTTCCCGTGGGGATTGCTTCCTGTTCATCGGTGACAGCCGAAAGCTCTATGAAACGCTCTCCTGCCGCTATTGTCACCTTTCCCTCTCCGCTTTCGTTTGCGGGAATAGGGATATACACCCTGCCCTTTTCACCGAGCAGTCTGCGCACGTCAATGCTTCCGTCCTGAGTGAGCCTTCTTGTAAGCTGAAGCACCTTTGCAACTCCGAGCATTGCAAGGAATCCCAGCACAAGCGCAATTATTATAGCTATCGCAACGTGAAGTCCGAGCGAGGTACATATAATACCAGTCCAGCCGAATACGCACAGGAATGTCATAATTCCCTGCAATGTGAAAAGCTGCATTGTACCGAAGTCCGCTGGATTCGAGCCGTCGCCGGTCGTCATATGGTCGCACCCTTCTATTGCGTGAGCCGTCATATCCGTCGGTATGTCCGCAGGAACATCGGCAGGCATATCGGGAACATCTCCAAGACCGTCTATTCCGCTCGTGTCACTGAACTCAACACCTTCTCCGCCGTGACCTATACCTATCATAAGCAGGATAGTCTGTATCACTATAATTAGCGTTGCGGGTAAAGCTATGCAGTAAAAGACCTGCATTGTAATACCGAGCGAATTCCACCATTCAAACATATCTTCCACCCTTTCTTTTCATATAATACTGCTGCCAAAATATTTTTCACGGGCCATCCGTGAATGTCGGGTCTGTCACTTGTTGTAATAGCCCAACGTGAGAAGTATAAGAAAATTCTTGTCGGTCAGCGTCCATTGCTCATTTACATATTTGAACTCGATAGTATACTCGAATTCTTTCGATTTGAACTCCTTGTCGCCGATAACGCTGTCTATATAATCCATCTGCGCATTGTAGTCATTCTTGAATTCCGAATTTATCTTTGAATCGGTCTTTTCGTTGAACTTCTCCATATCAAGAGCGGTAAAGGTTCCTGTGACACTGCCTGTTCTGGTTTCCTTGTCAGCCTTTTCGGTCAGATTATCATAGGTAACATAATTATCGAATATAGACGCTAAGGTAGCGGAATATCGTGAGAGCCATTTTGCGTCATAATCTGTGCCTGTATCGGTAAAATAAAGCTCCATACTCATTTTGGAGAAGCTGCGGCAATACTCCGCAAGACTGTCATAATCCTTGATTTTTGCAAGCGTGAATATCTTTTCAACGGTTTCCTTCGGAGAAAGCTGTACTGCGGAGGTTTCTCCCTTATCAGAACAGGCGGTCATCGCAACCGCTGTCGAAACCGCACAGAAAAGAACCGCCGCCCTTAATAACGTTTTCTTTAATCTATATGAAAATTTCAATTTTAATATCCTTTCTGCCTATAGCAGACCTTGCTATGTAAATTTAATTTACCTTAATTATAGCACATTTGAACGAAATGTCAATATCAAACTTTGCAATTGTAAAAAATAAGCAGTTTGCACAATATAAACCTATGTTTTTTGTGCAATACACAGAAAAACGACATTATTTGCGCCTGAGTTCAAAAAATTTCGGCAAATGCACTTGATTTTTTTACGGCTATCTGCTAAACTATCAATATAAAAGGTAAATTAAATTTACAGAGGCTGTTTAAAGGTAATTATCCGTAACCGTCTGAACGATAAATACTTTATCAATACGGAAGGAGTGAAAATATGAATTCTGAAGAACTGGGAAAAAGAATTAAAGAAGCACGACTTGCCAAGAAGATGACTCAATCAGAGCTTGTCGGAACGTTCATTACAAGAAATATGCTCAGCCGTATCGAAAGCGGAAACGCCTGCCCGTCAGTGAAAACGCTTGAATATCTGGCAGGACGGCTTGACCTGCCAGCAGGAAGTCTTATATCCGACGAGGTGCAGGGCGAGGAAGATCCCGACAGAAACGCACAACAGCTTATAACGGTAAAGCGACTGTACAAGGACAGCGATTATTCCGCCTGCATAAAGGCGGCGGAAAAGCTCAACGGCAGTGAGTTCGAGGACGAGGGGCAAGCGATAACGGCACGCTGTTGTATAGCTTTATCGGAAAAAGCTATGAACAGCGGAGATAAAGCGGCGGCAATAAAATACGCAAAGCAGGCGCTTGAGCTTGCCGACAAGGGCATTTACAAGAGCCGTGAGATAAGCGTTGACGCTACGCTGAAGCTGTCGGAAATCGCAGGAGGAAAGTAAATGGATCTCATTATAGAGGTGTTATGCGATATACTTTTCGATGTAGGAACAACAGCAGGCACAAGTCACAGACTGCCGAAACCGTTAAGGATAATCTGCTGTGTGCTGATATCACTTGCTTTCATTGCAATAATTGCGATACTGACTATCGTTACGGTAAAATGTGTGCAGGATATGCCTGTTGTAAGCATACTGCTCGGCACTCTTGATGTAATAATGATATTTTTACTGCTGAGTATAATCTCAAGAGCATTCGGAACGGGAAAAGATAAAAAATGATTGACAAAGCTCTTTTTTTGGTGTATAATATTATCGTTGTGATGTCGGAAGATATCACAGGATATATGCAGACGTATCGAAGTGGTCATAACGGGGCTGACTCGAAATCAGTTTGCGGGCAACCGCACGTGAGTTCGAATCTCACCGTCTGCGCCAACAAGAGGCTATAAAAAAGATATAGCCCGTGAAAACCCTGATTTTATCGGGGTTTTCACCGTTTTATACGGCAAAATTTCAGCGACCGTTTTTGTAGATGTAAATCGGTCGTTTTCCCTTTATATAAGGTTTTGAACTCTCACACAACCGAACACCCAATACGCAGGCAGATAGAAATCAAAAATCTATAAGTAAAACAACCTTTTTTGCAGCTAAAGCACACAATGAACTGAGGTGAAATACTGTGCAGCTTCTTTATGGCGTACCTGAAGATATTGAAAAATGGATGGACTTAATAACAGAGGTTCGATGGGATTTTCCGGGGCTTGAAACACAGGAAAAGCTAAATGAGCATAAAACCAGCGTCCTGAAATTTATGGATAAACGACAGGCTGTTTGTGTAAAAGAAGAAGCCGAAATTGCAGGAGTTATATTGTTTTCGAGGGAACACAACATGATCTGCTGTCTCGCAGTTGCACCCCGATACCGTCGCCGCAGTGTGGCTACAATGCTTATGGTTGAGGCGCTTGCCAATTTAGACAGGGCAAAAGAAATATCGGTTTCTACATTTCGGGCTGATGATGTAAAAGGAATTGCACCAAGAACATTGTATGAGAAATTCGGTTTTGTTGCAGATGAGCTTATAGAGGAATTCGATTACCCAAATCAAAAATTTGTCCTTTTCCCCGCCGGCGCAGAGCGAAAAGCCAGACAGATGTCTATTAACGGTATGGTTCGGGAAATCAGCCGTATTCTTGCGGACTGTGACCCTACAATATATTTGTACGGTTCGTCTGCATTGAATGATTTCAGATTGGGTTGGAGCGATATTGATATTTTAGTCCTGACGGAGAAGCAAATATCCGAGTCACAGGCAAATTTGCTTGTAAATCTCCGCCGGACTATGCTCGCAGATGAACCCGATAATCTTTATTACCGTTCTTTTGAGGGCGCTATGCTCACCAGAAGTGCCTTTCTCGCAAACGCTGATGACCGAGTGGTTTATTGGGGTACAAGCGGAGAGAGAATTACCGACAGGTATTTGCTAGATGGCTTTGGCAAAACAGAACTGATTGAGAGCAGCCTTCTTTTGTACGGGAAGGATATACGAAAAGAACTGAGATATCCGGATTTACATGAGTTGTATGCCGATGTAAATCGTCACTATAAGACTATAAGAAAGTACGCACAAAGCACCGGAAGAAATTTTTATTCTTTCGGTTGGCTGTTGGATATATCTCGTTGCATATACATACTTCGCACAGGCAAGATTATTTCTAAAACAAAAGCGGCAGAATGGGCGCTTCAAAACAATCTCTGCCCGGATGTGCACGCTCTAACAACCGCATTGAATGTCCGCAAATGCCCGTTAAAGTACCGATATGATAAAGATACATTCGACTATGCTGAAACACTTGGCGAGGTTGTTCAGCGTTTTGCAGATGTGTTAGAAAAAGAATTGAAAGCAATTGAATAAGAAAAGGCGAAAAAATCTATTTTATAGTCCTCCCACAACAAAACCCTTGAAGGCTGAGGCTTTCAAGGGTTTTTATTTATGAGCATTTACGGGCAGCGAAAAGGCTCCGACAGTTCAAGTCGGAGCCTTTGCTGATATTTATTTTGCCGGCGGATGTTATTCTATAAGGCCGCTCTTCTTTAAGAGCAGTTCGACATCGGTACCTTTGGCTTTTTTCATTACGACTTTAAGCAGCATTTTTTCCTTGAAAGAGAGCTTTATATCCGTTATCGGCTTCTTGTCTATAGCGTAGTAGCAAGCACGCAGAAGCTCACGGACATCATATTTACTTCCCCATACCTCAGGAACGCCACGGTCTATGTCAAGCAAGGTGTAGACAGATTCCATACCGGTACGCATAGAATACTCGGTAGTGAAGATGGTGTCAAGGGGCGTTTCGGCAAACTGACCGATGAAAGCGAAGTTTACTGCGCCGTCCGGAACTACCTTAGGTCTGTCGGATTCCTTTCTCGGCTGGAAAAATGCGTTTATATAAGGCATATAGCACGTTGTGGTATTGCAGGAGTTTTTGGCAAGAGCATTGATTTTTTCTGTCGGTACGCCGATGTGGTAGAGCCACTCACGGCAGATCTCCTCGCCTGTGCAATCACGCATTGCTTTCTTCACATAGTTGCCTTCCTTGTTTGTATTAAGGGAATACAGCCATACAAGAACCATATTCTTATCCTGCGACTTGAACTGTGGCTGGCGGTTTATCGTCCACGAAAGGTACCAGTTTTCCGTGCTGTCCTTTACGGTGACAATGCCGCCTGTTGTTACCTTGCCCATGCGTGGGTCACGCTTGCAGATATTCATAATATATCTGATTATCTCATCGTCCGAGGTCGCTACCGTAGCGCTCATCCAGTTCGTAGCGTCAACATCGCTGCAGAACTTGTCGGGGTTGCCGTATTCGCCGTTCTTCGCCTGTGCCGCAATAGCCTTCCACATATCCCACGATTCACCGAATCCGTTCTTTACACCGGATAAATCGGGGGCGTGGGTCTGATCGCCGTAGCAGGATGTGTCGGTACAGCAACCGTTTGTGATGAACACGAGGTCATCCTCGATAAGATCTATCGTTTGCTGCTTTCCGTCCTTTATATAGACTATCTGCTTTGCAATCTTCCTGCCGCCGTCATCCTTGATTATAACATTCTTCACGTCCATTCCGTACTCGATGCGAACGCCGTGTGCCTCAAGATATTTTACAAGCGGAAGTATCATACTCTCGTACTGATTGTACTTTGTGAAGCGCAGTGCGCTGAAGTCCGGAAGTCCGTCTATGTGATGAACGTAGCGGCAGAGATAACGCTTCATTTCAAGAGCGCTCGACCAGCGCTGGAAAGCGAACATCGTCTGCCAATACAGCCAGAAATTCGTGCTCCAGAAGCTGTCGGGGAGAACCTCCGAGATCTTCTTGTCCTCAAGATCCTTTTCGGGCGTCAAGAAGAGCTTTGAGAGCGCCATTGCCGATTCCTTGTCAAGCTCGAACTTCTTGTCTGTGTGTGCGTCCTTGCCGCAGTTTACCGTTGCACGACAGAGAGAATAGTTGGGGTCGTGCTTGTTGAGCCAATAGTATTCGTCAAGCACCGATACACCGGGCGTTTCAATAGAGGGAACGTCACGGAACGTATCCCACATTACCTCGAAATGATTATCCATTTCACGACCGCCACGCATATAGAAACCCTTTGTAATATCCTTGCGTCCGTCACAGCTTCCGCCTGCAAGCTCCAGTTTCTCAAGAAGGTGGATATGCTCACCCTTCATCTGTCCGTCTCTTACAAGATAGAAGGCTGCCGTAAGTCCGGCAAGTCCCGTGCCAATGATATAAGCTGATTTTTTATCGACATCCTTCGGCTTTTCGGGATGTGCGAATGCTTCATAAGTTCCTGCTGAGTAATACATAAAAACCTCCTGAAAATTTATTTTCTGTCCTTATTATATCCACATTTCCGACTTCTTTCAATGAACAAAAAAAGCGCCGTGCTAAAATCTTTAGCACAGCACTGTAAATTGTATAAATTTTTATCAAAACGGGCATTTTGATTAAAACGGCTCACAGCTTGAAACGATTTAATGCATCGGAAACGGAATCTTTTATAAGCAATGCGAGCTTATCTATTATCAGCCTCGGGTCTTCCTTCATATCGCCTTTTATCCAGTCAAGCATTATCCCTATGAACACATACGAATATATCCGTGCGATAAACTCCTTATCCTCATCACGCACGGTTATTCCTTTCGACTGCTCATCTATTACTCCCATTATCAGACCGTCTGTCAGCGGTTTCAGATATTTTTCCACCTGCTCACGATCGACACAGCGGTAGACATTCATAACAAACGGTTTATTTGCAAGCACAGCCTCAAATATATTCAGAAAACCCTCCTGCCAGGTATCGTGGGTCTTCTTTTCTTCAAGCGCTTTTCTTGCATCTTCAAGGCACGACCATTCCACAAGGTCGTAAATATCCTTAAAATGATAATAGAAGGTCATCCGGTTTATGCCGCAATCCTCGGTAATATCGTTTATAGTTATCTTGGTAAGCGGTTTTTTCAGAAGAAGATTTTTAAGCGACTGCTCGAGTGCCCTTTTAGTTACCTCAGACATTTTACCCTCCGGAGTATTACTTTCTGACGCTTTATATCGACAGTGAAATCTGTTCGTATCACGCAATTCTGTCTGATTATATTTTAGCACATTTTCATAAAATTTCAAGTAAAAGCTGAGTTTCTGTTTTTAATACGTTGTTATTTATACTGCGTCTTGCGGTGCGGATACCGTTTTGTACAGATTGCACCGGATAAACCGAAACGGACAGCTGTGAAGCTGTCCGTACAGGCTGTCGAAAAACCTATATAATTTTTAAAAATGGGGTCGCAGGGGCGTAGCCCCCGTACAGGTCGTCAGCCATTTGTGCCACTGCATCGTGCAGTGGCTTTGTGTGGCTGACTACAAGCATCCTTGCTTGGACTAGGGGCGGTAGCCCCAGTAAAATCCCCCTTTCCCGGGGAAAGGGGGCAGGGGGATAGGGGGAGTGAGTTAGAAGTTTGTTTCAAAAACAGACTTTTTCTACAATCTGAACGGACAGCCGTGAAGCTGTCCGTAAATCTTATCTGTAATTTTTAACGCTTATCGTCCTTTGACTTTCTGTTGCTGATGACCGAGCCTGCAATAATTCCTCCTACAAGGACTGCCGCACCTGCTGTGCTTAACACTATCCAGCCGGGGAATGCGTTGCTTTCCGCTGTCTGCCCTGCAATAAGTCCGTTCTGTGCCATTTCTGCTCTTGCATTACTGCCGTTGTCAACGGGCGATTGAGCGGACGCATAAATGCTTACCGTTATTAATGTAGTTGCAAGTGCAGCTATTGTTGTGATTGTTTTTAATAGTTTTGTCATAATTTTCAGTCCTTTCATAGTTTTACGTTTCATTGATGTAATGTAAGGTGTATTTTCTTTCCTATTTTTAGTATAGCACATAAAAACTGCAAGTCAATATTTATGACAAAACTGTAACTATTTTGTTACCGGTTTGTAACCTTTTTTTGCCGTTCGACAGGTGCATCAACTGCCGCACATTTACCTGCGGACGAATGAGGGCTTTCATTATACAGAAAAGCGGCTGACAGCCCTAAAAGGCATCAGCCGCATAACAGATATAATTGTATAACCCGTATATACATTATTAATCAAGCAATACAGTTAAGTCATAACCGAAGCATATCAGACACACCGCTATATACAGAATCGGATTTGAAATAATGACAATTAACCGTTCTAAACCCGTTCTGCACTTTCGCAGAAAATAAAATGTTGATAAAATAACGAACAAGAAAATAGCACACCATGCATAATAGATAGAATCCAACAGTTCGTTCAGAAGACAAGCAATAAAGATAAAAACTAAAGAAATTGCCGGCACGATAGCCCTGTCTTTAAGATAAAAGCTTGTATCAGTTTTGGTAATCAGAGTAATTACTATCGGAAGAAATCCGCCAAGTAAAGCGCTGAACAAACAGCCGAGCCTTAAAGCGTTTAATTCTTTGCCAATAGAAAAAATGATAAAAGAAGTTCCGAATATCAGACATATTAATATCGGGAAAAACAAAGAACCGATAATCTTTCTGCTTGTAAAATTATGCTTCATGAAGCCTCCTATACCGAAACACTACAGTTTAGTTTTTTTGCAGACTAATCTTGTCAATTTCGCCAGAGCGAAAGAGGGCAATTGTACAACAAGCATTTCTAATACTATAATTACCGCATCGGTATAAACATCGGGATTAAAAAATTGTGAGCTTCCCCTATGGAGATAGTATAATAAATACACCCCCTCGTTTTCGAATATCAAGACAAACAGAAATGTAATAACCGCACCGCAGAATATTACGTATACGGGCAAATCAAAACAAAGAACCGCCAGATACGTTATAAGTATTACCGCAACGAATGAGCAAGCTATCTGGATGTCATCAAAACTGCCGTCCATAACGTACATAATAGAATGAATAAGTATATGCATTAGCAACACCAATACTTGCATCCCGATACCTAAACTTATGTTTTTTGCAATCTTCATTTAATCCTCCTGTCTGTCGAGGTTGAATCAGATAGTATAGCATCTGTAAGATATGTTCTTTTTCCTGATTTCAATATATCATGCAAAAAAAGGTAAGTCAATATTTATGACAAAACTGTAACTATTTTGTTACCGGTTTGTAACCTTTAGAATCATTCCAAAAGTGTGTATGTATCAAGAATAAAGCTTCCGCTTGCAACGTTGACATTAATATTTGCTTCGGCATTTCCGTATGAAATACTGCCGCTTCCTGTAAGTTTTTCATTTCTTCCGTCAAGACCGATTTTTATCGAACCCGAAGCAACACTGTATGTTACCTGTGCCCCTGTGTCCTTTGGTATGGAGATATGCGCTTTTCCGCTTGCTACTTTTGCATCTGTGCCTGTAATCTTTTCTGCACAGCCAAGCGTAAGCGAACCCGATGTAACATTTGTGTACAGTTCACCGCCGCCTGCATTCAGTGAAGTGATTTTACCGGAGGTAAGACTGTATTTGCTCTTTTCGCTTATGAATCCGTCAAGTGTAATCTTACCGCTGAGTACCGATACATTTACATTTGTGTGTTTATGAGTTCTTGAAGATATATCAGCCAATCCCGATGATACATTAATATCAAAATTTTCTGCGGCAACACTTGAATTTATCTTACCGCTGTATAACTGAATTTTTGTACTTTTTTCAGTATGCGGCATATCTCCCGACAGCGAGCCTGAAGCTACCGTTACATCTGCATTTTCAAGCGTACCGTTATCTCTGTAGCTTTCGGGAAAAGATATTTCTATCTTTGTCGGAACGCTTGCAAGTGTAAAGAGTGAAAAGAATGAAAATCCTGATTTTTCTTTAATGTTAAGCGTACCGTCAGTGATATTACATTCTATTTTCTTGTTTTTATCCACCGTAACATAGCTTACCTTTACCTCGTTACCGTTGTTGTATGAAATATTTGCATTTGCACTGAGTACGCTTATATCAAGTCCTGAAAAAGTATCTGTAAAAGTAAACTCCTGCTTTTCTGAGTTTTTGTCGATTATGTTATTCATATACTTCTCTCCTTCAAGCAATGTCGGCAATGCCGTAACTGCACAGCCCAAAATTCCTAATGCCAGCAAAGCGGCTGATATTATCAGTATTATCTTTTTCATCAGAAACCTGCCTTTCTGCCTGCAAACGCTCTTACATGAAGTCTTGCTACCGCTTTTATCACACTTGCAAAACCTTTTATAACGTTTGGCGTGAACGCCGCCATAATTCCGCCGAGTCCAAGGATAACCATTCCTGCAAATACATTGAACATTCTGCCGAACAGAAGTGCCGTAACACTGTCAGAAACAAACGGTAGCATAACGGAAATGATACTTACCACACCGGAAACAATAAAAGCAAACGCTACCGCAATATAAACTATAACAAGTGATGCCAACGTAGGCAATGCCCAGTCAAGTACAAACAGATCAAGCAGTATAACACCTGTTATCATTCCGCCGCTGATCTTGCCTGTATTGCTGTCAACACGATTTGCCCCGGCAGTGATATTCTGCACATTGCTATTACTGCTTTGTACATTTTCCGAATTCTCCCCGACATACTCCTTTACTATCTCAACGGGATCGCCGAGCTTTGCGCATATCTCGCTTTCGGTTTCACCGTTTTCCTCTCCCTCAGAGAAATGACGTTCAAAATCCTCTGCCATATCCTCGAACCGTAAAGAACACCTTAACGCTTCTCTTTGCAGAGCCGCCATAAACTCTGCTTTAGTGTTGTAAGTCATAATTCAGTTCCTTTCTTCAATCAATACCGAGTATCTTATTGACGGACTTATAGAAATCCGACCATTCGCTTATCTGTACCGACAGCTTCTTTCTGCCGATGTCGGTCAGCGAATAATACTTTCTTGAAGGACCCTCGCTTGATTCTACAAGATAGGAGGTGATGCACCCCTCGTCTTTAAGCCGTTTCATAAGCGGATAAATTGTTCCCTCTGTGATATGGATGCTCTCCGAAATTGCATTTACAAGCTCATAACCGTAGCAATCACGGTCTGACAGCAGAGCCAGTACGCACAGTTCCAGCGTTCCTCTTTTAAGTTGTGGATTCATACAACGCTCCTTTCTGTTTCGTTGTACTAAGTATAACACAATGTACCTTGCATTGCAAGATAGCAAGCGTTAAATTATAGCCGAAATTATCGGCGGGATTTTGTGTATTCTGTACATAAGTATAAAACCGCCGTGCGAAACACGGCGGTTCCAGACTGTAGAAAAAGTCTGTTTTTCCAAAAAAAGTGCTTGTTCTCAATCCCTAACCCCAAACCCCTTCCCCGTGGGAAGGGGCTGAGTGTGGGGCTACGGTAGATTATAATATCAAGTGCAACACAAAAAAATATGGACATCATACTCACTTT